>Ga0335081_10015917_pt1 | contig 12169 bp, 12 predicted proteins | sample Lox_Sample_35_FD_206713 | JGI IMG/M metagenome (GOLD analysis project Ga0335081, IMG submission 206713) | Soil microbial communities from Loxahatchee National Wildlife Refuge, Florida, United States - Lox_Sample_3.5 | ecosystem: Environmental > Terrestrial > Soil > Wetlands | place: USA... | reverse complement strand
TTGATGGCCGCAGCTACCTTGTTCATGTTGTCGGTGTTCTGATCCATCAGGTTCTTCATCACGCCCATGCGCTCGTTGAATGACTGCTGCATCTGCGTCATCTGGTCCTGAAGCGCCTGGACCTGCGTTTGCAATTGAATGATCTCCTTGCTCACCCCCCAGGCGGGCGTAACGGGAAGAACCATATACAACGTGAGCGCCAGTAGTGCTGAAAAGCGTTGGATTTTCATATCTGCTCTCTTGGATGCAAAGTTGTTGCTGAAGTCTATGAGCGCAGGATAACGTGTTTGGGAGCTATTTTCCTGTTATCAACCCGTATAGCCCAAGAAGTCCCCTGGAAGCATGGAAATACAGGGGCGGGGAATCCCGCCCCAAAAGCGAATCATCCACTTACTTGTTATAAACGAAGTGCCCGCGCCGGTTCTCCTGCCAGCACGCTTCGGTATGTTCAGTGCAGAAGGGTTTTTCCTTGCCGTAGCTGATGGTCTTTATGTTCTGCGCCGGAATCCCGCCCTGAACCAGGGCGTTCTTCACCGAGGTCGCGCGGCTGTCTCCCAATGCGAGGTTGTATTCAGTCGAGCCGCGCTCGTCGCAGTGACCTTCGACCGTGAACTGGATATTCGGATGCTGCTTCAGGAAGTCAACATCTCCCTGAATCGCGGCCTGCTGATCGGGTCGAATATCGGACTTGTCATATTCGAAGTAGATGTCCTTGATGTTCTGCGAGAACAACTCCTCTTCCGTCGCCGTGGGTTGAGGCGGCGGTGGGGGAGGCGGCTGATTGACGGTAACTCGCGTCGTCGCCTGCTGCGCTCCACCCGGTCCCTTTGCCGAAAGGGTGTAGGTGGTGGAGTCCGTAGGCGTTACTTGCTGGGAACCGTTGGCTTGCACCGCGCCGATGCCCTCAATACTCACGTCCGTAGCATTGGTGGTCTGCCATGTAAGCGTAGTGGATTGACCTTTATCAATCGTGTTCGGATTCGCCGTGATAGACGCGGTCGGCTCGGCGGCCGGTGGTGGCGGTGGCGGCGGCGGCGGTGGAGTTTTTTTATGACAGGCGCTCAACAGCATCACAGCGCCCAACGCGACCATAAGCGTTACCCATTTCAATTGCTGTTTCACTTTGCCTCCCTAGAATCGCGCCCTTCGCGGGCGTGTAACTCGTGTTAACTCACAAAACTATTTCCAGCTCCAATTCGGCTGCGTGTTCGAGCCGCTCGAGGTCAGCTGCCTTTGCTGGGTGCCGTCCGCCAGCATGGTCCAGATTTCCTCTCTGCCGGACCGGTTCGACTGATACACAATGTGGCGACCATCCGGCGACCAGTATGGAAAATCATTCTGACCCTCCTCGTGCGTCAGTTGCACGATCTGCTTCGTGGCAAGGTCCATGATGTAAATGTCATATCCGCCCGGCGCGCCCGGCCCATAATGGCGAATCCAAGAGAACAACAGAAACTCCCCATTCGGCGACCATGCCGGTGACACGGCGTAGCCCTGGTCGGTCATGCGTTGCACATTCGTGCCGTCGGCTTCCATGGTGTAGATCTGCGGCAGACCGGTTCGACCGCTCACCCATGCGATCTCGGCTCCGGTCTTTCGGTTCCAGGCGGGAGAAACATCGGGCCCGTGATAATTCGTCATGCGCTTCAATCCCGCGCCAGAATAATCAACGACATAAATTTCCGGATCGCCGCTCCGTGAAGATGAAAATGCCAGCTTTGTTCCGTCGGGTGACCACGCCGGCGACAGATTTGTTCCCCCGAATCTTGGGAAGCTGACTAACCGGTTCAGCTCCATCGAATACACCAGGATTTCCCATCCCGCTTTCGTCAGCGAACTGAATGCGACCCGCGATCCATCCGGTGAGATACGCGGCGACAAGGAAATCGAACCAAGATGCGTAATCTGGTGTTGATTGTTGCCGTCGTAATCCATCCCCCAGATTTCTTTGTGTCCACTGCGGCGGCTCACGAAATAGATCTGGCTCTCACAAATTCCTTGAATCCCGCCGCCTAATCGAAAGATAATTTCATCGGCGAACTTGTGCGCCGTCATGCGCGCGGCGTCAGTAGTGGCGGCATCCTGGTACTGCTTCCCCAATACTTGCGGCGAGTTGACGTTCTTCACGTCATATAGCCAGCCCTGCACCGTCATGCTGTTACCGCTTGTGCCAAGGTTTCCAAAGGCCAACATGGCGGCATTCGCTGGTGGCGAATTCCACGCCTCAAATTTCACATCGGCAGGGGTGCCAATCTGCCCCAGTGGATAAAAGCTCTTCGAAACCATGTCGAAGATGCCGGCATTGCTCAGGTCATTCCACAGCGTTTCATTGAACGTCTGAAGTAGTTGCGCATCTTTTGCATCTTGAGTTGAGGGCTTAAAATCCGCTGCTGCAAGACGGACTTTTTCCACCCCCAGCCCTGTGCCGGTTTTAATCCAATCCTGCGCAAAGCAGGGAAGAGTGAGAGCGGTAAGAAGGAGAGCTGAAAGGAGAAATCGTGGTCGGACAGAACTAACTGTCATCTGGGAGGCAGCGGTACTGCCGAGCAACTCTGCCCTGTTAAGAGTAATGCGTGGAATCGAATTATCGTTGCCTGTTTTTAGCTGTTCTTGCGCTCGTAAGTCCAACTTGAAACTTATCAAATACGAATCCCCTTATGAAAGTGCTCGTCTTATCTTTTGTAGTCGAACCAGAACTCAACTGAAACCTTATTTCCTGCGTAATCTGAGGGCAGCGGACCAAAAGTATCAATACGTTGCAAGGCCCTCATGGCCGACAAATCAAGCGATGGCACACCGCTCGACTGCTCGACTCTGATATTGGTCGGATGACCGTCACGCATAATGTCAAAGGTCACATATACGCGATTGGCTGAAGTGATACGTGGATCGACCTCGTACTTCAACCAGTTCTGCGAGACTTTCTGCTGCACCACCTGTACGTACCAGCCAAAGCGCGATCCGAAATCGCCGCCTCCGCCGAAGCTCAATCCTCCCTTTGCTCCGCCTGCGCTGAAAACCCCGTACGGACCGCTGACCGGACCGCCTTCGCCGAATGGAACCTCATTGCTCACTTCCGCGCCCGGGGGTGGTTCAGGCTTTCGCGCTGAGGCGGTGGTCTCTGGCTTGGGCTTACGCTTCGCATTTTTGTCCGGGATCGGGATCGCTTCCGGCTCTTTTTCTTCTGGCTTCGGCAGAGATTTGGTCAGTCCCTTCGATTCATTGGCAACAATGTTCTGTGTCTGTACTGGACTGGCAGGCAAGGGAATCGTACTCACGAGCGTCGCGCCGATCGCATCACCCCCACCGCCCGCCCCCCACGTTCCACCATGTCCACCAGGGGCGATCACCGTGTAGAGCAAAATGCAGCCCACGACCGCGATGTGCAGTCCTAACGACCAACTGAGATTTCGGCCCCATCGGTCGTGCTCAAAAAATATATCAGCGCTTGCTGCCATGGCTTTCGAGGGGTTGCGTGACGATGCTGACGTTCGTAATGCCCGACTGCTTCACCGCATCCATCACTGTGGCAAAAGCTCCGAAGGGAACGTCTTCATCGGCGCGGACAAAAATCGACTGGTGCTGCGGGTCGCGGATTTTCTGCCGCAGTTTCACCGCAATTTCATTGATATTGACTGGATCGTTGCCCAGGAAAACGCGCTGCTCTTTGTCGATGCTGATCACCAGGCGCTCTTCGGTGATCTCTTTCACCGTGCGCGTTTTGGGCACATTGACGTCGATGCCCGACTGTAAAACCGGCGCCGTCACCATAAAGATAATCAGCAGCACCAGGACCACGTCCACCAGCGGCGTAATGTTGATGTCGGAAAGGGAAGTTTGTGTGCGCCCGTTTGCAGCCGTAAAGGCCATTACCGCCGCACCTCTTCCATGGCGCGGGACGAAGGTTGCGGAGTTTGTCGCTCGACCGCGTTCAACATCTCGAGGGCAAAATCATCGCTTCGCGCCGCGAACTCGCGGATAGAGCTGCCTATCAAATTATAGGCAATGACCGCCGGAATGGCAGTGACCAGACCGGCCGCAGTAGTAATTAGAGCTTCAGAGATTCCCGGCGCAACCGCGCGCAACGTAGCCGCTCCGGCGGTACCGAGACCGTGAAATGCATCAATAATGCCCCATACGGTCCCGAACAATCCGACAAACGGCGTCACTGCGCCGGTAATCGCCAGCCAGGGAAGATTGCGCTCAAAACGTGTCATCTCCTCCGATGATGCAATCTGCATCGCCCGCTGCACCGAGGTCAGGTTTCTCAAAGTACCCGTATTCCCCACCTGGGTTCGAAACTCCTCAAATCCGCCATCAAATACTCCCACCAGCGGGCTGGGCTTGAATTGTTCGGCGACCGCGGCCACGTCCTGCAGGTTGCGAGCCTTGCGAAAAGCCCGCACAAAGCGCCCGCTCTGCACTCGCGCTCGCCGCAGCAATCCCCATTTTGAAAGAATGATGGCCCAGGAAACGATGCTGAAGGCCAGAAGAATGAGAAGAACTACCTTGGCGACTGCGCCGGTTTCGCTTACCAGATCACCAATGTCGCCGCCCACCTGTGTTGCAAGCAATAGATATAAAGGCATTTTGCTCAGCGAATCGCCGATCACCTCAGCCTAATTGAATTCGATGCCTGATTATAGACGATTCTCTCCGGCAGCTTTCCACATGTACCCCATCAATCACCCCGTTTTGCGCCACTTTTCGCGGAGCGCTGCCTCCGCATCTAAGGCTTGCTGGTCAACATACTTTGGAGGTAATCCATGGCACATTATGGCAGGCTTCGTGACTTTGATTTTTCAGAAGAATCCGCCGATGACGTACGCGGCGCGACCGTTTATGGCATCAACGACGAAAAGCTGGGCAAAATTGACGACGTGATCTTCGATCACTCGACCGCCTCGATCCAGTATGTGGTCATTGACACTGGCGGGTGGCTGACGAGCAAAAAATTCGTCGTTCCTCCGCAGCAGCTTCGTCCATCGGCGAAACATGAGGATGATTTTTCTGTGGATCTCTCCAAGAAACAGATTGAAAGTTTCCCGGAATACAAAGAAGAAGACGTCGAATCGGAAGAGAAGTGGCGGGACTACGGGAAACGATTTCAGTCAGCCTGGACTAACGGCGTCATCCAGCACCGCAAGGGTACCGACCATAACATCACCCCCACTCCCGATGAAATGCCCGAACAGCCCGGCTCAATCGGCAGCCAGATCAGCGTCGAGGAAAATCGCCGCTTGAGCCAACGCATCATTCCCCCCACCGCAGACGAAGTTACCATTGACAACGGCGCAATCGGAATGGGCGACTGGTGGTTGACTTTTGAATCTCGTCTGCGCCAGCGCCGCCGCGACATCACCGCTGGATGTGAGAACTGCGGCGTCGGCCCTGTCTCGGATTCAGAGGAAAGCGCCGCTGATGAGAGGAAGGCAGTTTAACTGGCACCAAAAGACATAATTACGGCGTTATCCCTCGGCCCGCATTTTCACCGCGGGCCGAGCGACTGTAGCCTCGTGGAATCTGCTCTTAACCCGAATGCTCCCGATCAATCTTCGCCGCCATGATGAAGTCGCTTTCGCTCAAGCCGTCAATCTGGTGCGTCCACAGCGTGACCTCGGCTTTACCCCACGTCAGCAGAATATCGGGATGGTGCCCTTGTTCCTCCGCAATGGCTCCAACGCGATTCACAAAATCCAGCGCCAGCTTGAAATCAGGAAAAGTAAACTTTCGCGTGATGTGATGATTGTTAACCGCCTGCCACTCCGGCACCTGCCTCAGTGTCCGCTGAACCTCCGCCACACTCAGCGGAGGCACACTGCCCCGGCAGGGAACGCATTGTTTATCGGCTAATTCTGGCATGGAGTGAGTATATGCCAGGCCTCTACACCTGCGGCGTTGCATACTCCGGCGCAGCCGGCGTCTTCCGCCCGAAGTACCGCCTGATCCATAGCAGAAAACCGAGAAAAATCAGCATCACGAAAAGGCTCACATACAATCCCACCCTGTAGAACGGGCTGTTACCCACCATTTGTAATTGTGAATACCGTAACCCCATCCGGGAGTAAGCCTGCAGCAGATTGCCCCTGCCGAACGTGATTGCCGCTGAAACGATCTTCGTAACCTCAACCAGGACCGCAACCCACCACCCCGCAATGTGCAGACGCGCCAGCGCGACCGCGATGAAGCCGTCAATGCCTGCAAACACCAGGCATGCCGCCGCGCCTATGATCCCGGTGAGATACCTCCCGAAAAACGGTACCAGCGGCGTTGTGAAGCTCATCCCGAGGTAGTACGCGCCCGCGCCCGCAAAGATCATGCTGGCCGCGAGCACCGGAATCGGGATGCGTTCCGTCCAGCGCTCAACTGGATCTTTGTGGCGAACAGTCTCTGCAACGCCTTTCGAGCGATAAAACAGCACAAATGCTAGCGGCACGCCTACCAAAAAGACAGCCATCACCACGATCATTACCGTCAATATGACAGCAATAGCCCCTGCCGGCAGCGACGCTGCATTGGGATTTCGTTCCATTGCCTTCCGCAGTCCCTGCGAGAAGCCCGCCGGCATCAGCGCTGTTACGAGGATCGTGATCAGAAATCCCGCGATCAGCCAGATCCACGACCCAGCCAGTGTCAATGCTCGCGCCCACCGGCGCACCGTGATCGATCCAATGCCGAACGCGATTAACACGGCCGCAACCGCGGCATAATTTAGAGCGCCAAGAAAAAAGCTCCCCGGCGGAACCGTGACCCCAGTTGTCCTTCGCGACATCGCGAAGCCTAAAAGAGTTAATGGAATCATCAGCAAGGCGAACGCCCCAAACAGAATCTGCACGATTCCGAAAAGCACGAGACCTGTGCTGCGATCGACATACGGCGGCTGCGGTGGCATTGGGGGAACCTGCTCAGGAAGCCCGGGCAGGGAAGTGGTGCTCATAAATATTCCTCCACTGCGCGCACAGTGTAGAGCAAATGTCCGGGCTTGTCATTTCTTTCGGAGAGAAGTCTGCCGGAGCCAAGCCCCCGGAATGGCAAACTTTCCACGAAGGACCGCTCGATGCAACGAATTTAACATTTTTATGACAAATGGTTTTATGAACTGTGGGATTATCCGCAGCCGAGGAGTGGCGATCATGAAACCCTTCACTCTGCCTTTGCTTTTCGCAGCAATTTCTTCCTGCGCTTTTGCCCAGACTTACTCGGTTACCGACCTGGGGCCGCTATCCGGCGGCAACTATAGCGTGGGCGTTGGTATCAATGCCAGCGGCCAGGTGGCCGGCAGCTCCGCCCTCGCAGGCAACACGAATGGTGATGCGGTGCTCTATACCAATGGCACTCCTCTTGACCTCGGCAATCTCGGCGGAGGGTGGAGCGAAGCGTTTCAGGTGAATGCCTCCGGAGCGGTCGTCGGCTATGCGCCTCTGGCTGACGGCAATAATCGCTGCTTCGTGTTCAGCAACGGCAAGATGAAGACCCTGCCGACTCTTGGCGGGGATTGGTGCGACGGCTTCGCCATCAATAACTTCGGTGAGGTCGTCGGCCAATCCTTTTCTTCCAGCAGCGATTACCAGGGATTTATCTTTACTCATGGGAAAATGATCAACCTGGGTAATCTGGGAGAGAACGTAGAAACGTATGCCTACGGCATCAACGATCGGCATCAGGTGGTCGGTTTTTCCTGGAACATCCATGGAGCCTTTGAGGCTTTCCTATGGCAAAACGGGAAAATGAGGGGCCTGGGCACGCTCGGCGGGCCATTCAGCACGGCGTATGGAATTAATAACCTTGGGCAGGTCACCGGGTATGCCGCACTCAAAGGCGACGTGGCCAACCACGCCTTCCTGTATTCCGATGGGAAAATGACGGACATTGACACCCTGAATGACACCTCGAGTACCGGCCTCGCCATCAACAACCTCGGTGTCATCGTCGGATACCATGATGTTGGCGGGAACACTAGCGCTTTCATCTACAGCAACGGCACGATGCAGGACCTGAACGATCTTATTCCCGCGAACTCTGGTTGGCTACTGCAAATGGCGAAGGGCATCAACGACGCCGGCCAAATCAGCGGAACGGGAACCCTGAACGGCGCCGAACGCGGCTTCCTGCTTACTCCCGAGTAACAGAGCGCCTCGACTGCTGCGTTATACTTTCTTAATGGCGGGTGAGTCCCAGCGCACTTTTTACCTCGAAACCTTCGGCTGCCAGATGAACGTCCATGACTCCGAAAAGGTCATTGGTACGCTTGTTTCAGAAGGTTACCGTCAGGTTTCGACAGTCGAAGAAGCCGGCCTGATCCTCTACAACACGTGCTCCATTCGTGACAAGGCCGAGCAGAAAGTTTTTCATCGCCTCGCTGATTTCAAGCGGCTTGAAGCTCAAGGGAAAAAGTTTGGCGTGCTCGGCTGCGTCGCCCAGCAGGAGGGCGAGAAGATCTTTGACCGGGCACCGCACGTGTCCATGGTTTGCGGCTCGGCATCGTATCGCAACCTTCCCGAGATGCTGATCAAAATCGAAACCGGCGATCGCCATGTAACCGGCCTCGACGATCGCGAAACCGACGAGTGCTTTGAAACCGAGTTCACCGCACGCACCAATCCGCACCGCGGGTATATCACCATCATCGAGGGTTGTGACAAGTTCTGCTCTTACTGCGTCGTGCCGTTTACGCGCGGCAAGGAGCGCAGCCGCATGTCCGACTCAGTTCTTGCAGAGGCGGCCCGGATGGCCGGTCTCGGCTACACCGAAATTCAGTTGCTCGGCCAGAACGTTAATTCTTATAAAGATCCTGCGGGTAAAAGGACCTTTGCCGAGTTGCTCGTTGCCGTCGGCGAAGTCCCCGGTATCAAGCGTGTTCGCTTCACTACTTCTCATCCTCGCGACTTTGGCCGCGACATCATCGAAGCCATCGATTCGCTTCCCACTTTGTGCGATCACGTTCATCTCCCCGTTCAGAGTGGCTCAACGCGCATGCTCGATGCCATGCAGCGCCTGTATACGCGCGAGCAATATCTCGAGCGCATCTCGTGGATGAAAGCAGCCAAGCGGGAGATCAGCATCACCACCGATGTCATAGTCGGCTTCCCGGGAGAGACCGGGGTTGATTTCGAGCAGACGCTTTCGCTCCTTGATGAAGTCGAGTACGACGGCATCTTCGGTTTCAAGTATTCGCCTCGCCCGAACACCCCGGCCTTGAGTCTTAATGACGCGATCCCGGATGAAGAAAAGGCGCGGCGGCTGGCGGTGCTGAACGAGAAACAGCGTGAGATTCAGGTCAGGCGCAACGGACGGCATCTCGGAAGGGAGGTTGAGGTAATGGTTGAGGGCTGGAACCAGCCGCGCAATCAGTGGATCGGCCGGACGTCGCAGAATAAAGTGTTGAACTTTGCCGCTTTGGAATATCGTAGGCCTGCGGTGGGTACGTATGTGACTGCCGTCATCACCCGTGCTTTTCCCAACAGTTTTTTGGGAGAAATGGTGATATAAGCTCGTGTAGCGGCAACGCGTGGGAGGGCACAGGCTCGCCCGCCCTTCCGGTCGCGTTGGACCGCATCTAATGCGGCAGGGAGATCATGATGGAAGTCGAAATGAAAATCCGTGGCTTGATGATGGATCCGGTCACCAACATGCCCATCGTGATCCTCAAAGACTCGACGAGCGATGCCGTTCTGCCAATCTGGGTCGGCATCTATGAGGCCAATGCCATTGCCCTTGAAATTGAAAAAGTGAGTACGCCCCGGCCCATGACACACGACCTTATTAAGAACGTCCTCACCGGCCTCGAAGCGCAAGTACACAAAGTCGTCGTGACCGAGCTGCGCGAAGACACCTTCTACGCCGTGATCTGGATGGAGCGTCAGGGCCGCATCGTCAGCATTGACTCGCGTCCCTCCGATGCGCTCGCGCTCGCCCTCCGCGTCGATTGCCCGATCTTCGTTGACGAGGACGTGCTGAAGAACTCCAAGCAGGCCGCAAACGTTTCCGACCGTGTCACGAGCGAAGAACTTCGCAAATGGCTCGAAGGCCTGAACGACGAAGACCTCGGCCGCTACAAGATGTAGTTGCGTCTTCCTCTTTACTATCCGTCATGCTGAGCGGAGCGAAGCGTTAGCCGGTCGCAGTCGAAGGACCTTGTGCAGCCAAACGTTCCAAATGGACCCACGGCATTCCTTCAGCTAACCCCTTGTTCCTGGCGCTGCCTGCCAACTTGCTTTTTCGAATGAAACGGAAAACGTGATCCATGGTAAAACTCACTTGACTTGACCTGGGGCTACGGCCACAGTCCCGCACGCCGCAGCACACTTTGCCACTCCTCGCTAGGGGATTCTCGCATCAATAATTGTGTGCGCCCCGCCCCGCAATTGGTTATTTCGACAACAAACTGACGAAAGGAAGAAAGGGATAATGACAACGGAAAACAGGCACGACAGTGGAACCCACGAGAAAGCACATATACCGATGAAGACACCCCCGATCGTTTCGCCGCCGGAATGGAATGCCGCGCGGCAGAAGCTCCTCATCAAAGAGAAGGAATTAACGCGGTCTCGTGATGCGCTGGCCGCCGAGCGCCGACGTATGCCGTGGATGCTTGTCGAGAGGCAGTATGAGTTTGAGGGGCCCAAGGGTAGAGTTAGCTTGCTCGACCTGTTCGAGGGCCGCAAGCAGTTGATCGTATATCGCGCCTTCTTCGAGCCTGGCGTGTTCGGCTGGCCCGAGCACGCCTGCCGCGGCTGCTCCCTCGGAGCCGACCAGGTCTCTCACCTGGCTCATTTGAACGCCCGCGACACCACCCTCGCCTGGGCCTCACGCGCACCGCAGGCAGACATCGTCCGCCTGAAGGCGCGGATGGGCTGGCAGATGCCTTGGTACACCATGACCGACAGCTTCGACAAGGACTTCGGCGTAGATGAATGGCATGGCCACAACGTGTTCTTCCACAACGGCGACAAAGTCTTTCGCACATACTTCATCAACAATCGCGGCGATGAGGCGATGGGAAGTACCTGGAGCTATCTCGACATGACGCCGCTCGGCCGTCAGGAAACCTGGGAGGACTCGCCAGCGGGTTATCCGCAGACCCCTCCATATAAATGGTGGAACTGGCATGACAACTACGACAAGGAGCCTACGCCAAATCCGAAGTGGGTCGATATATTGACCGATCCGGCAGCCGCCGCTATCCGAAGGCGGGAGGACGAGAAGAAAGCGAGCTAGAGGGAGCGCCGCTTCGCTGGCTTTCGAAATCATCGGCTTGCCACACAAAAACCCGCATCAATGGGCATCGCGCCCATGACGCGTTGATGTCAATACTTTGTCTAATTTGACAGATTTTTCCCGTCTATTCGAGAATCTGTGAGATCATTTGTCGCGCTCTGCGGTTTTTGGCTTAATCAAAGCCGTTCAGTTACATAGGAGCGGAATTTTAACCGTTACATACAATTCCTGTCCCCGCTCGCGGTTCTGTTCTTGTTAGCACCGAGTACATTCGCCTCCGAGCCGCAAAACCCTGCGATTCAATTCAAGAAACATCAATATTCCCGGCGCGTTATATATCACGGCCACCGGCATCAACAACTCGGGCACGATTGTCGGCTATTACGTCGATCAGGCCGGAATCACTCACGGATTCCTGCTTTCCGGCTCAAAAGTTACAACCATTGACGATCCCAACCGCATCGCCACTTTCTGCCGCGGGATTAACTCCAGCGGCCAGATCGTCGGCGAGTACACCCAAAGCAACGAAAATAATCATGGCTTTCTTTATCAGAGCGGCGCTTTCACCGACATCGGCATCGGAGTCATCTCCGGCGCGTTCGGGGTCAACGATAGTGGAGTAATCGTCGGCGGATATCTCAATTGTGGTCTATGCAGCCAGCTCGGCTTCGTCTTCGACGGAACCACCTACACCACTCTCCAGCACCCCGGCTCCAGCTACACCTCCGCCACTGGAATCAATAACGCTGGCACCATCACCATTACAGCAGCAAATTCCAACGCCGTTTACTCTGCCCTGCTCTACGACGGCACAACCTACACCGATATCAGCGCCCCAGGCTTTGACGACAGCTACGCGACGGGCATCAATAACGTCGGCGACGTCATGCTCGCCGTGGATAAGGCCGAGAAAGGCAAAGAAATAGGACAGGCAGTAATTCTGCAGGATGCG
>Ga0335081_10015916_pt1 | contig 12170 bp, 14 predicted proteins | sample Lox_Sample_35_FD_206713 | JGI IMG/M metagenome (GOLD analysis project Ga0335081, IMG submission 206713) | Soil microbial communities from Loxahatchee National Wildlife Refuge, Florida, United States - Lox_Sample_3.5 | ecosystem: Environmental > Terrestrial > Soil > Wetlands | place: USA... | reverse complement strand
GAAGAACACCACCTGTCCTATTTGCGGCGGACCCGCCACGCGTGAAACCGATACGATGGATACGTTCATGTGTTCATCGTGGTATCACCTGCGCTATTTGAGTCCGCATTACGATAAGGGTCCGTTCGACGACAAAGAATATAACTATTGGATGCCCGTCGATACGTATACCGGCGGCATCGAACATGCCACCATGCATTTGCTATACACACGCTTCTTCCACAAAGCCTTGCGCGATATGGGCATCACCGAAGGCAACGAGCCGATGATGCAGTTACGCAATCAGGGCATGGTGCTGGCGGAAGATCACAGCAAGATGTCGAAGAGCCGCGGCAACGTTGTCGCGCCGGATGTGCTGGTGAAAAAATATGGCGCCGACACCGTGCGCGCTTACATCATGTTCTTTGCGCGATGGGAAATGGGCGGACCGTGGGATTCGAACGGCATCGAAGGAACCTCGCGTTGGATTCGGCGCGTGTGGAACCTGTTCACCGATCAGACTCTGCCGGGAACGGCTTCCGATGAAACGAAAAAGAATCTACGCCGCGACGTTCATCAAGCATTGAAACGCATTACGCGCGACTTTGAGAACTTCCAATTCAACACGGTGGTTTCATCGTTGATGGAATTGCTGAATAGCATGTACAAAGCGCGTGAAGCCGGCGCAGTTGGTTCATCTGAATGGAACGAAGCTCAGGAAATCTATTTGAAGATGCTGGCTCCGGTCGCGCCGCATATTGCGGAAGAGTTGTGGACGAATTATTTACACAAACCATATTCGATCCATCAACAATTATGGCCCAAGGTGGATGAAGCCGCCGCGAAAGAAGATATGATCGAGATTCCGGTACAGGTCAATGGCAAGGTGCGTGATCGCGTGCTGGTCTCTGCCGAGGCGGATGAGGAAGAGATTCGATCTACGGCGTTGGCGAGCGAAGTCGTTCAAAAATATTTGGAAGGCAAAGAGCCGAAGAAAGTGATCGTGGCTCAGAAGAGATTAGTGAGTATCGTTGTTTAGTTTGATGATTGGATTGTTAGATAGTTTAATAGTTTGGTAGCTTTGCCGTTCCATAGACATGAACCATACTCAGACGAATCAGAGATCGCGTTTTGCGATTTGGGCATTGTTTACCGCGAATGCGATCTCGATGGTTGGCAACATGCTTGCGTTCGTTGCCATACCGTGGTTTGTCTTGCAGACAACAGGCAGTGCGGCTTTAACAGGAATAACAGGATTTTTCAGCGCGCTCGCGTCCGTTATCGCAGGATTCTTCGGCGGTGCAATCGTTGATCGTCTTGGCTTCAAGCGCACCAGCATTACAGCCGACCTCGCTAGTGCAATAGCATTTAGTTTGATACCTCTTCTCCACGCTACGATCGGCTTGCAATTTTGGGAGTTGCTGATTCTAGTGTTCATCGGCAACTTACTCGATGCGCCAGGTACCACCGCACGCGATGCATTGATTCCCGAACTCGCCGAATTTGCGGGAATGAGTCTGGAACGCGCCAGCGCAGGAATTCAATCGGTGGAACGCGGCTCGCGCCTGATCGGTGCACCGCTGGCTGGAATTCTGATCGCCTTCATTGGCACGAATAATGTGCTTTGGCTGGACTCGATCAGCTTTCTTGTTTCTGCGTTAATCGTGTTTAGCGCTGTACCGCTTACACAAAAATTGAACGAAGCCCAGATTTCAAATCCATACATCGAAGAAATCAAAACAGGATTCCGATTCATTCTTCAAGAGAAGTTGATTCTCGCAATTGTCGGAATCGTGTTGGTCACGAATTTTCTGGATGCGCCGCTTGGCGGAGTGATTTATCCAGTATATGCCAAACACTTTTTTGGCAACGCCGTCGACTTGGGACTCATCATCGGAGCGAATGGCGGCGGAGCATTGGTTGGCGCGATTCTATTTGCGGCATTTGGTCAATATTTTTCGCGCCGCGCCATATTCTTTATTGGCTTTGCTCTGGTTGCGTTGCACCTGTGGGTATTAGCGTTCATCCCATCACTTCCAATTATTCTAACCGCGCAGTTCATTTCCGGGCTTGCGGCGGGACCGCTCAACCCCATCATCAGTACCATTGAATATGAACGTGTTCCCATCGAATTGCGCGGACGCGTCTTTGGTGCGATCACCGCGGGCGCTTATATTGCTATCCCGCTTGGAGTTTTGTTTGGCGGTTATGTTCTCGAATGGTTCGATATTCGACTCGTGCTGGCCGTGATCGGTGTTCTCTATCTCCTCACGATCACCATCGGCTCGATGAATCCAGCCATGCGGGAGATGGATACGAAACTGGATCATTTAGAGATAGGGACTAGTGAATAGAAAATGTTGCGGCAAGCCCCTGAATGAATAATAGACATTCAGGGGCTTGTATTTAAATGTTAATCCATCACAAATTTAGTTGCTTGTTGTGCTTACCAATTCTTTGCAAATTTCCCATAATTTTTCTTCCGACTTTTTATTTCTAAATTCACAGGGAAGTTCTTTGCGATCTTGGAAAAACTTATTGCTCACGCCTTTCAGATCGGAATCACTTGCCAGCCAGACGGCCGTCTCCGCGCCTTGTGCGCTTGTCCGCCCGCCGGAATACTGGGTCAAGCGCGCGATGAGTTCCGGGTCTGCATTGCGATACAATCCGGTCTCGGTGATGAGGCTCGGCGTCATGGCGTTGGCAGTCACGCCGCTGCCTTTCACGCGCCGCACCAACGCCCAGGTCAGGAGGCGGTCACAGGCTTTCGATTGGGCATAAGCCTTGAAGGCTTCAAACTTGCGGCGCTCGAATTGAAGATCGTCAAGGTCAAGATCACTTGCATAAGCTGAAGCCACATTGATAATGCGCGCCGGCGCGCTCTTCACCAACACATCACGCAATTCATGTGTCAGCAAATAGTATCCAACCACATTTGTGGCAAAGGTCAGCTCGATGCCATCCACGCTGTTGACTTTTGGCAGCGTGCCGCGGTTGCCCGCCGCATTATTGATCAACACATCCAGGCGGCGATACTTTTTGTGAAACCCGCGCGCAAACTCGCGAATCGATTTCTGGCTGGAAGTATCGATCTTCATCACAGCCAGTTTTGTTGATCCGGTGCGGCGGGTGATCTCCACAGCGGTCTTGTTTCCCTTTTTGATATTGCGGCAGGCGAGAATAATTTCCGCGCCGAGGGCGGCTAACTGCACTGCGATCTCTTTTCCAACACCGGAAGGGGTCCGGTAATGATGACGCGCTTACCTTTCATTGAGTTCATTGATGCTCCTGCATTTATGTAAATGTTTTTGCTTCTTTTCCACGAAGATCATATGGAATCTGTTCGGCTATTTTACTCTTTCCTTCAAACAATTGTTTCTGCAAATCAGATACAATCAATACTGTCTAATTGCCAACCCTCGGAGAGAAAATGGAACAACCTGATTTTAAAAACGAAATTGATTCAAAAACAATCGAGTCGGCGGTGCTGAGCATGCTGCGCGCCTTTGGCGAAGACCCTGAACGCGAAGGCTTGAAGAATACGCCCAACCGCGTGGCGCGCATGTACCCGGAATTGCTGGCAGGTTATCACACCGATCCGCAGAAACTTGTCAATGATGCGATCTTCCATGTTTCATATGATGAAATGGTGATCGTTCGCGACATCGAGTTTTACAGCCTGTGTGAACATCACCTGCTGCCGTTCATTGGGCGCGTCCATGTCGCTTACATTCCCAGCGGAAAAGTGATCGGCCTTTCGAAAATTCCGCGCATTGTGGATATGTATGCGCGCCGCTTGCAAGTGCAGGAACGCCTGACGCGTCAGATTGCGGATTTTATCAATGACCTGCTTCAACCTCATGGCGTGGCGGTGGTCGTGGAAGCCATGCATTTATGCACCATGATGCGCGGTGTCCGCAAACACGATGCGCGCATGACCACCTCTGCCATGCAAGGCGGATTTCGAACGAACAGCGCGACGCGTCAGGAATTTTTAGATAACATCTCTCGCGGTGCGGGCCCGCTTAAGATATAAGCATATCATTGCGCCGCACGATCCAAACCTGACTTTGTAATTGCTCTGCGACTCTCGATAGCTTTTCTCCGCTGATGGGATGAACAAAATCGGGAATCAATTCTGCCAGCGGCACAACTACGAAAGCATAAGCCCAAAATTCGATGTTGAACGGCGTTTCATCGAACAGCACAATATCGAGGTCAATGGTGCGCGGCGCATTTTTATCCGCAAAACGGACACGTCCCAATTTCGCTTCGATGGGTCTGATGATTTGTTCTTTTAAATCATAAGGTTGTAAGTTCGATAGAAATAAAACACAGGCATTCAAAAAGTCGGGGCCGCCAGCCGAACCAACCGCATGGTTTTCCCACGCGTGCGAGACGGCTTGGACTTGTCCATAATCCTTTAACATTTGAATGGCTTTGGGAAGATGGATTTTGGGATCGATGTTTGAACCCAAACTCAAATACGCGTAATGCAAATCATTCATCGCGGCTGCGTTCGATCTCCACACCAGCGGATTTTGCGAATCGAACGGCTCCGGGCTTTTCGACGCGCACAATTACTTTCTTGATTCCTTTTTGTTCAAGGCACAACTTTGCCAGATCATTCGCCAGCGCTTCGACGGTGAGTCGCGCCGCTTTCTCGGCATGCATCTGAACTTTCTTTGCCAACGCACTATAGTCAACGCAATCCGCAATGTTATCGGTCTCAGCCGCGCGGCTCGTATCTGTGAAAGCGGTAATGTTGATGAGAATATCCTGCGGCTTTTCGCGTTCCCAATCGCGTATGCCGATGATGCCGCGCACCAGTAAGTCCTTGATGAAAGTTTTGTCCATGTTGACTCCTATTACATGTCATTGCGAGCGCTTGTTGCGAAGCAATCTCCAAGTGATCGAGGAGATTGCTTCTCGAAGACTCGCAATTAAAAATCAAATCAAATGTCTGCCGCCATCCACGTGGATGATTTCACCGGTAATATATGCCGGACCTGCCAATAAAAAAATCAATGCTTGTTCGATTTCTTTCGCATCGCTCCACCGCTGAGCTGGAATATTTTCGATAATGTCATCCTTTGCGAATTCATTCGCGGGTGGAAGAACGGCTCCCAATGCCAATCCATTGACGCTGATGCGCGGCGCAAGTGCGACCGCTAATGATTGCGTCATTGCCGCCAGCGCGGCTTTGCTGACGGTGTAGGGAAAGTGATCCGCACCGGGACGCAACGCGCGCCAATCTAAAATGTTGACGATGCGACCTTCACCATTTTCAGGAATCTGTTTTGCGAATGCCTGGCTTAATAAAAATGGCGCGGTGAGATTGATCGCCATATGTCGTTCCCAATCTGCTAATGTTGTCTGCTCCAATGAAAGCGGCTCGAAGATCGCCGCGCTGTTTACCAATCCATATAACGGACTGATCTCATTCGCTTGAGAAATTAAACGGGAAACTTCGTCAGGCTTGGAAAGGTCAGCGGCGAGAACCCAGCTTCGGCATCCGAGCGAGGCGATCTCTTTTTGCACATCCAATGCCTGTTGTTTTGAATGTCCATGATGGACAATCACATTCGCTCCGGCATGCGCGCAAGCCAAGGCAAGAATGCGTCCGACCCGGCGAGCTGCTCCAGTCACTAGAATCGTTTTGCCGCGCAGAGGCAGTTCATTCATCGGATGAATTTTATCATTGTGATGAGAGGATGATTATAGATTAATCAGACTTCTCTTATCGAATTCTTGACGTTCATTTTCAGTGGTGATAATATCTCTACTCATTATGCAACGATTGTGATGAAGGACGCCGATGATTAGAAAGGTGCAAACTATGACTAAGAATCAAAATCCGCCAATCTACACGGGGGACATTGCCGAGCAACATCTTGATGCGAGCCGGGAATATACGACTGAAAATCAGGAGATCACTTTTACCGATGAACAACACTCAATTTGGGCTGACCTGTTTGCAGGAATTCATCAACCCTATTTGCTAGAGCATATCTCTCAGAAATATATTGATGGGTTGGCGTTGTTGCGACTCGATCCGCAGCGCATTCCGACAGTCACGTATCTCAATGAACGCATCACGCCTCGCACCGGATGGCATATCGAACGGACGGCTGTGCGCTACACACTTGCAGACGATTGGTATAAAAAATTTTCCCAGCGCATTTTCCTGATCACGGATTATCTGCGCACGCGCGCGCAAATGGAATTCACGCCAGAGCCGGATATGTTCCACGATATCTTCGGGCATCTGCCATATTTGACTCAAACCTTCTATGCGCGCATCGAAGATAAATTTGCTCCGGCTTACATGAAAGCAACGCAAGACGAACGCGAAGTGATCAAGCGCTTGGCGTGGTACAGTACCGAGTTTGGATTAGTGATCGAAGATAATCGTCTTAAAGTATTCGGAGCCGGGACAATTTCGGGCCGCGCCGAACTCACGAACACGATCATGGAATTTTATCGGCTGGGACGCGATGGCGTGATTAAATACACCGCCAATGTATTCGAGCAAATTCAGGAACATTTCTTTGCTCATCAAGATGATGTCGCTCGCGTTATCAACGGCGTGAACGAACTGCATCAGCTTGGGCAGATGTCATCGCAAGAGACAGGCTGGAACGTGGTCCATGCGCTTTATAACAAGCTAGGTATTCCACACGATGGATATTTTGGAGGCGAGGTGATCGTCGCTCCATTCAATATCGAAACCATTGCCTCGATTCCGAAAACCGTCTACGCGTTCAACCCGATGTTCTTTGTCTGCGAGTCGTTTGAGCAGATGGATGCACTGCTTGATTCTTACTTGAAGCCAATCGCGCTGAGAAACTGACAGGAAGGCGCGTGTCGATGCCAAATCAAAGCCCCTGATGATGTAAAATTCAGGGGCTTTGCATTCGGTGAAATTAGTCCTATACTACTGTCGTTTGTTCAATTCCTTGGGAAACGAGAACCTGATCATGAGCACTCTCCAAAAATATTTTAAAGAAGGAATCTTTGGCACCGGCTGGCGCAATGCCATTATTAGTATTGTGTTGGCAATCGCGATCTATCTTACCAATGAGATTTATGACCTATTGAATCACGGACCCGCGGTTTGGATTCTGCGGACTCCGCTTGATGATGCTTTGCCGGTGGTGAAGCCGTTTGTCGTCCCGTACGTTTCGCTCAATTACATTGTGTACTTTACGCTCATATTTTTTCTATTGTTCAAAACCAAGATATTTCACTCAGCCAGCCTTGCAATGATCACGGCGTTTTTCGTCAGCTACTTTTTTTATTTCTTTTTCCAGACCGAAGTGATTCGTCCGGTTCTCACCGGGACCGATTTATTTACCCGCATGATCCAGAACGTGTATGCTGGAGACAATCCATTCAACGACTTTCCGAGTCTGCACACCTCGATCTCGACCCTTATCGCCATTCACTGGTTCCGTTTGGATCGCCGCGCGGGAATCGTTGCATTCCTTTGGGCGGCATTTGTTGTTGCGTCGACTGTACTGATCAAGCAGCATTATGTCCCTGATCTGCTCAGTGGATTATTGTTGGCATTTAGCGTATCGTGGTTGTATAACAGGTTGATCCTTCAAAGGAAGGCTTGATTACATTATCGAGGCGGAATTGATTAATTGCAATTTGATATAATTTGTTCATGCCCCTGTAGCACAATGGACAGTGCAAGGCACTCCTAAGGCCGAGATGTGGGTTCGATTCCCCCCAGGGGCGCAGATGTGGCTGAAAAGAATTACTAACCAAACTTTAAGATTTTTTCTCTTGCATTGTCGGATAAGTTATAGTAATATCCTGCTTGGCAAGCGCTAGGGTGCCCCCCTCACCCTGGCGCTTGCCATTTAATTATCTTGGGAATGAATTGTTATGGAAAATCAACCGCTTATCAGCATCGCTTTAGATAAACTCGGAATCGAACACACAGTCTTCCATCATCCTGGTCAGGTTGATTCACTAGAGCAAGCCGCACAAGAGCGCAATCAGCGATTGGAACAAGTTGTCCGCAGTATTTTGTTTCGATTATCGGAGAATGAATATCTGATGGTGCTGGTGGCGGGACCCAAACAAATTTCATGGAAGGCTTTACGAAAATATATCGGTCAATCACGCATAACGCTGGCAAGCGAAGATGAAGTTTTGGCTGTCACAGGTTATCGCATTGGGACCGTATCGCCGTTTGGTTTGCCGCGTCCGCTGAGAATATTGATTGATCAAAGCGTGTTGAAAGAGAGTGAAATCTCGATTGGATCAGGGATGCGCAATACAGGGATCATTATGAAGAGCGCGGATCTTCGCCGCGCCTTGAGGGATGCCGAGATTGTTTCTCTGCTTGATAAATAAACTACGCGGAACCAATCGTCAAGAGATCGGGGGCGAGCACCGAAACGGGATAAGAATCAGTTGGTTGACGCGCGGCCACCTTGCCGTCCAGAAAGACCGCACGCAGATTCTTTTTATCGGCAAGGAGTTGCAAATCGTCGAGCGGATTTTCATCGCAGATCAATAAATCCGCTGACTTGCCTTCTTCAATAGAACCGATCCGATCATCCCAGCCGAGCGCCTTTGCCGCACCAAGCGTGGACGAAACCAATGCGTCCATCGGCTTCATGCCTGCTTGTCCCATCCAATAAATTTCCAAACCGTTCTCGCCATGAAAATTCAGCGGCGTGCCCGCATCGCTGCCCATCGCGATGGGAATGCCCGCTTGATATGCGAGCCGCAACGATTGGATCGCCGCATCCTGAGTTTCGATCATCTTGTCCACGATCCACTGCGGGATATTCGAACGGTCGCCGTTGATCACATCCCAGCCGGGCTTGAGCGTTGGGACAAAAACCGTGCCGCGCTTTCTCATCTCTTCGATCACATCAGGACCTTGATTTAAGAAGGTGCCGTGTTCAATCGTATGGACTCCGGCTTGCACTGCTTTGCGGATTCCGTCAATACCATGCGCGTGCGCCGCGACGCGTTTACCGAACTTCGCCGCTTCTTCCACTGCGATGCGGATTTCATCCGCATTGAAATGGGTTGCGTCGGGGAGTCCGTCTTCCACCAACACCGCGCCGGTGACTCCCAGCTTGATTAGGTCCGCACCGTTCTTGATCTGTTCGCGCGCGGCTTTGCGGACCGCTTCCACGCCGTCCGCGATGCGATACATGCCCTCGTAATAATCTGCACCGGATTCGCTGATGGAGATGAAGCGCCCAGCCAGCATCATGCGCGCTGCGCTGAAGTCATGACGGCGAACAGCGCGTCGTACTGCAAATTCAAGTTCGTTCCATCCGCCGAGGTCGCGGACAGTCGTAATGCCCGCCGCGAGATTCTTGCGTGCATTCTGAAGAATCTTAAGAGCCATGGCGCCGTTGTCCACTTTGAACTGGCTATCCGGTTCACCGCTTCCCGAAAGGTGAACATGGCAATCGATCAATCCGGGCAAGAGGGTTTTGCCGCTGAAATCCAGGCTGATAACGTCTTCGTTATAAGAAGCTTGCCAGCGCTTGCCTTTTCCCACATAGATAATTTTTCCGTTTTGCACTGCCACGGTCGCATTGGCTAAAGGCACACGGCCCGTGCCGTCAATCAAAGTTACATTTTGAATTAAGGTGATCAAGCTCATGAGCGAGAGTATATCGAGGATTAATGAAACAATCAATGTCTTGACGGAAATCTCCCAGCAGGGTAATCTTAAAATTATGATGCTTCCGGAACTCTTCTATAATGCCAAAGCCACGCTCGGAGAAGGTCCGGCGTGGGATGCGAAGACTCAAACCTTGTATTGGGTGGATGTTCTTGAAAAACGCGTCTATGCGGGATCGAAACTTTTTATTCAATTAGATGATTACGTTGGATGCCTCGCTCCGCGCAAAGATGGCGGATTGGTCATTGCCCAGCGTTTCGGCTTCTGGAACTTTGAACCGGATACCAATAAATTGATCACGCTCGCTTCTCCAAAAGGCGAACCGTCCAATAATCGTTTCAACGACGGCAAATGTGATCCGCGCGGACGTTTCGTCGCCGGGACAATGGATCACAACGAACAGGAAGCCAGCGGCTCGTTGTATTCGCTTTCTGTGGATGGACGCGTCAAACGATTATTGAAAGATGTCCGCATCTCGAATGGCATTGCCTGGTCGCCCGATTGCAAGACCATGTACTTCATTGATACTCCCACAAAAGACGTGAAGGCTTTTGATTACGATTTGGAGACCGGGCAGATTGCCAACCCGCGCGTCATCATTCACTTTGCCGATACCTTTGGCTGGCCCGATGGCATGACCTCCGATGCGGATGGAAATCTTTGGATCGCGATGTGGGGCGGTGCGCGCGTTTGTCAATGGTCGCCAAAAGGTGCGTTACTTGAACAGTTTGGCGTGCCCGCTTTGCAAGTCACATCCTGTGTTTTTGGCGGAGCCGATATGGATGAACTGTATATCACCTCGGCGCGCGTCGGCATGGATGCGGCTTCGCTGGGAAAATATCCGCAATCGGGCGGTGTATTTCGGATGAAGACAAATATTAAGGGAATGCCAACGTTCGAGTTCGGAAATTAACGTTGTTGAGCTTGGTAGTGCTATTTGCGTCTCCGCATAATTTCTTGATATACAAAGAATAATATAAGACTAAGTACAGCTAAAATCGCTATAACTTCAAGAACGATTTCAGTAATCTTGTTAGGCAATAACTCTTGCCGAAGAGATGGAGAAAGATCATACATTATCAAGCCAAAAACAAAGCAAATTGATAGCATCCCAATGCTAAGGGATGCTAATGCATAAATTCTTATATTTCTTGCAAGTAAAGGATTCTTTTCTCTATTGTATGCACCGCCTTTCAAATCTTCGAGCATTTTCTTGGAAGATTTCAATTTAGCTTGCCTACTAAAGTAGGCAACTATTATTGTTAAGACTATAAGTGGAACCAAACAAAGAAGTGAACCAGACATAAGACCTACGAAATTCATGTTTCTATCTCCGTGAACCGGACAAGAATTTAAGGGGAACCCCAAAAACTTGAAGAGGTTGTATTTGTGAGCGTATTATATACATTACACTAGCGTACAGTTGAAAAACCATCGGAAAGACTTGCGGAGCAATTGAAATAGGGCTACGCAAAACATCGTAACCAGTTCCAACTGCTAACTGCAAGTTGCCAATAAAAATCTCCCACGTGGGAGATTTTTTACAATCTATCATTTTGAAATTTTCTCAGAGATAGGCGGCGAGGTGGGAATTCCCTTTTGCATCTGATCTTCTTGCACTGCTCGGATTCCGTTTTGAATTTGGTTGAGTGTCTTTTCCACCTGCCCCTGTAAATTCGTGAGCGTTTCGACAATATAATCGTCCGCATCGCGGCGGGTGGCTTCGGCGTCGGCGCGCGCCTGGTTGAGGATTTGTTCTGAGCGGCGCTGAGCCTCCAGAACAATATTGTCTTTCATCGCCATTTGCTCTGCTTTTTCGCGGGCGAGCGCGATGGTGCGATCCGCCTCCTCCTGAGCCTGAGCTAAAAAGCGGTCGCGCTGACCCAGAATCTGCTGTGCCTTTTTTACTTCATCCGGGATGACGATCCGCATCTGGTCAATGATTTCCAACATGCGGTCCTCATCAATGACGACGTTATGAGTAAAGGGAACGGCTTTGGCGTCGTTGAACAACTCTTCCAAACGGTCAATCAGTTGCAGAATATCCATAGATTCCTCCGCCTCGCTTGGCGGTGATACCTTATTATATATCAATCTCGCAGAGCATTGGGAGGGGAATGCTGTTCGCCCAAGCTGATGATCTTGCGCTTCAGAGCGGATTCGACGTAAGGCGGTACCATGCTGGATACATCTCCACCCAGCGAGGCGATCTCGCGCACGGTGCTGGAAGAAAGAAAAGTATGTTGTTCCGCTGTAATGAGCGCGATGGTTTCAATGTCTGTGGCGAGACGCTGATTCGCTAATGCCATCCTGAACTCGAATTCGAAATCCGAGAAGACGCGCAAGCCGCGTACGATCACCTGTGCGCCCGCTTTGCGGCAAAAATCCGCGGTCAGGCCGCTGTAACCTGTCACTTTGATTTTCGGATCTCCCTTGAACGCCTCCCTCACTAAAGCCATGCGCTCCTCGGGTGAAAACATCAGCGACTTAAGCGGTCTATCGTAGACCGCCATGATCACTTCAT
>Ga0335081_10015914_pt1 | contig 12170 bp, 17 predicted proteins | sample Lox_Sample_35_FD_206713 | JGI IMG/M metagenome (GOLD analysis project Ga0335081, IMG submission 206713) | Soil microbial communities from Loxahatchee National Wildlife Refuge, Florida, United States - Lox_Sample_3.5 | ecosystem: Environmental > Terrestrial > Soil > Wetlands | place: USA... | reverse complement strand
TGAAGAAATAATCTAAAACACAGCGCGCAGAAAGAATGTGAGACGCTGACCGCATGAGACGAGTAATGACAGTCGTCCTTTACGCAGCACTAGGTCTCGCGGTGGCGTGGGCGATAGTCAGCTTTTGGCCGTCGCACTTCAAAATGTGAAGGCTACTCCGTGCCCCAAGTGTCAGGCCCGCTACTCCGACAATCAGGGCATGTCGCTGCGGCAGCAGGGACTGTGCGAGCGGCACGCGGGGTGTTGAAGAGGATCCATGTCTTTGAGGAGGTGCGAAATTAAGATGCCTGACGGGGCGGAAGGAGCCTTTTCTCTTTCAAGGATGTGGGGAGCCTTAGCCTACGAAATCAAAATGTATTTTACCATGCGGGCTACACACGCCAATCCCTCGACGTCGCTTCTTTTGAGCGGCTCCATTGCAAACGCCATCGCAGAAAGTACTCTGGATAGGTTTAGACCCTGCCTTTCCGCACGACCAGCTAGTAAAGGCGGCGGGACCGGCGGCAGCTCGGAAGATTGATAATCCCGACAAAGATCGGAGACTGAGAATATAAACTGGAATATCAGATGTGAGAGGCCAAGACAGATCTCCTGGTCGCGGCTCGGGCCCGCGGCGAGGACTTGCGAGTCCGGCGCGGGGCATGCCCCCTCCACTGCGATGTGCCTTCTTGTTCCGGACCGTTCTGTTTAGCAATGGGGATAGATTAGCGCGAGGGGTGCGGGAAGTGCCGAAAAGGCGAAGTGCTGCACCTTGTTCCTAACGATCCGATTTGTCCGAGTTATATTTATTGCGAGCGCCGGGTCAGACAAAGGCGTGGAAATCGACGCATTCTTAGCCGCACCTGCCATGGGTAGGGCCTCGCCCTCAGAGCCTCAGCCCAATCGGTCGCCGTGCACACATGGGGCGGCTAGGTTGGGTTTGGCTTGTTGCTCGGACGGCTGTCTAAATCCGGCTCCGAGGGTGACGGCGGCGCCGCAGATTCGGCCTCAACAGACGTCGCGCTAGGCTTGGCATTACCGCGGATGATTGTTGCGGCTCGGTGAGCCGATTCCTTAGCGAGCTTCTTGAGTTCGCCGGACTTGCGTTTGAGGTCAGCAGTTTTGCGTCCTAGATCGTCCTTCAGTTCAGCGATTTTGGTATGCGCCTCCTTGATAGCCTGATCCCGTTTACTCGCATCGCCCAGCGTGGATTTGAGCTGTGATGCGAGCTTGCTCCCCTGCTCGCGAAGGATCTTAGTCTCTTTAGATAGTTTTTCGCTGAGCTTCTTGGCCTCCTCGGCCAACCGAGCATCAAGCTTGCGAGTCTTGATCTCCTGCTCCAACCTGAGGGTCAGTTCTTTGACCTTCTTCTTGAGTTGGTCAAGTTCTCGTGCGACAGCGCCACCCGCAGTTTGTTTCCCAGTCGACGTGTTGTTTGCCGCCATCGGTTGATTACACCTCGGAACAACGATAGGCACGCCCTATCCGACATCGCAATGGAACTCGACAAATGGCCCAGGCGAGATTGGAGGGTGTGCACGCACGTGGTACTTGAGCGCCTGACCTACCCCAAAACCGGGCTCATGCAACGCAGGGCATCCGTCTTAAGGCGACTTTGAAGCCGGGTTCCATACCTTTGATCTAGGCCCAGGATCAAAACGCGGTAGGCAGCGGCGGACTGCAACATAGAGGCGATTTCGGCATCCTGCATTGGGAGAAACGGGCGATCCCGCTGTTGTAGGGGAGCTTCAGCTAGGCGGCGGACCTTTTTAGAACTTTGCAGAACCTAACAACCGCTGCACTTACTGGATTTGGATGCTGCCCCGGCAGACGCGAGGATTTGCAGTCATCGGTCTCGAATCCCCGGTGCCAGGTTGGTGCCAGACTACAAAAGACTTGTTCTGAAGGTAGCGCGGACATCGTGGCACCAACTGGACGGATTGACCGCGTCCTGTCCGCGTTTGTCAATACGCGCCTCGCTGATCATTTGCCTTGGTCATTTCCGCGGCCGATTCAGAACGTAGGATCCGGCGGCGAAATTGTTGGCACGGCAAATCTCCTAGGTGGGGCGTGTACCAAACATTACTACGCTCCTGCTGTGAAAGGTATAGTTGGCGATAGACCAGTCTCGCATAACCAACTCGTCGAAGCGGTTAGTAGGTGTAACCGAATGGCATGCAACGATCAGGAGTTCTCAGACGACGCGGCGATCCCCGAAGCGATCGAACGCATAGCGTACGAAGCGCATCACCTGCGCGAGGATATGGCCGCCCTCAAAGCGCTGGGGCAGGCGCGCGACAGGGTCAATTGCCCATTTATGCAGGTCGCGTCTAGTGGGCTTCAGTCGGACCTTCTCGCGCGATTGGCGCGAGTTCTTGAACGCGATGGACGCGTCGGATCATTTTGGTTTCTGCATCGTCGCGGCGTGATCCAGGCGGACCGCGCAATCATCAAGTTCCTGTCCGACATTGCGGACCGTTTGGAGCCTATCCGCAATAAGGTATTCGCACACATCGACAAGGAAGTCTTGCATGACCCTCAAAAGCCGTATCGAGACGCCGATCTACATTGGCTCTCGGATATCGAACCGGCGATCGTCAAAATTAGCGAGCTCGTTACAAGAGTGTATGAAACGCGCGCTGGGAGGCCGTTCCCCAGCGCCAACATCTCGATCGCGGGCTTCCAGGAAAATCTTTGATCGAGACCTGAAGCGCTTCGGCAAGCTCTAACTGCGTTCATGCAGCCCAAACCCCAGCTGATCAGTTCCGACCTACCCCAAAAATCGGCTCATGCGACGCCGTGCCCCCGTCCCAATGCGACTTTGAAGCGGCGTTCTATACCTTGCACTAGGCTCAGGACCAAAACGCGGTAGGCGGTGGCGGACCACCGCTAGAGGCGATTTCGGCGTACTGCATTGAAGGAATCGGTTGCCAGCTGTTGTGGGTGAGCTTAGTAGCGCAGCTGGATGACGAATTCTTCCAAAACGTGAAAGTTATTGTTTGATTCGTTCCATTTCCTAACGTGGCTCGAACAACTGCCGCGCCGTGGATGCGAAACGGCTCGATTCGGGTAAGCTTTAGGCTGCTTCTCCGGACAATCCTCATCAAACCATGAACGCGCGGGTAGTACCTTTGACCGGCTTAGGAGCAGGCGGGCTAGCGAGCTATCTGGGTGCGTAGACTTTCTTTCAGCCAGCGATCGCCACCGGATTATGTTAAGGCATCGAAGCCTCACGACATGTAGAAGTTGGAATTTGTGTTCAGGACGTTGGAGGTCGAGATTTCAATCTTTACGAACCCAGCGCTGCGGTCACGAATGGTTGTTGATAATTATGGAGAGGCTCGTCGCTCGGGTCACGACTTTATTGTTACGATAATTAATTAAATGGTCCAATTTGAGCCGCTTGATTTTGGTATTTTCATAGCCTTCATTTTGCCAGGGTCAGTTGCCGTGTATGGCCTACGGTACGTATCACCCCGCATCAGCGCTCTTTGGAGCATGCTGGAGTCTGGGCAGATCATTGTAGGACCTCTGATCCTCCTGGCTGTGGCGGCCCTGGCCGCTGGTCTAATCGTGAGCGCGTTACGAGTGGTAGTTCTGGAGCCGATTTTTTGTCTTACGGGAGTCCAGGAGAAAGAATTGAATTACCAGAAGCTCGCCAACCCCGACCATCTTGAGCTCTTCAAAGAGATGATAGAGAACGTATACCGATATGCGCAATTCTACGGAAACATGCTACTAGCTCTGTTATTTTGCACGTTCTTAAGATATCTCGTCGGCAACGCGTCTATCTGCCAAACCACGGCGGACAAAATAGTGTCCCTCGCTATTATCGGAGAGGTCACCGCAATAGGTGTGTAAACGAGATCAGGCGGCGCGGCGCGTCCGAGTTATCTCCTCGACTTCGATTCCGTTCTCGAACCTGTGTCCGTTGCACACTTGCTCCAGTAGTTCAGGTGCGTTGAGGCGGTGGAATTTATTTTCTGCGATCATCAGGATCTTCCAGATCAGAGTCTCGGCATTGGCGACCTTCTTGTAACGCCTGGCGGCGTCGGTTCGAAGCCGCACTGCCGAGAACGGCGACTCGACCACATTGGTCGTGCGCAGATGGACCCAGTGGTCTTTGGGAAAGCGATAAAAGGTCACCATCCGCTCCCAGTCGCGGCCGAGCGTCTCGACCGCTTTGGGGTAAGCCTTGCGATAGCGGGCGGCGAACTGCTCGCGCCGCCGCTCGCATTCGGCGCGAGTGTCGGCATATGGAATCTGGCGCAAGAGTTCGTTGGCCGCGGGCCACTGGGTCTTGGGCAACAGATCGATCACGTTGGTGAGGCGATGATTCCAACAGCGCTGCTCTTCCCCCTCCGGGCAGAGTTCACCCAGCGCCGACCAGATCCCCAAGTGCCCATCCGCCACCGTCACCTTCCAGGGTTTGAGCCCGCGCGCGAAAAGATCGCGCAGCACCCGCGCCCACGATTCTTTTGACTCGCGCTGGCCGGCTTCGATCGCCAACAGCACTTTGCCCCCGTCCTTTAGCGCTCCGATGATTACCAACAGCGCCGCCTTGCTATCCTCCAGCCCGGCCTTCACATACAGCCCATCGGCCCAGGCGTACACCAGCTCGAGCTTGTCCAGCCGTCGGCCCTTCCAGGTCTCGTACTCCAGTTGCCACTTGTTGCGCAGCTGCTCGATCGAGGACGGCGAGAGTGGCGCGCCATCGCCGAGCAGGCCGCGCAGCGCCAGTTCGAAATCGCCCTGGGCCAAGCCATGCAGATAAAGCTGCGGCAGGAGCTCGGCGACTTGCTCGGTACGCCGCACGAACAGCGGGAGGATGCGGCTCTCGAAACGCTGCTCCAGCCCGCGCACCCGCGGCCGCCGCAGCTCGATCGTGCCCGCCATCATCGACAGTCGCCGGCGCCTCCCGTGTCCGTTGCGGTAGCCCGCGGGTGCGTCGATCGCCGCACGCCGCTCCGACTTTCGCCGTCGCAGCAACTCGACCACTTCTTCTTCCAGCAGATCTTGAACCCAATCCTGGATCTGATGCCGGGTGAACTCCTCCAGCGCCGCCCATTGTGCGCGCTTCGTTGCCTCCCGGCTTGACCTACGACGTTGTGCTCGGCTTATGCTCTGCATCGGCGGTGTTCTCCTTCCTGCCGGTTCTCCGGCATGGGTCCTTCAACCTGGAAGGCTACATCGCCTTTTCTCTATTTCCACACCTTTCGGTTCTAGCTCTCTACGCCCGCTGATCGACTCTATTCGTGTAGGCCATACGTGCCTACCTCACATCACTGCACGTCACAAGACCGCATGTCCTGTGGCCCCAAAACATCAACGTATGTACAGGCACTTAGCGTTATAGTGTCCATCAGGGACGTCGAGCTCGTAAACCGCTGCAGGCTTAGGCGGCAGGCCGGCATCGAAATCGGGCCTCTACGTCGGTTCGCCCAGCGCCCTCGCAATCAGGGCCGGCCCTGGTTCAAAGGATTGGAGACTTCTACAGGGCGAGCCAGGCAATATCTCGACCTTTCCTTTTCTGAACCCGGGAACGTTCGTCTTAAGACGCGGGCACAGTGCCCGCGAACTTCTGGGCAGGTAACGACATCCGGAATCGAGCCTGGCCAGGGCCATCTCGCGAGAATTGTGCGACCCTCGTAGACCAGGCGGAGTCCAGTCGGGTCCCAGGCGCCTGACCTGCCCCGCGAAAGCATACCAGGTCGAAGTAGAGGATTCGGCCTGCGTGGTCCGGTTAAGGCTGGAATTATCGGCGTTTTTAGCACTCAACAGACTCAAGTGAGTATCTCCAGTAAATTGCCCGCTGCGGGCTCTCCTGCCTGGGCCGGAAGTGGTTTCGGGCCGGGTGTTGCGGTCTCTGTCCAGTGTGCAGCGAATGTCTCCGGAGGATGGTCAGCCAATGCGCTGTGTGGCCGCACTTGGTTGTAATCCTGTCGCCAACCTTCGAGCTTGTCGCGCACTTTGGCGAGCGTGAAGAACACTTCCACGTTGAGACATATATGGACCCAGCCTCGGCGTAAGGCTGTCTCTTGATGCTGAGAATCGGTTGCTCACATATATCCGGCCTTTTGCTGGGGTGAGACTTTGACACCCCTGGCCCTGATGGAATCCGCGCACTTTCAACCTCATCACTGAGTTGAGGCGAGGCCCAGGAGGTCATACGAAGACGATGGCAGCGTTCGTCCTGGCCAAAGACCCGCGCCACACGCAGGTCGTACTGCCGAAGGCGTTCGTCTAAGACCCGCAACCGCTCCGCCATCTCCACCAGCATCTAGCGGAACAGTCCGCTTAGTCCGTTTTCCGCGTCCTCGAGAATCACCGGCAGCATCCGGCGCAAGGACGCGAAGCCTCTGGCAACTACGATCCCGTACTCGGCGAGCAGCCCGCGGATCTCGTTTGCCAGCGCCGTGCGCCACTTGATGAGCTGAGCGCGAATGCGATGCAGCGCCTGCACGTCCTGCTGCGAAGTGTTCTTATTCGGTACGAACCGCATCGATGGCCGCCCACCGCTTCGCAGATCGCCTCGGCATCGTTAGCGTCGTTCTTGTTGCTCTTGACGTAGGGCTTGACGAAGTATTGGCTCATCAGCCGCGCTTGGTGTCCAAGCTTGCCGATCTCGCGCGCCCAAAAATGCGCTCCGGGACCAGCCTCCATTCCCACCAGACATGGTGAAAGCTTCGCCAGGAACGGCAGAAGTTGTTGGCGGGTAAGTTGCCTGCGCAGCACTGCGACACCGCGCTTGTCGACGCCGTGCAGCCGGAAAGTACTCTTTGCCAGATCGATACCGAGCGTCGCAACCGTGCGATCTTCTTGGGCCCCTTGGCCCGCACTGCAAGTCCGTCCCCCGTATACAGCCGATAGATGCGTTTGGTGTTCACCGCCCAGCCTTCGCGCCTCGGCAGCACCGTTAGGCGCCGATAGCCGAATCGCACCCGGCTCGCTGCCAGCTCGCGCAGCCGCGTTCGCAGCGCATGCTGCGGATCTCTCCGGCTCTGGTAGTTCATCGTCGACCGATTGACCATCATCAGCCCCGACACCCGCCGCGTACTGAGCGCGAAAACGGCTTGCGTCCACCGCCCCAGCTCGCGTCGATTGCTAGGCCTTTCAGCTTTTTTTGGACGATCTCCTGGAGGATGTGCCGGTCCAGCGAAAGATCCGCGACCTGGTGCTTGAGCTTGGAGTTCCTTGCGTACCCTTTGGGTGACCGCCTAGCCGACATGACGCGCGGTGTGCCGGTCGAGCGCGGGACGCCTTCGCGCCATGTACTTGGCGACGGTCGCCTGACTGCGCGGCCCACCTCAGAGCGGCGCGCTGCTCATCTGCCGGATAAGCTTGCGAAGCTGACGACCTGCTGATGGCCCCGTCCAGATTTCGAGCCGGCGCCAGTGGAGCTGAAGCCTCGCCGGTGCCGTTGAATCACGGTGGCTGGCTTCACCAGCACCACCACGTCGAGGCAACGCCGCCACGCCCGGTAGAGCCAGCCCCACAGGAGTCTATCGATGGAGTACAGTCGGGGACGGCCGAGACGCTGGCGATGCAGGACTGGCAAGTTTGGTGGCGAAGCGCAATGTATCTCGAGTTCCAAATCCGCGCGGCCACGAAACCGACAAGCGAGCCATGAGAAGAGTTCCGAAATGAATCCGTGCATACCGGCGACAGCACGGGCAGCCATGGTAATACCTCGCAGGCGGCGAAGGCGTGGGTCAGGTTTGTGGGGCAGCAAACTGCTGTCGCTACTGAAAACTCCGGAAGCGTTCAAAAAGTCTGGCATGCTTCGACTAGTTTTGCTACCAAGGTTCTCAGGGTTGGCGAAACATCGGGTTTCGGCGATTCAGCGACCTGAGCTGTGCGGGCCGTCGCCGGGAGAAGCGTGCCAACGCGGTGGGCTTGCCGAGACTCCGGGAGCCCCAAATCGACGGGCGCTAAACTAGCGATGCCTAAGGACCCAATAGTCCACTCACTGTTCGAGAAGAATGACCAGCGTGCCGCCACTCAATTATGCGACTGATATCGACCTTCAGCGTACGGCATGGAGGCGCAAACAGCCGCTGCGCACGCTCTATGCTCACTGGTATGCGCAATGCGTAGCGGCGCTGGCGAAGCATCAGCCCACCGTCGAGATCGGCAGCGGCTCGAACAACTTCAAGGCGTTTTATCCAGAATTAATCGCCACCGACGTGCTGCGAGGCACCGGAGCGGACCTAGTCGCCGACGCGATGGCTTTGCCGATTGGAAACGACAAGGCCGGAAACATCGTTGGTTTCGACGTAATCCATCATTTGCAGCGCCCGCTGAGATTTCTCCGGCAAGCGGTCGTTGCGCTCAAACCGGGTGGTCGTCTGGTGCTGTGCGAGCCCGCGATGTCACTTTGGTCAAGGTTCCTGTTCCGCTACTTTCATCACGAAGCTTTCGACCTCTCCTGGCCGCTGTTCGATCTCGACGAACGTTCGCCCGATCCTGACCCCAAGCACTCGTTCGCGAACCAGGCCATCCCCGAGATCCTGTTTTGGAAGGAACGCGGACGGACGTTGGCCGAGCTTGGACGGTGCAAATTGGTGAAGGCACGAAAGTTCGGGTTTCTGCTCTATCCGCTGAGCGGGGGATACAGCGCGCGCAACTGTTTGCCCTGCCGCGGGCTACCCGCGCTGCTGAAGGCCGAAGACTTAATCACTCGGCCGTTCTCGCGATGGCTCACCGGCATGCGGATGCTGGTGGTGTTGGAGAAGACGCATTGACCCCCCTCATCGTCCCTAACCGACGCGACAACCTGCCCGCCCACGTCGCTTCCCCCTCTAACCGACATCGCATGAGGCCGCTTGTCGACGGTCAAAGGCTGGGGCCTTGCATTTCACGGCGGAAGGACTCAGCTTCGGCGCACAGGGCGTGGGCGACGCGAAAAGGTGGTCGTCGGAAATGAAGGCGCGCAGAAATCTATCAAGGCCCGGGGCGGTCACAAACGCCCCATCTATCGAGGATGGATATGCGGATGCGACCGAGTTCATTTGCCGCACGCTCAAGACTGCACAGGGGTTGGGTAGATTACGGAAATCCAGGTTGACTGGGTCTGGGCTCGGTGCGACGGTTTCTCGAAATGACCTATCGCTATTTTGACGGGCGGCCGCCTTCACTCGCGGCGATTCTCCAGCGGAAAGATAGTTTCCAATGTTCGCTTTGGTGCGAGGCCGATCTGGTGAAGGTTTTCGACGCGCCGGCCCAGCTCAGCATGAGCGAGCGGCTGGCCCTGTTCAGCCTTGCGCTCGGCCGACGACCCGAGCGTGCGCTCGAGATCGGGAGCTTCCGCGGCGGAAGCGCGCAGCTCCTCGTTCACGCGATGGATCTAAACAATTTCGGCAGATTGACTATGATCGAGCCGCACCCCCAATTTCCTCCGGGCTTGTGGGACTCGCTAGCTCACCGCGCAACCCTTGTCCAGAAAACATCTCCTGAAGCATTTGATGTGATCGAGGGGCATTTCGATTTCGTCTTTATCGATGCGGTGCATACGCGCGAAAACGTCCGAGCGGATCTGTCCGCTGTTGCCGGCCGGCTAATCCCCAATAGCATCGTTCTACTGCATGATGTATTGCATCCGGCGGTGCGGGCCGGGATAAGCGAGGTGCTTTCGGAGCACGCCGACCTTATCAATTGCGGCTGTCTATGCCGTAATCCGTCGTGGGACGACGCCGGTTTGAGGTGGGCAGGTCTCGGAATGCTGCGCAAGGTGGCCTGATGGTCGGTTAGGAGATTGGTGGAGCGACGTGGGCGGCCAAGTTTGTCGCGTCCTTTTGGGGACGGGGTACGAGATCCATCGGCATTTGCAGCAGGAACCTATGGAGAAACGAGCTTTGAACCTTGGACCTTACGGCCATGCACTCCCTGGATACCAGTTGGAGATTGCTTCTTGACGGAGTTCATCCCCCCGGGCGGACCACGACGAAGCGATGTCGATTAGGGGCGTAGGTGAACAGACTGCAGGCAAATACAGAATATCTCTTCCGACGTTAACGATGCGCGTTGATGAGATTTTCTGGGTGTGACCTTGGTGAAGACGGCTGATTAAGATCGCAGTCGCAAAGGTTTGTTGCAGAGCGCTTTATCCCCCCGCTCGAGCAATTTGGGAATTCGCTGAGGTTCGCGGCCTCTCCGAGAAGCTGGAGATCGTCCGGCCGGTCGAGCAGGTCCTCATTTGTGTAACCTCTAAGACTTTTCTTACAGTTGCTGGCGGTTCCGCTGGGTGCAGTTTAAGTTGATTGTCAGATGGAACTCGGTATCTATCATGGTTCATTCGCGGAGCGTAGTCCCTGAGGCTTCGGCGCCCGCAGCAGTGGCTTCGACCGAGTTTGCCGCGCGAATCAGATTCAAAATGTAAACACAAATTCTTATGACCGTTGACTTAAGTCCACCTCTGTGTCTTCTCACCCTCGGGAACCGAACGCTTCCAGAAGGCGCTAGGATCGGGTCAGGGCCGAGTTTGCCGCGCATTGCCACAGATCCTTGGCCAGCAGTTGCACCTTCTTGAGCGCTTTTTCGTCGCGCGGGATCTTGGCGTAAATCGGCCGTCCCAAGGTGTTGACGATCTGCTCCTCGCTAATGGGGTGATGCGACACGTAACGGCTCAGGATGAAGTGCGGTTGCACACCGCTGAGCCCCAAGCGTCCGAACAGTTCGATAAACCGCCAGCAACACCGCGTCACCCCAATCGACTGGTCGAGAACGTAAAATAGGTGATTTGAGCGCTCCCACACCGCCACCACGTTTTCATTGATATAGCCACCGCAGTCGACGACCACGAAATCGAACAGCCGACGCATCAGGTCCAGCGCCGCACTCAGGGTCACGTCGGAGACCAGTTCGCTGTCCTCGATCCGCTTGGGCGCCGCGAGCAGATAGATGCTCGAGGGATGCTTGCTAAGTGCTGATCTTGTCGCCTTCGGCCAGCGCCATGATGGTGCGTTCGGGCTCCAGGTTCAGCGTCACTGCAAGCCCACCCGACTGCAAATCGAGGTCGACCAGCGCCACCCGCTTGCTCAGCGCGTAGCGCAGCGCCAAGGCCAGATTGGCAGCGAGGCTCGAGACTCCGACGCCTCTCACCGTGCTGACCACAGAGCAGATAATTCCGCCCTGCTCCTTTTCCTCGCGCCGATGGGATTCGCTGACCTTGAGCAGGGCGCGCGTGGCGTCACCCGGATCGAGCGGCCCCGGCGCGCAGGATTTGCCGCATCAGGCCGGGAGAACGCTCGCGCACCAGCGCGAACAGCGCAGGGCGCGGCGAGCCTTCGGCCTGCTTCTGGAGGTAGTTCGGCGACGTTTCTTCGTTGCCGTTGAACACCACCATCGTGACCTCGGCTGGCGCACGCCATTGCTGCTCTCATGGGCGCCGCCCTGCGGCGTTACCGAGACGATCTCGAGGGGCGGATCGCCGAGATTCTCCAGCGCGGCCTTTATCTCGGCGCGCCGCCTCTCGTCTTCTCCTAGCAGTAAGACCCCAAGGGAGCCTTTTCGCGTTTCGTTCTTTTTGTTTAGCATTGCCAATGCTTCCTTCGCGTCGGCGTACCGCCAGCCACGCCGAGTTTCAAATGCTTCCACACAGGCAGCCGAGGGATTCGAGGATCCATTCAGCATTTTAGCCCACATCAACGTGCGATGACGCGGGGCTGCGGCGCGAAAGCGCGATAGGTTCGGCCTTCAACCTTTTTAGGCGCGGCTACCCTTTGCCGCAGCAATCCCGATAAGACTTTTGTGCTAGGGGCAGGGCATACGGTGCCAGGATAAATCAAAGAGAGAACAGGGAGACGCGATAAACTGTATGGCAATGCAAGCGGGGTGACTTGTGGATTTGCCTCGAGGAAAACTTCGCCTGCAAGGCCGGACTTGCTACAATCCGTTGGTATGAAATCCTGTCGCGCCACCGCGCTCGCCCTTGTCGGCTTGTATCTAGTGATGCCTCCGATCCTCCATCGACAGAAAACGAAGGGTACACCCACCGATGGCTTCCTCTGGTTGGACATGCCCGATGGCAGTGAGGGCGCCGTTGCGGACTCTGCCCCGCTTTCACAGTGGTCGATTTAATTCGACGTACGATTCCGGCAGGGCGTGCGAACAGGAAAAACTGGCTCTCACGGGCCACGACAAAATGAGGCCGCCGCCCGATAGAGGCGCAATGTTGCTCAGATGGGCGCATG
>Ga0335081_10015913_pt1 | contig 12171 bp, 12 predicted proteins | sample Lox_Sample_35_FD_206713 | JGI IMG/M metagenome (GOLD analysis project Ga0335081, IMG submission 206713) | Soil microbial communities from Loxahatchee National Wildlife Refuge, Florida, United States - Lox_Sample_3.5 | ecosystem: Environmental > Terrestrial > Soil > Wetlands | place: USA... | reverse complement strand
CGCCTGCGGCCAGGCGCCGTCGATCGAGGTTGCCACCGGAACGGCGACCGCCATCGCCACCGGCGGCGTGATGCCGCGCGGCGCCGATGCCGTGATCATGATCGAGCAGACCGAATTGTGCGAGGACGCGGCGCCGGCGATCGAAATGCGGCGCGCCGTCGGGCCCGGCCAGTTCGTCTCCTTTGCCGGCTCCGACATCGCCCGCGGCGAGACGCTGCTGCGCCGCGATACCCGCATCGGCTCGCGTGAGATCGGCATGCTCGCGGCCTGCGGGCTCGCCAAGATCGCTGTCGTGCGGCGGCCGAAAGTCGCGGTGCTGTCGACCGGCGACGAACTGGTGCCGCCGGGCAAGCCGCTGAAACCGGCCGGCGTCTACGACAGCAACGGCGCCATCGTCGCTGCCGCGGTGACCGAGGTGGGCGGTGAGCCGGTCGTCATGGGCGCCTTTCCCGACGACGAAGCGGCGCTGGAAAAAGCGGTGCGCGAGGCGCTTGAAGGCTGCGACATGGTGGTGCTGTCCGGCGGCACCTCGAAGGGCGCCGGCGATCTGTCGCACAAAATCGTCACGCGGCTCGGCAGCCCCGGCATTTTGGTGCACGGCGTCGCCCTCAAGCCCGGAAAACCGCTCTGCCTCGGCGCCGTTGGCGACAAGCCGATCGTGGTGCTGCCCGGTTTTCCGACCTCGGCGATCTTCACCTTCCATGCCTTCGCCGCGCCGGTGATCCGCGCCCGCGCCGGCCTGCCGCCGGAAGCGGCGCAGACTGTGCAGGCGCATGTGCCGGTGCGCGTCGCCTCCGAGCTTGGCCGCAAGGAATTTTTGCTGGTTTCGCTGGTCGAAGGCGCCGCCGGTCCGCTCGCCTTCCCGACCGACAAGGGCTCGGGCTCGGTGACGAGCTTCTCGCAGGCCGACGGCTTCGTTGAAATCGACGCGCTCGCCAATGCGCTCGACGCCGGCAGCGAGGTCGAGGTGACGCTGATCGGCGGCGCCGCGCGCGCGCCGGATCTCGTCATCATGGGCAGCCACGATGTCGCGCTCGACGTGGTGGTCGGCGCGCTCGGGGCGCGCGGCTTTTCCGCGCGGACGCTTGCCGTCGGCAGCCTCGGCGGCGTTGCCGCGGCGAGCCGCGGGCAATGCGACGTCGCGCCGGTGCATCTCATCGATGCGCAGACCGGCAGATATAATGAGCATCTGGTCACGTCGGAGCTAAGCCTCGTGCGCGGCTGGCGGCGCATGCAGGGCATTGTGTTCCGTCCCGGCGATGCGCGCTTTGCCGACCGCAGCGCGGACGAGGCGGTGAAGGCCGTGCTCGCCGACAAGAATGCGCTGATGGTCAACCGCAATGCCGGTGCCGGCACGCGTGTGCTCATCGACAAGCTGCTCAACGGCGCGCGGCCGCCGGGCTACGCCAATCAGCCGAAATCGCACAACGCGGTAGCCGCCGCGATCGCGCAAGGCCGCGCCGATTGGGGCGTCGCCATCGAGCCGGTGGCGAAACTCTATGGCCTGGGCTTCCTTCCCGTTGCCCCCGAACACTACGATTTCCTGCTGGTCGAAAGCCGGCGCGAGCGTCCGGCGGTGCAGGCTTTCCTTGCCGCCTTGCGCGATCCGCAGACGCGCGCTGCCATTGCAGCACTCGGCATGCAGCCGGCCGACTGACGCGGAACGGAGAGGAGCAATGGATCTCATCATCCGCAACGCGCGCCTGAGCAGCGGCTCCGCCGAGCCGATGGATATCGGCATTTCCGGCGGGCGCATTGCCGCGATTGAACGCAATATCTCCGCCGACGCTAAAATCTACGACACGCAAGGCCTGCTCGCCTGTCCGGGGCTGATCGAAACCCACATCCATCTCGACAAGTCACGCATCATCGACCGCTGCGCGCCGCAGGACCGAAAGACGCTAAGCCCGGTATTCGGCGTCACGCCGGTGAAAAAACAGATGACGGTCGAGGATGTGCATGCGCGCGCGGCAGCGACGCTCGAGCAGTGCATTCTCCACGGCGCGACGCGCATGCGCACCCAAGTCGAGGTCGACCCCGGCATCGGCATGCGCGGCTTCGAAGGCGTCGCCGCGTTGATCGACGAATACAAATGGGCGATCGACCTCGAGCTCTGCGCGTTTCCGCAGGAGGGCCTGATCAGCTTTCCCGGCACCGACGAATTGCTGGTTGAGGCGCTCAAACGCGGCGCCAAGGTGATCGGCGGCGCGCCGCGCTACGACAAGGACAGCGCCGGTCAGATCCGCCGCATCTTCGAGCTGGCGCGTGAATACGACGTCGACATCGACATGCATCTCGATGTCGGTCCCTCGGCGGAACACATGGACATCCATCTGGTGCGCGAGCTGACCGACGCCTACAAGCGCGGCGGCCGCGTGGTCGCCGGGCACATGGCCAAGCTGTCGCTGTTGCCGCCGGAGCGCATGGCGGTTATGGCCAAAAGCCTTGCCGACAGCGGCATTGCGGTGACGGTGCTGCCGGCGACCGACCTGTTCCTGATGGGGCGCGACCAGGACCACAGCGTCCGCCGCGGCGTCGCCGACGCCAACGTGCTGTGCGCGCACGGCGTCGAGTGCTCGCTCTCCACCAACAATGTGCTCAACCCGGCGACGCCCTACGGCGACTGCTCGCTGATGCGTATCGCCAACCTCTACGCCAACCTTCAGTTCCTCGACCGCCCCGCCGAGCTGCGGCAGTGTTTCGAGATGTTGACCAGCCGTTCGGCGGGTGTGCTCAATTACGGCGACTACGGCTTTGCGGTGGGTAACCCTGCCGACATCGTGATTTTCAACGCGCAGACGCCGGAGCAGGCGGTCGCCGAAATCGCGCAGCCGCTCGCCGCGTTTAAGAACGGCCGTCAGACGATGGCCTGGAGCCGGCCGGAACTTTTGCGCCCGCTCTGATGTTTGGCTCATAATGACGCCCTCAAAATAGCGCATGAATTCGCCATGACGATGCCGATTGCCATAGGCCGTGCCGCATGCGTCAGGCTATTGCTGCTTGGCGCGATGATGCTGCCCATGCTGCTGATTCCGGCTCCGGCGCAGGCGCAATTGCGTGGCCACGGCGGCCCGGTGCGCGCGCTGGCGATCTCGCCCGACGGCGATCACGCGATCTCCGGCAGCTTCGACACCTCGGCGATCCGCTGGTCGCTCAAGCGCAATGTCGCCGAGCAGGTGATGCGCTTCCACGACGCGGCGGTGAACGCGGTGCTATGGCTTAAGGACAGCCGCCTCGTCACCGCCGGCGCCGATGCGCACATCGCCATCTGGACGCAAGGCAAGCCGCAGCCCGACCGCGTGCTCGACGGCCACACTGCGCCGATCGTCGGGCTTGCGGTATCGCCGGACGGGAAATTCCTCGCCTCGGCGTCGTGGGATCATACGGTGCGGCTGTGGCCGCTCGACGGCGGAGCCCCGCACGTCTTCGAAGGCAACGCCATGAACGTCAACGGCGTCGCCTTCTCGCCGGACGGCAAAGCGCTGATCAGCGCCGGCTACGATGCAAGCTTACGCATCTGGCGGCTCACCGGCGGCGGCAGCGATGTCGTGCGCAATTTGCCGACGCCGCTCAACAGCGTCGCGGTCGCGCCGGACGGCGAGATCGTCACCGCCGGCGCCGACGGCAAGGTCTATTTCCTGTCGCCGCAAGGCGAGACGCTGGGCGACGTGCCGGTTTCGCCGACGCCGATCATCTCAGTCGCCATTTCGCCGGACGGCAAGCTCATCGCCGCCGCCGGCATCCGCGGCTCGGTCGGCATCGTCGACCGCAAGGCACGCAAGCTCGAGCGCACCTTGGTCGGCCCCGGCCTGCCGGTATGGTCGGTGGAATTCTTCCCCGATAGCCGCACGCTGTTGACCGGCGGCACCGATCGCATGATCCGCCGCTGGGATGCGGTGAAAGGCGAGCCGATCGACACGCTCGTGGTCGGTTCGCCGGACGATCCGCTCAAGCGCTATGCCGGCGATCCCGGCGCAGAGGTCTTTCGCCATTGCGTTGCCTGCCACACCTTGACGCAGGATGAAGGCAACAAGGCCGGGCCGACGCTGCACCATATTTTTGGCCGCCGCATCGCCACGCTGCCAGGCTACAATTTTTCGCCGGCGCTGAAGAAGCTCGATATCGTGTGGTCGAAGGACACGGTATCGAGGCTGTTCGAGATCGGTCCGGCACATTATACGCCCGGCACCAAGATGCCGGAGCAAACCATCGGCTCGGCGCAAGAGCGCAAAGCGCTGGTCGATTTTCTGGTGAAGGCGACGAAGTAAGCCTTGCTATCGCCGCGCGATCGATGCGCCGACACGCATCGCAATCTCGTGGATGCGTTTCTTTACGATCGCTTCGGCAAAATCATCGTAGGGCTTGGCGGCAATGAATGCGCCAAGCCCACCGGCTGTCGAGGTGTCATTGCGGTAACCGGATTCGTTACACTTTTACTCAATCACATAAATTATTTTTCGAATCTTCGCGCTACACTTCTCGCCGCGCCCGACCGGATTTTTACGTCGGGCGTCGAGGGGTCGCCGTGAACGAATTTATGGCCCAATGGCTTGAATCGGTGCGGTTTGCCTGCGAGGTGCAGGACGTCGTCTGCATGCGGCTGGCGCGGCTTGCGGAAGGTGGGCCGCCGGCGGCGAAGGAAGCAGAGCGGATGATTGCCGAGAAGCTCGATGCGTTCGCCGACGCCGAAGTCGCCATGCTCAGGGCCCTTGCCGACGGCGAAGACCTGATGGCGGCGAGCGAACGCGCCTATGCGCCGGTGCGCCGCCGCGTGCACGCCAATCACCGCCGGCTGATGAAGGCGATGGCCTGACAGCCGCGCTGTCGGTGCCCCGATCGCCTGGCCGCTCGTCTGCGAAGGCCGGATAATTCGTTTCCGCCGAAGAGATCATGTGGGAAGACCAAGCCGCCGCCGAGCGATTCTATAACGGTCGCTGGCGCAAGGGGATTATTGAGCACTACGGCAACGAGCCGAAAATCGAATACTCCGAGACGGTGGCGCTGGCGGACAAGGCAAACGGTTGTGCCGGCGGGGTCAAGCCTCGACAGACCGCGAAGGCACAAGCCTTGGCAAAATGACGGAAGCGGCTGCCGGGCATATCGTCTGGTTTAATTTTGCGCCTTAGCTCTCGCCCTTCTGCTCGCGCTCGCGCAGGTAGTCGTCGGTGGTGCGTATCCGCGGGCGCTGTGGTGCGCCGAACGGATCGAAGCTCTCTTCCGCCATGGCGATGACGCGGCAATCAGCGCACATCTTGATGACGTCGAGCCGCTTCTTCGAGCCCTTGAACATCCAGTGCTGGCCCTCGAGCTTGGCGGCGACGCGCTCGACCGAACTCTTGGTGCCGAACGGCTTGCCGCAGCGAATGCATTCGGCGGGCTCTTCCTGCTTGATGATGCGCGTCGGCGCGACCGCGGCGCGGAAGTCGAACTGCGGGCGGAGGCTGATCACTTTTTCGGGGCAGGTCGCCTGGCAGAGGCCGCATTGCACGCAGGCATCCTCGGCAAAGCGCAGCATCGGCCGCTCCGGATCGTCCGACAGCGCGCCGGTTGGGCAGGCGGAGACGCAGGAGAGGCACAAGGTGCAGCCTTCGACATCGACTTCGACGGTGCCGAAAGGCGCGCCCTGCGGCAGCGGCACAATGTCGGCCGGTTTGGGCGCCGCCGCGTGCAGCTCGCGCAAAGCGAGGCGCACAATGTCGCGCTTGCCGCCAACGGCGGAGAAGCTCGCCGGCTTGCTCACGGGCTCCATTAACGCCACCGCGTAAACGGCTTCGCCCAGCGCATCGGGATTGTCGGTTTCGATCGTTGCAACGCGCGCCCCTTCCAGTCCGAGGCCCGCGAGAATCGGTTCGGCGAGCGCCACCGTCTTGGTGAGGCCCGTCACATCGTGGCGCGGCTTGGCGTGCAAAAGGAAGCGCACCGCGCTCGCCCCATAGGCAAATGAACCGGCAATCGCTTCGAGGCCGACTTGGGTAATCTCGTTAACCTGCACGGGCAGCACATTGGCGGGCAAACCATCGCCGTAGCGCGCCAGCGCATCGATCATTTCCAGGCCGTGCTCGCCGTCATGGATGAGCAGCACCGCATTTTTGCCGCCAGCTTCGCCGTAGGCTGACAACAGCGTGCGCAGCTTGCGCAGCAGCGCGTCGGATGGCGGCAAAGCGTAAGCGGCGGCGCCGGTCGGGCAGGCGGCCGCGCATTGTCCGCAGCCGGCGCAGACGGCTTCGTCGATGACGACGTGATCGCCGTTTGGCGCGATCGCGCCGGTCGGGCAGAGATCGAGACAGCGGCGGCAGCCGACCAGCTTGGAGCGCGAATGGGCGCAGAGGTCGGCGGTAAAAGTGACATAGCGCGGCTTGTCGAAAGTGCCGGTGAGATCGCGCGCCTCTAGCACGGCGCGCAACACCGCCGCCGGGTCGCCTGGATCGGCGCGCAGGTAGCCGTCGCGCAGGTCGCCGCCCGGAAACAGGGACGGGCCGCCCGAGATATCGACGAGGATGTCACAGCGCGAGACGGCGTCGTTGCGCGGCGCGGCGAATTCGAGCGCGGTGCGCGACGATGGATGCGGCGCGGCATAGCCGTCGACGGTGATCTCGAATCCGCCGAGCGCGCCTTTGGCCTGGCGGATCGCGCCCTTCACCACCGGGAACTCGGTGACGCGAGACGGCATCAGCTGCGCCGGTGGCTTGATCAGCACAGTGATGTCGAGATGGTTCTTGAGCAGATTGCCGGCCTCGATCGCCTGTTCGTCCGCGCCGTAGATCAGCGCGACGCCGTCGCTTGAGAGCGGCACAAACGGTATGTCGGGCATCGGTTCCGCGGCGGCGGCGATCAATGCCGCCATCTTCGGCCCGGCCGCCTTGGCATCCTTCGACCAGCCGGCGGTTTCGCGGATATTGACGAATGTCAGCGCCGCCTTTTCATCCGCGACTTCCTCAAACAGCGGCGCCTCCTGCGTGCAGGCGACGGTTATCGGCGTTCCGGCTGTGGTGAGGCTGCGAAAACGCTCGAGCTCGGCGCGGCAAAATTGCCGGCCTTCGCTGACCTTGGCGCCGCGGCAGACGCGTTTCACCGCGCCGCCGTCGAGCGGCATGGTCTCCTCGCAGGAGCAGATCAGAATATTGCGCGGCCGTTCGGCCATGGGCTCCCTTTGCTTCTTTTTATAAGGCCGCGATAGCCGATTGCCGTTGGGCCTCGTTGGCCTGCGGTGCTATAAATATAGGGAAAACAAGAAGAAAGTAAGAGCGAGGAGCAAGTGCCCGCAAATCCGCGCAGCCGCGAAAACGCGTTACTGGCGCCCGAACTCACCCTGCCGCCGCCGTTCACGCTGGTGACGCTGCGCGAAGTCGGCGATGCCTTCGCCCATGCAACATCGGTCGCGGCGGAAATGGGCGCCGGCACTCTGGTCTATGTCGGCCGCTTCGACCTCGCCGAATTTGCCGTGGTGCTGGAACCCGAGCAGCCGCTGGCCTTGGCGCGCGGCGCCTTCATTGCCGGCATGGCCGCGCTTGCCGACACGCTCACCGCCCACGCGCAGCCGGAGACCTCGGTCGCCATCGAGTGGCCGGATGCGCTGTCGATCAATCGCGGTCTGGTCGGCGGCGGCCGCCTCGGCTGGCCGCGCGGCGCGCAGGAAAGCGAGACGCCGCCGTGGCTCGTCTTCGGGGCCATGGTCCGCATCGTGTCGATGTCCGGCGTCGAGCCGGGACTGCATCCTTTCTCGACCGCGCTGGAGGAGGAAGGCTTCACCGACGTGCTGGCGAGCCAACTGGTCGAGAGCTTCGCGCGCAACCTCATGGTCGCGCTGGACCTTTGGCAGGAGCAGGGCTTTGCCGCGATCGCCAGGGAATATCTGCGGCGGCTGCCGGTCGAAAAAGGCGTCCGCCGGGAGCTCGGCGAAACCGGCGATCTGCTGATCCGCTGCGTCGGCAAAGACGAAGCCGAGCGCAAGGTGCTGAGGCCGTTGCTGGCGCAGCCGAGCTGGCTCGATCCGGCATTGCGGGGGCCGCGGCTATGAAGCTGTTGCGCACCATCAGGCTCGACGCCTCCGACACGTTCATTTTCGACAAGGCTGCCGGACCCGGCGAATGGGCGGTGTCCGGCGCCTTCGTGTTCTGGAATTCCGATCCGGGCAAGCTCGAAGGCAAGGCGCGTTCGGCGTTCCGCGGCGGCTTTCTCGGCGTCACTTCATTCGGCTGGTCGACGCTGGCGCAGATCGTGGAGGCAAGCGCCGCCGAGCGCGCGGCGCTCGTCGAGGCGCTGTCGCGGCGGCTGATCGACGATTTCGGCGCCCCGGATGTCGAGACCGCGCGCGTCGCCGCCGAGGACGAAGTCGCGTTTGCCGAATCGCTGTGCAACCAACCGCAGGACACGCTGATCGCCGTGCACCGCTCTTGCGAAGACGGCGCCGTGCGTGAGGCGTTCCGCACGCTCAAGCCGCGCAACGGCGCGAAGCCGGCACGCGCCTTCTCCTTCATGGAAGTGGAGGGTGAGGAGGAGGCAGGGCCGGACGACACCGTCGATCTCGTTTCACTGGCCGGGCGGGAGCGCAAATGACTGATTTCTGGATCTCCAGCGGCCATCATCTGCTCGACCGCGATGCCGGTGGCGGGCTTGTCGTGACCGACGAGTTCCTCAAGGCCTACCTGGCGCGGCCAGAGCTCGTCCCGCCGCCGGAGGCCTGCGCCGTCGAGCGCGCGCTGCACGCGGCGCTGCTCGCCGATCCGCGCCTGCCCGTCTCCGTATCGGACATCGCGGCGATCGACGACGCCGACGCGCGCGAAAACTGGCAGATGCTGATCGCGTTCCGCGATCGCTTGCTGCGGCATAAAACGCTCGAAGCCGCCTATGTCGAACTGGCGCGCCAGGGGGCGGGAAAGACGCCGCCGTTGTTCATCAATCAGCTCGTGCACGTGATCATGCGCAATGCGCTCGACGGCGTGAGCGATGCGCTGGTGCTGCGGGCCGCCGAGCTGTTTTTCCGCGGCCAGCGCGTTACCGTGCATGACGGCTCGCTGATTGCTGCCGACGAGGAAAAAATCGGCGGCGCCAATCCCGCCGCCCTGTCGCCGCTGGTGTCGATGCTCGGCATTCCCACGGAAGCCCAGATCGACATTATCAATGCGGATAACGCGGCGACTTATTGGCAGCGCAGCGACCAATTCGACATGGCGCTCGATGTGACCGCCGGCGGCTCCGGCCTCGCCGCTCTGGCCGAGGCGCTGCGGCGCTTTATCGCGCATATTTACGGCGTCGAGGTCACGATCGAGCCGCTGAAGGAAGTGCGCGACATCAATCTTGTCTGGTATGTCGGGCTCGAGGCCGACGGCACCAAGATCGGCGATTTGTTGTGGCACGGCGAGGAGATCGACGAAGCGACGCGCTCGCGCGTCATCGGCCTCTTCCGTCTGCGCTTCGGCGACCCCTCCATCGTGCTCGACACGGTCAAAGGCGAACCGGTGTATCTGCTCCTGGCGATGGCGCCAGACAAATTGATCCGCATGAAGCCGCAGAATCTGGTCACCGGCCTGCCGATCAAGCATCTGGAGGCGGTCAGTTGAGTGTCATTGCCCCGCTCGCCACCATCGCGGTCGGCGTCGTCGTCGAGCGCAGCAAAAGCGCGAGCAAATGGACCGACTATTACTGGCGGCCGGTGAGTGTGCTTGCCGGCGTGCCGGACACGGAAGCCTGGACGAAGCTTGCGGACGACGGCGACAGGGTGACCTTCTACGCCGGCCCCGCCGTGATCGAACTCTACCGGACCGAGGCACCCTACTACCGGGCGAACCTCGAGTCCGGATCGCCGGCGCTGTGGGTGGCGCTGCGCTCGGCTGAAGGCGATCCGCCCTATCGTGTCGCTACGGTCACCGCCGACCCCGCCGAGGGCGAGGCGCTCACGGAAACTGCAACCGATCTCATCGAGCAAGTGTCGATGCCCGAACCGATTCAGAAAGTGCTTGCCGATTTTGTCGCCAGACACCATGTCGAGGCGCCTTTCGTCAAGCGCAAGCGCGACCGCGCCGATCCGGAAGCGCTGGGGCGGCGCGCGCCGCCGAAAAAGGACCGCAAATGAGCGAGCGGGAAAATTTTCTGATGCGCTGGTCGCGGCGCAAGCGCGATCAGGAGGCTGAGGCAAAGCGCGCGGAAGCCGTGCCGCCGGCGGACGCCACCTCTCCGGCTAAAGAGGCCGCTACCGAACCGGACGCCGAACGGCCCGCCGAATCGGCTGACGTGCCCACCCGCTTCGACCCCGCCGCACGCCTGCCGTCGATTGATTCGATCGACGCGCACACCGACATTCGCGACTTCTTGCGGCCCGGCGTTCCAGAAGAGTTGCGCAAGGCTGCGCTGCGCCGGGCCTGGTCGGTCGACCCGGCCATTCGTAATTTCAAGGGCCTGCAGGAGAACGACTGGGACTTCAACGATCCAAACGGGATTCCGGGCTTTGGTCCTCTAGATCCTGGCCTCAACGTCAGGAAGATGGCATTGGCGCTTTTGCGTGGCGCATCGGATGAATCCCAAACTGCGACGGCAAAGCAAACCGCCGCCGTCGAAGCCGCGGAAGAAAATGCCCTTTTGGAGTCTGCAAAGATCGCAGACGAGGAAAGCCAAGCCGGCGGCGATACTGCACTGCAAAAAGATTATGAAGCGAAGGTCGTTCCGCCCACGCATCGCAAGCGGGGCCACGGCGGTGCTTTGCCAGAATAGTGATCGCGCGCATAGCCTAAAGCTATTGACCCGCCTTTCGCGGCGCAGTTAGCTTACATTTCACTAATTCGAAGGTGTCGGATGAGGGATGAAGGTCTCAGCCAGGCGATCGAAGCCGTCGGCGGCGTGACGGAACTCGCGCGCAGACTCGGACTCTCCCAGCCTTCCATTTCCAATTGGGTTCGCATTCCCGCCGAACGCGTCATTTCGGTCGAGGCATTGACCGGCATCAGCCGCACCGTGTTGCGGCCCGACCTCTACAGCGAAAGCAAAGCCGACGGCGAAGTCGATGAATTGGATTCGGCGCGTGCGCAGGAATACGCGCTGCTCGCCGTTTTATTGGCGCGCGCGCCCGACCAGGGCTTGCTCAAACAACTGTCGGCTTTGCGCGGCGATGCGACGCCGCTCGGCCTCGCCCATGTCGCGCTCGCCGAAGCCGCGAGCGCGGTGAGCGCCGACGAGGTTGAGCGCGAATTTTTCGACCTGTTCATCGGGATCGGCCGCGGCGAGTTGCTTCCCTACGGCTCATATTATCTCACCGGTTTTCTGCATGAGCGCCCCTTGGCGCGGCTGCGCGCCGACCTCGTGACGCTCGGCATCGAGCGCACCGAAGGCAATGCGGAACCGGAAGATCAGGCCGCGACTTTGTGCGAAATCATGGCCGGCCTTGCCGGCGGCCGCCTCGGCGCTCCCGCCGGAAGCGACCGGAGGATTTTCGAAAAGCACGTCGGGCCGTGGATGAGCCGCTTCTTCTCGGACCTCGAGAACGCCAAAGCGTCACGCTTTTATGAGCCGGTCGGGACGATCGGACGGTTGTTCATGGACATCGAGACGGAAGCTTTCGCGCTGACGTAAGGCCGGACGCGAAAACAATACAAGGAGGACTGCGATGAAATCCGATGGCAAAACAAAACTGGGACGCCGCGATTTCCTTCGCGCGATCGGCGCCGGTGCCGGCGTCGCCGCCACTGCCGCCGCTACCACGACGCCGGCCGTCGCCGATACCGAGAACAACGATGAAAAGCGCAAGGCGCGCTACAAGGCGAATTCCGCCGAAGTGCAGACCTATTACCGCGTCAACCGCTATCCGAAGTAGGGAGACAAAGCCGTGCTGATCAAGAAAACAGAACGTCAGGCACGCCGCACGCGGCTCGCCGCTCTTGCCGAACAATCGGGCAACGGCTTTGACCGTCGCACCTTCCTGTGCCGTTCCGGCCTTGCCGCCGGAGGGCTCGCCACGATCGGCGCCTTGCAGCTTGGCAGCGTGCAGAAAGCCAAAGCCGGCCCGCCGCCGGCGCCTGGCGCCGCCGTCACCATCCGCAAAAGCATCTGCACGCACTGCGCCGTTGGCTGCACCGTTACCGCGGAAGTCTCGAACGGCGTGTGGATCGGCCAGGAGCCGAGCTGGGATTCACCGATCAATCGCGGCTCGCATTGCGCCAAGGGCGCGGCGGTGCGCGAACT
>Ga0335081_10015912_pt1 | contig 12171 bp, 14 predicted proteins | sample Lox_Sample_35_FD_206713 | JGI IMG/M metagenome (GOLD analysis project Ga0335081, IMG submission 206713) | Soil microbial communities from Loxahatchee National Wildlife Refuge, Florida, United States - Lox_Sample_3.5 | ecosystem: Environmental > Terrestrial > Soil > Wetlands | place: USA... | reverse complement strand
GATTTCGTCAACGAACATGCTTCACTTTCTTCATCTTGCTCTTAATCCTGATCCTAATCTGTGCCTCCGGACGGGATTAAGATTAGGATTAAGATTAAGAAGGCAGAAATAAAAAAAGGCGAGGCGCCTGGCCTCGCCGGGAAATTCGTGCTGCTCGCCTAGTTTTTCGCGGCGGCGGGTTCGGCCACGACATTCACCCGGCTGCCGTTCTTGTCGAACTTCACTTTGCCGTCCGCCAGGGCATACAGCGTCCAGTCGCGGCCGGTGCCGACGTTCTGGCCCGCGACGAATTTGGTGCCGCGTTGACGGACAATGATGCTGCCGGCAGAAACGAGTTCGCCGCCAAATGCTTTTACCCCGAGCCGTTTGCTGACGCTGTCGCGGCCGTTGCGGACGCTGCCTTGACCTTTTTTGTGAGCCATAACAAAGTTGAGAGTTGATGGTTGAGGGTTGAGAGTCGCGCGATTCAGGCCTTGATTTCTTTGATTTTCACCACGGTCAATTCCTGGCGGTGGCCGATGGATTTGTGATAACCTTCGCGGCGGCGCATCTTGAACGTGAGCTTTTTCTCGCCGCGTTTGTGCTCGACCACGTCGGCTACCACGGTCGCGCCACTCACCGTGGGCGAACCGACCGCGACTTTGCCGTCGCGGTTCACCAGCAGGATGCGATCAAACGTGACGGGTTTGCCGGCCTCAATGGCCAGGCGTTCGATTTCCAGCGTGTCGCCCGCGGCCACACGATATTGTTTGTTTCCAGTTTCCAGTACGGCGTACATAAATTTTCCTGCAAAAGGGGTGGGATAAAACCAGAAAAAGGCCGGGCTGTCAATGTTGGATTTGGAAATAATTGGCCCGGGAAACCGCGAATTCCCACGTCTGACGGTGGATTGGCAGAATGGGAAAAATTTTCCGCCAGTTTCAAATCCGCAACTGCGGCGCGCGTCGCCACAGAAAATTCATCAGTCCATAAAGTTCCAGCGCGAATGGCACGTAGCCGCCGTAGCCCAGCAAGGGCATTTCGAAGAGGTGCAGGAAACCCGCGCCGGGCGTGTGGTAAACCCACTTGGGCCACGACCAATAATTCCACATCTCCCAGAAAAAACCGCACGTCAGCGCGCCCAGCGCCAGCGCCAGCACGGGCCGCCAGTCGCCGTGTTGCAGCCATTCGAACAGGTGCCGTCGCCCCAGCCGGCGGTTGAGCGGCTCGAAAATCAGCGCCAATGAAATCCAGACCAACGGATAACAAAACCGCGGCCAAAGGAGCGTTAATATCAGCATGGCCATGCCCGCGAGCAGCAGGCCGAAGGAGAGCCGGCGGGTGGGCAGGATGGGTCTTCGCGCGGCAAATATTTCCATCCACCGGAATGTGCGGACCAGTTCCGCCGTCTCGAACACCGCCGGCATGACCGTCGAGAACGACAAGGTGCAGAGGGTGTAATATTCCAGCGGCGCGAACGTGCGTGTGCTGAGATATTCCCAATTGCCCGTGCGCCAGTTGACGATTTCGAACAGCCACCAGACCGGCGCCGACACGACGAAGAGCAGCACGAAGTCGCGGCGTGAGCGCGTCCAAAGTGAAGTGCCGGCGCGGGCCAGCACGAGCGCGTCCACCACGAGGATGCAACCGAGCCAGAGCGGGAAGAACAGGTAAGCCGTCCGCATCCCGGGCAACGTCCAGTTCAATGGCCAACACACCGCCAGCAACAGCAGGCCAAACCAGCCTTGCCGCGCCAGCAACGCAGAACTCCGGGTCGAATTCATCGCCATCGTAAATCAAACTGGCGCAGGCGCGCGCGGTGCGCAAGCCCGGAATGCGGAGTGATTTTTGTCGCAGCCCGTCGCCGCAAGGACCGGAAATGGGAAGGCGGCTAACCCTCGTCGCGTTTGACCAGAATGGAAATCTGTCCGTTCTCGTCGCCCTGGATCACAAGGGGTTTACCAAAAGTGACGATGACCGTGGAATCCATTCCCACTGAAAGCTGTTGGTAAGTCGAGGGAGCGCTTCCGTTCGGGCCTTTCGAAGTGCCCGTCATATAAGGTACCGTGCGGCCGATGTACAATTTGAGCCGGCCCTTTTCCGGACTCAGCACGGCGAGGTCGCCGGACAGTTTAAGGGTGGTGGGAATGTCCGGCCCGTTTATCTTCATTGTATTGTGCTCGAGCGCGTCGAGATTGAAGGGGCCGTCAGCGGTCATCACTTGCACGAAAGAACTGCCCATCTTGGTGTCCTTCCATTGCACGCTGATGACATAGTTGGCCGGCTCGTTCGTATTGGTGGTCGCCGACACGGATGGGGTCGTCGGCCCGGCGGGCGGCGCGGCTTGACCGGCGGTCGCCCAGAGTGTGGCTACAATTGTTGGGATAAGAGCAGGGAGAGCTTTCATAATTTGATCAACGTTCCAATCAGGCGAGAAACTCGTCAAGCATATTAAATGCCAGTTCAGCGGGACCGAAAACACATGCCGCGCCCCATTTCCGCCGGGGTCAGCCTTATTCCGCCTTGGGCGAATTATTGGTTTGCGAAGAGTCGGCCGATGGCCGGTAGAGGCCGGCTTTGATGAAGGGTGCCAGTTCGGCGCCATAACCCTCCGCGGCCATTTTTTCCAGCGGGATAAAGCGCAAGGCCGCCGAATTGATGCAATAACGCAGATGCGTCGGGCCCGGGCCATCGTCGAACACGTGGCCGAGATGTGAATCAGCCAGCTTCGACCGCACCTCGGTGCGCTCCATGAAAAAGGAGCGGTCTGAAAGCTCCGCAATACTGGAATCGTCCAGCGGCTTCGTAAAGCTCGGCCAGCCGCAGCCCGAATCAAATTTGTCCAGCGAACTGAACAGTGGCTGGCCCGACACGATGTCCACGTAAATGCCGGGTTTGTGATTGTTCCAGTATTCGTTGTGGAAGGCCGGTTCGGTGGCCGACTTCTGCGTGACCGCAAACTGTTCGGCGGTTAGTTGTTTTTTCAACTCCGCTACATCCGGTTTCTTGAACTCCTTCATATCCGTCGAATTGACTGGTTGATTGGTCGAACTGTCACCCGGTTGTCCGCCACCGGCATCGCGTATGATCAACAGGCCGGCCGTCAACAACGCCATAGCAACAACACCACTGCCTGCGGACAAGTGCTTTCCTTTCATGTTCTGTCCTTCGTTACCGCTGATTTCCGCCACACCATACCCTACAATGCGACATGGGGCAAAAGCTTCGGGGAGAAAATCTGGCGGGCAGGGCAATGCGTCATTGGCCTCTACTCCTCGAAGACACCCGGGTGCAGCGCAGATTTGCTTCTTCGCCGGGCCGGTGGAACTGAAGATCGAAACCGGAGGGATATCCTTCAAATGCCGCCGCCCCCACCGTCGCCTGGATTTCCGCCATCTCCGATCGCCCTGATAATCGGGAGGAACATGGCAATCACAATGCTGCCCACCACCACCGCCAGGAAAACGATCATAATCGGTTCCAGCAATGACGTCGCGGCGCTAATGGCGTTGTCCACCTCCTCGTCGTAGGCGTCAGCGATTCTCAAAAGCAGGTCCGGCAGCGCGCCGGTTTGTTCGCCCACATCCACCATGCCGGCAACCATCGCCGGGAAAATCCGGGATTCTTTCAGCGGCTCCGCGATGCTTCCGCCTTCCTTCACGTTTTCATGGACTTTGGCGATGACGCCGCCCACGGTGACATTACCAGCGGTGGCTTTCACGATAGTCAACGCTTGAAGGATGGGCACACCGCTCCCGAGCAACGTCCCGAGTGTCCGGGCGAATCGCGCCAGCGCCACTTTTCGGAAAATCCGTCCGAGGACAGGCATGGACAATTTAACACGGTCGAACCACCGCCGGCCGAACCGGGTGCGAATGAGGCATTGGAATGCGACGAACAAGACCAACGCAACCATCCCGGCGGTCAGGAAGTGGCTTTTGAATACATTGCTGATTCTCAAGACCAGGAGTGTGAACGCCGGCATCGGTTTGCCATTGAGCAATCCCTCAAAAACCGCCTGAAATCGTGGAATGATGAAGACCGTCAGCAGTGTTAGAATGCCAGTCGCAGTCACCAGCACGGCCATCGGATAAATCATGGCGGCCTTGATCTTGCCTTTTATTTTCAGCGCCTTTTCCATGAACTCGGCCTGGCGCCGGAGAACCACCTCGAGAATGCCGCCGATTTCGCCGGCCTTGACCATGTTCACGTAGAGCGGACTGAACACCTTGGGGTGCGCGGCCAGCGCCTCGGACAACGTTCCACCGCTTTCAACATTCGCGGCCACGTCCGTGATGACACGCTGCAACACCCGATTCTCCGTCTGCTCCTCCAGCAGGCGCAATCCGCGCAACAGCGGCATGCCCACGTCGGTCAATATTGCCAACTGGCGGGTGAACAGGGCGAGGGCGGACGATTTGATTCGGCCGCGCGGCATCCGCGGCCGGGATCTGAAGAGTCTGGGGACTGAGGTTGCGCCGGGTCGGAACCGGAACGGCATGGCTTGCGCGACTTTGGTCGGGAACAACCCCATCTCCTTGATCCGCCTTAACGCCTCGCTTTGATCGGTGACCTCCAGCGTGCCCTGACTTTTAAGCCCGCTGGCATCCACAGCCTCATAACTATAGCTGGACATGGCAGCCTCTCTTTCCGGCCTGTCGGGATTGGCAGGTGCTTCTACCCGGTTAGACAGGGTCTGGCGGGGTTTGTCACGCGGCTGAATTTTATCTCCCCGATGGAGCGAAACGTTTATCCGCAAACGAGTTGGTCGGTTACGATGGCGGCCATTTTACATCCCGTGGCCGAAGATATCCGGCCGCTGCCCACCGGCGGTCTTACAATTTTTTGGCAACAGTTATGGCACGATAGGTCACCGGCACCTGCCAGTCGGCGTAATTCGCGGCGAAGGTCTTCATGGCGCTGACCATCTGCTGGCGAAACGTTGTTTCAATCAGGCTCCCCTGTCCCGGCCAGATTTTGAAGTGAACGCGCACGAAGTCCCACCCACCGCCCTCCGCCGTTTCCACCGGACCGATGGCCGGCTCGGTCAAAATGATCGCGCTGAACTGCCGCCACATTCCCCGGGCGATATTCGTGATGGTCTGGATGGCCTTTGCGTGGTCGGCACCCGCCGGAAGCTGGATGTCTGCATACGCATAAACGCCCCCGTGCGGGAAGCGGCTGACGTTGGCGATGGTGCGATTGGGAACAAACACCTCCTGATTGTAAAAATTGATGAGCCTGGTGAACCGCAGACCGATCTCCTCCACGCGCCCGATGACGACGGTTGTCCCGGCGACCTCCACCAGTTCGCCCGCCTCCATCGCGTCCGAAAAAATCAGCGTCAAGCCGATCACCATGTCCTGCACCAGTCCCTGCGACCCGAAGCTGATGGCCAGGCCCACCACGGACGCGCTGGCCAGATAAGCCGTGAGGTTGACGTGGAACAATTCCTGCAGGATCAGCCCTACTGCAAAAAAATAGATGGCGAAGGTCACGCCGCTGACAATGAGGCGGGTGAGAGTGATGAATTTCGGTTGTTGCGTTACGAACCCCAGGGGGTTTTTCTGGGCCTGGTTTTTATTGATGAGCCATTCGCTGGTGTGCCGGGTGATTTTGACCATGACGTGCGCGACCACCGCCAAGGCAATGATGAGCAGCAGCCGTGTACCGGTCGAGGAGGCGTGGTGGTAGAAGTGATAGTAAATGCGTCCGACAAAGGTGTTGGTCGTGTCCATCAAAATCCTTTTGGCAAATTATTCAGGCATTGACGCAGTTTCGCGTGCGACCGGGCACAGGACGCTCCGGTCGGGAAAGCATTAAACAGCATTTCGGAAACTTCGCAAGGTCGCACCCGCATGTCCGGCTGCGGTGGATGCTGAAGGAGGCAAGCACTAAAGCTCGAGCAACCCGGCTGCTTCGGTGAGATTATGGCAGGTGACCACGCGCGGACGATGCGGGTAATGGAAGACTGTCATGATGTTCATTCCGATGTCCCGGCTTGGCTCCGGGATGACGCGCACCACCAAACCCACTTCCGCCCGCCCGATCAAATCCATCATCCGGCCGAGCTCCGGCGCGCAGTCCAACCCCATGGAGGCCATCTGGCTGAAATCCGCCAGCAACCGAAAACCCGGCGACAACTCCTGCAATTGCGTCATCAGTTCCTTCCGGCCGCTGTGAAATTCTTCCAGCCGCACCTGCCCGATGTAACTGATATACAACAATTGCTTCGGCTTGTTCGACGTGACCAGCAACATGATGTCACGCTAGCGGGCTCTGCACGCAAATTCGAGCGAATAAACCGTCTCCTCGCCCGATCGGGAGGGCACGAGGCTCGCGCCGCGCCGGGCCGATGCAATTTCCAACAGCGGTCAACAGCCGTAGCCGTCACGCCGTAACCTGATGCGTGACCGGGCTGCGGGTTTTTATTTGCGCATCACGGCGACTTCCGGTCAGCTTGGCCCCAGATTGGGACGGTCACAGCAAAAGGACAAAGTTATGTATAAAATTCTTTCCTTCGACGGTGGCGGCATCAAGGGCATTGTCACGCTGACGCTTCTGCAACGCCTCGAACAGCAGGTCCCCGGATTTGTGTCGCGGGCCGATTTTTATGCCGGGACTTCCACCGGCGGCATCATCGCGCTCGGTTTGGCGGCCGGGAAAAGCATTCAGGAGTTGCTTGATCTTTATGTGAAGGACGGCGCGAAAATCTTTGATGACTCGTGGCTGAAAGACGTCATTCATCTCGGCGACATCGTTGGCGCGCGCTACGACCAGGGAAATCTGCAAAAAATTCTGCGGGACAAGTTTGGCAATCTGAAACTGGAGGACTTGAACAAACGCGTCCTCGTTCCCAGCTTCGACCTTGACCGCGTTGAGCCCGCGAACCCGCAAACCCACTGTTGGAGTCCCAAATTTTTCCACAACTTTCCCGGCGCCGATTCCGACGGCGAACTGTCGGTGGTGGACGTGGCCCTGGAGACCAGCGCCGCACCGACTTATTTCCCGGCGCACGACGGATTCATAGATGGCGGGGTCCTGGCCAACAATCCCGCCCTGGCGGCCGTCGCCCAGACGCAGGATGAGCGGGCGCAAATCAATCCCCGGCCGGCCTTGCACGAACTGCTCGTGTTGTCCGTGGGCACGGGCACGGTTTTGAGTTTCCTGAAGGGCAAAAATAACGATTGGGGCATCATCCAATGGGCCCGGCCGCTCATCAACCTCCTGTTGGATGCAAGCATGGGGATCGCGGATTATCAATGCCGACAGATTCTGCGCGACCGGTATCGGCGGTTATCCCCGACTTTTTCGCCCGGTGTGAACATCCGACTGGACGAGTGGCAACGCGCGCAGGACCTCGTGGATTTCGCCAACCGGGCCGACCTCGGCGACGCCGCGGCATGGCTCAGGCGAACCGGCTGGTAACACGGCGGTGGCGACGAACAGAATCGCGATCCACGACCCGGATTTGAACGATGGTCGCAGACCGGTTCAGCGCCGGGAACCACCCTTGGACAGGCTGGCTTAAACTGCGGTGAAATCCGACAGGTGCATTCCCCGTTTGTCGTCGGGGCCAAAATCGCCTGCCGCGGACAATTTTGAGTGTGTAATTGCCAAAAACCGTTCATTGCACCTGCTTTTTTCATGGAACAATCAAGGTGCGGATAACTCTTATCTAGAGACGTTAACTGGTCGGGACAACTTACAGTGGCCGCTGCTCCGCAGAGGAAGGCCCGGGCAAAATAAATCTGTTTTAACTATGGTACAATGGAATGAACGGTTCCTGACGGGCTCCAGCATGCTGGACCAGCAGCACCAGATGTTGATCAACAACATCAACCATCTGGAGGACATGTTGATGACCACCAATCCGACCCGGGCGGAATGCGAGTTTATTATCCATCTGGTGGAATTTCTGGAAAGCTACGCCGACACTCATTTCAACATGGAAGAAGAGTGCATGGAGCGTTACCGGTGCCCGGCTCATAAAAAGAACAAGGACGCTCACGAACAGTTCCGAACGTTTTTTAAACAATTCAAGGAACGCTACCAGGCCGAAGGTTTCCGCCGGGAAATCCTGCTGGAATTGTATAAGACGCTTAGCGAGTGGATTGAAGCGCACATCCTGCAGGTGGACACGCGGCTGAGGCCCTGCATCAAAACTTGACCGCGAAATCCCGGGCGGGCCGCAACCGGTCCAACCCGGCGCCGACGCCTGGAGTCGCAGCGCCAGCCTTCGCAAACCGGAAAACGGCGACGCAAACCCAACCCGCAAATTCTTTGTCACCTCTTTGGCTTGGGCGGGGACATATCCGGCAGTATGATAAACCATCAAGCAGTGATTGCCGAAGAACACACGGATACGGAACTGGTTTCCCGCAGTTTGGCCGGGGACCGCGACGCCTTCAGCCGGATTGTATCGCGCTACCAGATTCTGATTTGTTCCCTGGCCTACAGCCGCATCGGGCATCTCGGCCAGAGCGAGGACGTGGCCCAGGAAACATTTATCACCGCATGGAAGCATCTCCGCCTCCTGCGCGAGCCGGCCAAACTCCGCGCCTGGCTGTGCGGTATCGTCCACAATCGCATCCACAAGACTTTGCGGCGGGAAGGGCGTGAACCCGTTCACCGGGCCGAATCACTGGAACTCGTTCAGGAAGCGCCCGCCAGCGAAGCCTTGCCGTCCGAACAAACCATCAACCGCGAGGAAGAAGCCATTTTGTGGCGGTCGCTGGAAAAAATCCCGGAGCTTTACCGCGAACCGCTCATCCTGTTCTACCGCGAGCACGAATCCATCGAGACGGTGGCCGCGCAATTGGAGTTGTCCGAGGACGCCGTCAAGCAACGGCTCTCGCGCGGTCGGAAGTTGTTGCATGAGGAAGTCCAATCCTTTGTGGAGAGCACGCTGCGTCGGACAGCGCCGGGCCAGGCATTTTCCGGCGCGGTGCTGGCGGCCCTGCCGGCGGCCTCCGCGGCCGGCGTCGGTGCGGGCATGGCAGGCAAAGGTGCGGCAGTTGCCAAATCAGGTTTTCTGGGTGCGTGGCTGGCGCCGTTGATTGGGATTGTGGGCGGCGTATTGGCGCACTGGCTCATCGTTCGGGCTGCACCAACCGCCGCCGAACGTCGGCTCAAAAAGATCGGATTCATCAGTCTGTGGGTATTTGTGCTGGCCTGGTGCGTTGGCGGGCAACTCGGCGTGCTGGCCCTGGGCCGGCGTCTGGCATGGAGTGACCATACGCTGTTTGCCGTGCTGGCGGGTTTCTGGTGGTTCTATGCCATGGTCGTCGCCACGTTGTGCATTGTGATGTTCCGGCGAATCCTCGCCATCCGCCGACAGCATGAAACAGCCGGCGAAGCATCACCGCCGATCCGGAAACCGCCGTACCCGGGTCGAAGCCTCATCGTGACCGCGGGTGTGTATTTGGCCTGTTTCTCGTGGCTGATTGATCTCGCGTGGCGGGCAGGTGACATGGTGTCCGTCGCCATCATCACGATCGCAATGCTTGCCCTCGGTGGCTCGCACTTTTTCCAGGTCTGCCGCAAAACCGGAACGGCCGCGGTGCGAACTGTCGCCGGGCATCTGGCCGTGGTCTGGGGAATCATCCTGTTGATATTGAATTTCCGTCTCGAGGCGTGGGCAGCCTGCCTGCGGGGAATCGGCTCCGCCGAAATGTCCCGCGTGTTTCCGGTGTGGCTCCTTCCGGTGCTCACGCTGACCTTGTTGCTGTGGATCGGATTGATCCTTGTTGTCACCCGCCCGAATCCTCGTGGCTGGGAAAAAGCGACGGCGGCTCGGTAAGATTTCCCGGATGCCGCACCGCAAAAATTTCACCCTGATGGTCCGGCAGCGGATGCGGGCGTCCACTCAGACGCAACCAATAAACGTTTTTGTCGCGCTTGACAGGCGCAACGCGGTGAGTCAGCCTCGGGTCGTTCGTTTCCGGAAGGACAACATGACGCGGAACGAAGAACATCCTCGGTTGCTTTCGATATTCCACTACGTGGTTGGCGGATTCGCAGCCTGGTTCACATTTTTCCCGATCTGCCGCCTGATTCCCGGAGGGTTCATGATTCTCGCTCGGGAAAAGTTTGCCGCCCACCCGCCCGCGGCCGCGGCGAGCGTGCCGTAGCGACTCTATGAGTGAATTCAAAATTGCGTGTCCCGCCTGTGGCTGGGAAGTTTTGTGCGACCCGGCGCAAGTAGGAACGGAGATTGCCTGTCCAAACTGCAACGCCACCATCGCGGTGCCGGGACAACCTGCGGGAATGACTGAAGTTTCCGCCCCGGCAAGCGTCCCGCTGGAGTCCGCGCCTGACAGCGCCCCCGCCATTCAACGGACATCCGGTTTGGCCATCGCTTCGCTGGTCTGTTCCCTGGCATCGTTGATTACCTGCGTGGGATGGCTCCCGGGCATCATTTGCGGGCATCTGGCCAAATCACGAATTCGCCGGAACCCGTCGCTCAAAGGAAGTGGTCTCGCCACGGCGGGGCTCGTCATTGGCTATTTGATTTTGGTGCTCGAAGCGGGCACTGCTGCTGTCCAAATGTGGCGCTTTTCCGCCGCCGTCAAACAGGGATACGAAAATGTCCGGCAAGACCTGGGGACGAACACGGTTTTGGTCGCGCAAACCGAGTCCACGACGGCTTCCAATGGCAACCAGCCGATTGAACCCGTCGAGTCTGCTCCCGTCGCCGCCGCCAACCCGCAACCCGCACCCGCCCCAGCCGGGTGGACATCCGACCCCAGCAACATGACCTTCCCCAACCACCCGGTAAGTGGGAAACTTCACGGAATGGATTTCGTCGCCCGGACCGCGATGTTCAGAAATGGCGACCTTAAAATCAGATCCACAAGCGGAATGTTACTGGATGTCTATCATCTGGGCGCCTCCATTGAAGGGCAGAGTTACGAGGTCCAGCCTTCTGACCACGACAGAAGCAGTCCGCATGTCAAAATAACCTGGAGCGAGGGCAGTGCGGTTCAAACTGCGACGTTCAACCAAGGTTACGCCATGAAGCTGCAATTCGCCCAACCTGTTAATCGGACCATATCAGGGAAAATCTACTTGTGTTTTCCGGACGTCTCCAAAAGTTGCGTGGCCGGCACATTTACCGTGCGATTGCCAAAGCAGCCATGACGACAAGGCAGATCTCGCCGACGGGAAGCGGTTTGGAAGCAAACGGGCGTCGGCGTGATGCACGCTTTCATTTCGCGTAAGTTCCTGTAGTTTGTGGATTCTGAATGAGGAAATCTTTCGTCCCGGCGATTTTGGCGTGCGCGCTCCCGGCATCAGCGTGCGATTTGTGCGCCATCTATTCGGCCACGGAAGCCCAGGGCGGCGGCAAAGGATTTTATGCCGGCCTCGCCGAACAATTCACCGAATTCGGCACGCTGCAATTGGACGGGCAGAAGGAGGCTGGCAACGGCGAATACCTTCACAGTCTGATCTCGCAGGTACTCGCCGGTTACAATTTCAACCCACGCCTCGGTGTCCAACTCAATCTGCCCATTATCTATCGCGCCTACGGTTCGGACACGAGGCATGACAGCCTGTCGGGGCTCGGTGACATGTCACTCACCGGCAATGTCCTGCTTTACCGGAAGAACGGTACGGGTTGGACGTTCAACTGGACGGCCCTGGGCGGAATCAAATTCCCGACCGGCGATTCCAGCAAATTAAATACCCCGGATGCCGCCCTGCCCGCCGGCATCGGCGGCCATGATCTCGCGCTCGGCTCCGGCTCCTTTGACGGGCTGGTCGGCACCCGCTTTTCCGCGCGCTGGAAACGAATCTTTCTCGATGGCCAGATGCAGTACGGCATCCGCACCGAGGGCGATTTTCAGCATCAATACGCCTACGACTGGAGCTGGTCCGGCGGGCCGGGCGCTTATCTGGTGTTGAACGACAATTACACCTTGGCCGTGCAAGTGGCGGTTTCCGGTGAGAGCAAAGGCAAGGACACCTTTGCCGGCGTGCCGGACAATGACTCGGCGGAAACTATTGTGTATCTGGGGCCGGTTGTCAGTTTCACCTGGTCGGAGAATCTCAGCGCGCACCTTGGGGCGGACCTGCCGGTGCGCCGGGATAATTCCGGCGAACAATTGATGCCGGATTATCGCCTTCAGTGACGTGGAAATTTTAACCGCCGAGACGCGGCGGACGTGAAGTTGCTGGTCGTGCACGGCC
>Ga0335081_10015911_pt1 | contig 12171 bp, 8 predicted proteins | sample Lox_Sample_35_FD_206713 | JGI IMG/M metagenome (GOLD analysis project Ga0335081, IMG submission 206713) | Soil microbial communities from Loxahatchee National Wildlife Refuge, Florida, United States - Lox_Sample_3.5 | ecosystem: Environmental > Terrestrial > Soil > Wetlands | place: USA: Florida... | reverse complement strand
CGGACCGGAGCAATCCCGCGTAGACTATTTTTACCGTTTGTACAGGATTCGGGGCGTAGCGCAGCCTGGCTAGCGCGCCTGGTTCGGGACCAGGAGGTCGATGGTTCAAATCCATTCGCCCCGACCACTCCAATCCCAAAGAATCAACAACTTACCTACGCACCAGGTTGCGAACCAACTGCAACTTGGGTCCGATTGAGTCCAAATACGAGGGCTTCGACGCCCGCCACGGCCCGGCGCTGATCTTCCGGGATGGCGTGCAGATAAACTTCTCGAGTGATGTCCGCTGTTGAGTGGCCCAGGAGAGCTTGTACGGTCCCAAGTGGTGCTCCTGTTGCATCCAGCAAGGTTGCATGGGAATGACGAAGTGAGTGCCAGGTGATCCCTGACAACCCGAGCTTCCTGCATGCAGGTCGTAATTGGCGCCGCAACAGGTTATGCCGGTCAAGAGGCGTGCCTACTTCAGTGTGAAAGACGAGGCCATCGGGCTGCGTGTGCGCCGGCCGCCACGCCTTGAGCACAGCACATGCTTCCTCTCCGAGTGGAATTAGCCGCGCACTTCGCTGCGATTTTGGCGTGTCGAAGTGGCCATCGTAAACGGTTTCTGCGACGCGCAGCGTAGGCAAGTTCAAATCTGCGCACTTCCATCGAAGTGCGAGGAGTTCGCCTATTCTGAGGCCAGTAAGAACCAACAACGTCGCAATCGAACGTGCAGGTTCCTCCAGTTGATTTCTCAATTGCCGAAATTGATCGGGTGTGAGAATTGCTTTTGGCGTTGGCCTGATCGGTCGTCGCGGAAGTTTCGTTTTCAGAGCAGGATTATGACTGATGTATCCCCAATCCTCCGCGCTCGACAGCGTCCGGCCCAAAACACCGCGAATGTGCTTAACAGTCTTCCATGCGAGTCCTGCTGCGAGCTTCACTGCAAGAAAAGACTGAATCCATTCGCGTTTAATGTCGGTGAGACGAGCCTTGCCAAACGCGGGCACAAGGTGAACATCGAGGATGTAGTTGTAATGTTTCTGGGTTGCGTACTTCAAAGTGGGCAGCACCACCGGCGCCCAATCGTGCGCGATGTAGTCAGCGTAGCATCGCGTGGATTGGGGCCGATGGTTGCCGCTGTTGATTGTGTTGAGCCGTCTCGACAGAACATCCATTGCACGCGAGCGCGAGCCGATCTCGGCGGTAGTGCCTAAGACCTCTCCCCGCCTACTGCGTCCAATGGTGCCGTCAGGCTTGATGACTTCCTCCCACCAGCGAGCGACCCAAACTTTATGGCGGGTTCCTCGCTTGAATAACGAGCCTTGCTGAAAGCGTCTACGAGCCATCCTGATTCCTCCATAGATGGCCCGCTTAGCTTGTTCTGCGTCAGCTATGAGTGTACCGCCTGCGTCAAGACCCATGCCGGCCTCCAGCTTGACGCTCGACCCACGCGAAGATTTCGTTTTCTCTAAAGCGCCAGTATTTGCCGAGGCGGTAGGCGGGTAATCGTTCGAGCGATCTTTTGCGCATGCGGCCGTAGACCCAGGAGACCGGCACGTGCAGCAAGTCAGCTACTTCCTCGACGGTGAGTAGCCGACTTGAGGCTTGTCCTTTCTCCCCTGTGGCACCGGTAGGGGCATGGCCGAGTGGCAGGTCGAATGTTTTGGACATTCGAGCTGCGTTGGCCGGTGGCGTTTCGTCTGCACTCTGAGATTCTTTCTGCTCGGCATTCGATGGCGTACTGACTGCGATACGCAAGCCATGCACTCGTGACGAGTCTGGGTTCTTGCGCAGATCGAATTGGAGATCGCGAGGGTTCATGCGAGTTTGAAAGTATCGACCAGGGATTCTTCTCCTTGTAGTCCGGAATCTTGATTGGAATTAGTGTGTTGGCCTGTCCAGCGCTTGAACTCTTCATCGCGTTTGAAGAGCAGCTTGAGCGCTTCGGCCACGACGTAGGACGGTGTGGATTGGATGAATTCGGCATAAAGGTTGAGCCTATGCCGAACCTCCTCATCAATCCGCACCTGCAGGGTTGCAGTCTTGGCTTTCTTGGGTGGCGGTTTAACGAGCGACAACTGGGTCCTCCTTTTGTCATGCAATCGTGCCGACAGAGTCGCATGCGGCGCCGCATGTAACTTTGTATGCAGAACTTCTTCACGCGGCCAAAACACGGGCTGCGGTTTCGAGCAGCAAGAGGCGGGAGCGATCCCCGAAGCCCGCTGGGACCGGGCCGCGAGTTTGCGGCGCGGTGGGGTCGCTCCCGCCTCTGCTCGTGTTTTGCCCGCGTCTCTTTCACCCTGCCTCCGTTCCTGCATTTGCTTTCTTTCCGGCAGATTACGTTTCCGCTTGGGTGACGGGGTGGGTGAAATCTCCGGGGAAAGGCGCTTTGCTGGCACTTTTCCAGGGAGTTTTCACCAAAGTCTCGGGATGGCGCTCGAACAACGCCACCTGCCCGTTTACGGGACTGAAATAGAAGGCCACGCTTTCGGGCCTGCTTAGGCGCTGGTATTCGTCTCGGACCTGCTGGAAGTGGCGTTGGCCCGAGCGCCATTTCTGATAGAGCGTTTCGACTTCGGCGTAGTTGAATTGGGTCTTGGCCACGTTGAGGGCCGTGAGATCAGCGGTCGAGAGTTTGTGTTGATCGCTGCCTTCGGCCTGTTTGCGAAGGCAGAAGTAGTCCACGATTCCGCCTGGACTGTCGGGGTTCCAGTGGCGTTTGAACAGACTCATGAACAGTTCTCTGGCGCGGTCGCGATGCTTCTCCTGCGTCGCGACATAATGGAAGTTCAGCTTCGAAAGCTGCAAAAAGAGCGGGGTGTAGGCATCCAGATGCGTCTTAAAGCTGTCAAGACTTTCAAGACCGGGATCAACGAAAGAAAAGCAGACCACAGGGGAAAGAGAAGCACCTAGAAGCGGGAACATCGGGAACTTGTCGACGAAATAGCGGTCGGTGAACCCGCCGCGGATGGCTCCGGCATAGCGCTTGGCCGGCAGATATTTCTTGTCAATGCCGAGCTGCTCGGTGAAGAAGCGAACCTTGTCGCTCTCGGTTTCGAAGAAGTGGAAGTTCAGCCTGCCAAGAATGAAGTCGAGAGCAGCGAGGCGCGTTCGGATATATTCGGAGGAGTGCTTGCGGCGGAAGCGGACGTTGTCCTTGCCGATAGCTTCGTAGAGATTTCGCGCGAACAGGTGGTAGAGCTTGCCGTTTCTGAGACACGGGCGTGCCGAGGCATGTCCTTTTTCGAGCACCTTGCGAACGAAGGAAAGAGTGCGCTTGCCGGGCTTGCCGCGGATAAAGCGTACGAATTGCTGGCAGGTGAAGTAGCCAGAATGAGTAGCGACCAGATAGAGGAAATTGGCTTCCGCCTCGGTATAGCCGAACGCTTGGAGCGCGATGGTGTACATGCGTGGGATGCTCATAGGGCAAAAATCCTCGCGGTGATCTCTTGCTGATCCATGACCCGCCGCAAGCGATCAATATCCTGGTGTCTTGCGTAGAGGTGGAAACCGGCGCGGGCTTTTGCGGCCAGTCCCTGCGAGCGGTATTCGCGGGTGGCCAGTTCGAGGTCGATGCGCTCGAGTTCTTTGGCATCGTTTTCGTACTCGATGCGCAGGTCGGGAATGGGGATGCTGCCGCCGACAACTTTAAGGCCGTGCTTCGTGGCGACGCGGAAGGGATGCTCTTCTGGATGTTTCGTTGAGACTTTGTTCAGGTCCCGGTAGAGTTGCTCCTTCAATTCGTAGTCCAAAATGACGCGGCGGACGGAGCCGCCATTCATCTCGATTTCCGTGGCAATGCGTTGATAGAGGCGATAGAGCCCGGCGTCGTGGGCCAGTTCCTTGGGCTTGCGGAATCCGTCGTAGAGCGCTTGTTCTCTTGGCACTAGATGTTGGTGCCTCACAAACCGCTTGCCTTCTTTTGTCAAAGCCAGCACCCGGGAATTGGGCTTCTTCGGCGTCTCAATTTGACGGTCGGAAATGAGGCCCTGATTTTTCAAGTGTTGGAGATCCTGCTCCAGACGGGCTCGGTTTTCGTCGTATGCAAAGCGGCGCAAATCCTCTAAAGAAATCACACGAAATTTGCCAAGATCTGTGAGTGTGAAAATTTCGGACTCGCGAAGGGCATAATTTTGCTCGCGAATGTGATAGGTTTTTCTGTAGCGATTTGCCAGGCGTTCTTGGATGACTTGTTCGCGGTCGGGTCGCGCATCGTTTCGCTCGCGAATGATAGTTCGGCCGCTGCGTCCGAGAGGGCGGCGATCGGCAGCCCTTTCCAGAAAGACAGAGAAATCAGAGAGATCGTAAGAACGCGGCATGACCAGTAACCTCCAGAAGTGGAAGCACTGCAACTCGTCTGTGTTGCGGCTTGGGGGTTTTTCCCGCGGGTGAATGGGCCGACACCCAATCTTAGTTAAACGCGATCTCCGCGAAAAAAGTTGCTCCGAAATCGAAGCAATTCAAAAAATATCTGAGCATTTTTTTGGTTTTTGCATGTTCTTGCATATCGTTGCGGAGTTATGTCTGGTCTTGCATGGTGTTAGTGGTTGTTCGGCAAGTGAGAGTTACCGGAATCGGCCGGGCCACGGAATTAAGTCATCAGAGGACCTCCTATATATACAGAGGCGCTGTTTTGGGGAAAACCTCACCGGGCACAGCACATTTTGTTGCTGAAGCCGTTATGGACAGCCTGCCGTTCGGATTGCAACGAATACAGGTCGGCGATCAGGCTCGGCCGTCGAGGCAAGCACAACAAAAGCTGCGAGAACGGAAGTCCGCCGTCTCTCTACGTAACGTACTATATACAGCCATAGTACTTTATTTCGCTTGACAGCAATAATCGTTACCTTTAGAACTCTCGCCAATATTCCCTGTGGAGGCACGCATGTCCCCTTCCCGCCTCGCTCTCGTTGTCTCTTTTTTCCTGGGTGCCCATCCGCTCGTTGCCCCGCAAACCGAGACGCAATCTCCGCCTCCAGCCACTTCAGCGCAGGGTGCCGCTGTTTTGCAGAAAGCCCTCGCGGCACTTGCTCCATCCACGCCCATTACCGACATCACTCTCTCCGGCACCGCTCGCCGCATCGCCGGCTCCGACGATGAAACCGGCACTGTCGTCATCAAGGCGCTTGCCGGAACGGGCAGCCGCATGGACCTCACGCTGCCTTCTGGCCCGCGCTCCGAAATTCGCAACCTCTCCGCAGTCAACGATCCGACAGGATCGTGGTCCGGTCCCGATGGCGTCTCCCACGCCATCTCCTACCACAATCTCCTCACTGATGCCGGCTGGTCCCCGGCTTTCACGATCGCTAGCCTGTTGTCCGTCCCAAACGCTGTCATTACCTACATTGGCTCGGAAACCAAAAACGGACAATCTGTCATCCACGTTTCTGCCTCACAAACGTTCCCCACCTTCTCCGCGGACCCGACGACTGCGAAGCTTATGCAGCACCTCACCCAAACTGACATCTTCCTTGATCCGTCCACCTCTCTTCCGGTCTCAATAGCCTTCGCTACCCACGCCGACGGCAACGCGTTGCTCGACATTCCGATTGAGATCGATTTCTCCTCCTATCAGACAGTCTCGGGCTCCCCCATTCCTTTCCATATTCAGAGATTTATGAACAACTCACTCTCGCTCGACCTCCAATTCGAATCTGCGACTCTCAACTCCGGTCTCAGCTCGTCTACCTTCTTGGTAGGGGGTGCACAATGACACTTCCATACGTCACATCCCGAGCGACGCGGAGGAATTGCTTTTCTCTTCTTTTGCTGCTCGCTCTTTCTGTTCCCGCCTCCGCCCAAGTCGCGACGGGCACACCTACGTTCGGCTCGTTCGCCGGTGGCCCAGATATCATGGATCTGGCGAACCTAAATGCGCACATTACGATTCCAGTGCTTCACAAACCAGGCCGAGGTGGAATGAACTTCGCCTACGACCTCAACTACGACAGCACCGTTTGGGGTCCGGTCGGAGCGAGCGGGTCACAATCCTGGATACCGGCGAGTAATTGGGGCTGGCAGGTCCTAGGGCAATATGCTGGAGTTTTGTCCAACAGCGTGCAAGGCAGCGTCTGTACGATCAACGGCCACAACTATCATGGGGTCACCATCTACTACAACTGGCACTACTGGGATCGTTTCGGGATCAATCATCTCTTCCCTAACGCCCAGACCTACATGTACACGAGCCCTTGCGGCTCTGGAACCACTTCCGATCAACAGAACGCATCGGACGGTTCCGGATTCCAACTCAATGCTCAAGGAAGATCTGGATATGTGCTCAGTTCTGCTGGTGCGAACCTGGCCTCCGCCCTTGCAACCGACCGAAATGGTAACCAGATTAGCGTAAATAGCGTTACTGGCGCATTTACAGATACACTCGGCAAAACCGTCCTGACGATGTCCGGAAACGCGCCAAGTCCCGTTACATTCACCTACACCGCGCCATCAGGTGGGAATGCTGTCATTACAGTGCAATACCAGAGCTACGCGGTTCAGACGAATTTTCACTGCAGCGGAATCACAGAATATGGCACGAACGGTACAACGACCGCGAACCTCATCAGTGAGATTGATCTTCCCGAATACAATTCGACAACTAACCCGAGCGCTCGTTACCTCTTGGCCTACGAAGCTACGCCTGGCAAGAGCGGATTCTATACAGGTCGCATCGCCTCCATAACACTGCCTACGGGAGGCACAATTTCGTACGCCTACTCCGGTGGTGGTAGTGGCGTGAACGGCATTTCGTGTGCAGATGGGTCCGCGGCGACGCTCGTCCGCACTACACCAGACGGTGTCTGGACGTACGCACAGACGAAGGGAACCGGTGCCGCGTCCACGACAACTTTCACGGACCCGGCCAACAATCAAACGGCGATTCAATTCCAGGGCATTTACGAGACAGAACGGCAGATGTATCAGGGTTCTACGTCCGGAACTCTTGAGCAAACGATTTGGACTTGCTACAACGGCAGCACCACGCCGTGCAACTCGGCCGGCGTCTCGCTGCCAATCAATCAGCGAACCGTGACCCAGCAATACGGCACTAGCGGGCTCGAATACCGACAAAACTATTTTTACAGTTCAAACGGCGGTTTAACAGAGGAAGATGATTACGACTATGGCTCAGGCGCACCCGGCTCCCTGCTCCGGAAACTTCTGATTAGCTACTCACCTCTCAGCAACAACATCACATCTTTTCGACAGACAGTCACCGTGTGTAATGGAAGTGGTTCAAGTCCGAGCTGCAATAACGTGGGAAGTGTGGTTTCTCAGACCACGTATAACTACGACGAGCCTGGCACGCTCACAACCACATCGGGAATCGCACAACACACTTCCGTGACCGGCTCCCGTGGCAACCTCACGAGCATCAACTACCCGGTTAGCGGTCTCACCAGCCACTTTACGTATTACGACACCGGAAGCCCAAATACGTCGCAGGACGTGAACGGAGCTACAACGACTTATAGCTACGACCCCAATCACATCACGGACTGCCAAAACGCATTTCCCATAGGCATGACCGAGCCAGCTGTCGCGATAGGAACCATGACCCGATCGCTAGCTTGGAATTGCACCGGTGGTTTATTAACTCAGCTAACAGATGAAAACAATCAAATCGTGCAGACGAGCTACTCCGATCCATACTATTGGCGCCCTGCGTCCGTAACCGATCAGAGCGGCTTCGTCACCAATTTCTGCTATGCTGCCCTTTTGTCAGGCAGTTGCCCATCTACCCCGAGCTCAACCCAATTCGAAAGCTACCTCAATTTCAATTCCGGGAATTCGACAATGGACTCGCTCACCACCCTCGACGGCCTGGGCCGCGTCCACGTGCAGCAGACTCGGCAAGGTCCTGCCGCCTCAAATTCGAACTTTGACTCCGTCGAAACGGACTACGATTCTTTCGGCAGACCGACTCGCCTAACAGTCCCTTACGTCGGAACGGCCGGCCAAACGTGCCCCATTGGGCCTTCATGCCCAGCGACGACAACTACTTACGATCCGCTAAGCCGTGTCTCACAGACCAAAGATGGTGGCGGCGGCACCGTCAGCTTTAGTTATTCTCCAAATTCAAGCGATGTTATTGTGGGGCTCGGACCGGCTCCCTCCGGAGAGAGCATCAAGCAGCGCCAGCTCGAATACGACGGATTCGGCCGCTTAACGTCAGTGTGTGAAATGACCGTTAGTCTTCCAGGTTATGGCACTTGCTCACAGCAATCTTCGAAAAGCGGCTACTGGACAAAATACACGTATGACGTACTCGGGGATTTGCTAACGGTTACGCAAAACGCGCAAGCCTCTTCGGGCAGTCAGCAAAACCGAAGCTACTCGTTCGACGCTATGGGTCGTCTTACCTCGGAAACCAATCCGGAAGCGGGAACCACATCGTACGTATACGATAGTATCGCTTCAGGATCTTGCACTGGTACATATCAAGGTGATTTAGTCAAAAGAATCGATGCGATTGGCAACATAACTTGCTTTACGTATGACAAACTCCATAGAACCCTCAGCAAAACCTACGGGGTCATTAGCCCTACCGTTGGAACCCCCAACAAGTGTTTTGTCTATGACGCGGTGATCGACGGCCGCACGGCGTCATACACGAAAACACGCTTGGCCGAGGCTTACACCACTACAAGCGCTTGCTCCCAAACAACTCTTCCTCCAGTGGCCACGGACGAAGCTTTCAGCTTTAGTCAGCGCGGGGAACCGACAGCCTTCTACGAATTGACCCCGCACTCAAGTCCTACTTATTATCAGGTGTCGCAGACTTACTGGCCGAACTATGCCCCGAACGTTCTAAGCGGCAACATTGGCCTGCCTAGCTCCATTACTTACGGAGTTGAGGGGGAGGGCCGAATCAGCGCAGTCTCGGCCAGTTCTGGCCAGAATCCCGTGACTTCCACCACGTACAATATCTATGCGCTGCCTAATAAATTAACCGTGAATTTCGGCTCAGGCGATTCCGATGTCTTCAGCTACGATCCCAATACGATGCGTATGAGCAAATACCAGTTCAACGTTGGCTTATCCACTGTCACCGGAACTCTCGGTTGGAACAGTAACGGAAGCTTAGGTAGCCTCAATATCAACGACCCGTTTAGCACCGCGAACAGCCAAAACTGTGCCTTTGTAGCGGACGATCTTGCTCGTATTAGCCAATCCAATTGCGGTGCTGTTTGGGGACAAAACTTTTCTTACGATGCATTTGGAAACATCCAGAAAAACGTCATCCCAAATGACGGCGGGACGTCCTTTGCTCCTTGCTATCAGACTTCTCCATCAATTACGAATCGAATCGCTCTGGTCGGCGGGACCGGTTCCAACTGTAGCGGCGGCACGGCACCACAATACGATGCGAACGGCAATTTTCTGAACGACACCTTCCGCAGCTACACCTGGGATGCAGAAAACCGTCCGGCCACGATCAACTCGATTACTTTTACGAATGATGCTCTCGGCCGCGTAGTCGAGCAGGGCACCAGCGGTAACTATTCCGAGATCGTTTATGGCCCTGCAGGCGCGAAGCTGGCCCTTATGAACGGAACTGCCCTGAATAAAGCGTTCGTTTCTTTGCCAGGTGGTGCCATTGCCGTTTACACCAGCAGCAGCGGCCTTGCCTATTATCGCCATACGGACCATCTTACGAGCTCCCGCTTCGCCTCGACGACATCCCAAACACTTTACGCTGACTATGCCTATTCTCCTTTCGGAGAGCCGTACGCTCAATCAGGCGCTATTGACCCTTCGTTTACCGGGCAGAATCAGGACGCGATCGCAGGTCTCTATGATTTTATGTATCGGGAGCACGATCCCAACCAGGCTCGTTGGACGCAGCCTGACCCGAGCGGTCTACGGTCCGCGAGTTATGCTAATCCCCAATCTTGGAACCGATACGCTTATGTTCTCAATCACCCGCTTTCAGTGCTCGATCCAAACGGTCTCAACCCTGTGCCTTTCGTAATGTCCCCCTGCGGAGATAACGGCTGCGGCGGCTGTGCCATGGACGGGATCGCAACTTCCTGTGATCTGGCTTCCGCCAGCGTCGGCTCAGGGGCAGCTGTCGCTTGCCCAAACGGCGTTTGTATGGGTATTGACCCGAGTAATGGCAGCATTGTTTATTTCAAAGCATTCGCCGATGGCAGTTCAGGGTACCTTCCATTTGATTCTCCCGCTGGCTATAGCGCAGCTGACATCGCCAATGCGACTGACACCGTTCACAAATATGCGAATGGCACCGCTATCGACCCGAGTCAGCTTACTGGGCAAGCGCTGAAGGTCTATAACCTGCTCATCGATTTGGGAGTAGACCCGGATAATATAACGATCTATCAGACTGGAACTCAGAGTTTCAGCGCCGTTCTGACTGACGAAGGGTTCGACCAACTTCAAAGCTCCGACCTTATAGACTCTAACGCTGGGGATGCATTTTTGCATTATCCGTATACGGATGGTGCGAGGAGCGATCAAACAAACCTCTCTCTACATTTCGTTTGGTTCGATGAAAGCCTTACTGATTATGTTGGCGGCACTGGCGTCTACATGGAATTTCATGCCGATAGTTCGAATCCCTGGAATGGCGGATTTTGGCAGCATTGGGGGTGTGACGTATTTCGCCTATCATGCCATCACTAGCCTTATTCAGGTTGCGAGTTGCATCGAAATACAAAAGTACGGTCATTGCTTTCGTTTTTCTTAGTGTCGTCGATTTGGTCTGTCCGTACGCGCAAACCGCTGATCCGACGATTGACCAGATACGGATTGAACGGTTCTCAAAGTCGATTCTGGCGTTCGACATTGCGAATGAATCAGACCTAGCAGCAGCGGCCTTGAGTGATCTTGAGATTCGAGTCTGGAGATTGTCATCCGGACAAACCGTCCATGAGTTCTCCTTTCCCGAAGCTCCAACGGATCAGAATCTAAAGCTTAGCGACGAGTATGAACCTGTTTCTTTGCATTTTTCCCCCAATGGCAGAACACTAGCAGTCGGTTTTCTAAGTGCAATTCATCTGTACGACGTCGAGACTTGGACGGAGGATCAGCCCTTGAGTTTGGTCGGGGAGAGTGATTTACGGGCGGGCATAATTGTTACACCCAAAACACCGAGGCTGACCCCAAGGACGTCCGAAGAGGCTAAGGCGCAGTCTCAACGACCGGTTCAGACCATTAATGAAACAATGCGCCAGTGGGCTGCGCGGCGACGTCAGGGCGACGGACGGACCCGAATTAGAGACTTCACCTTCTCAAGAGACGGACAGTTCATCTTGGCAACGTACTGCAGGGGCGGCTGCTGGTGGTCCCCTGAAGGTACAGTGGCTTTCGCTTCCGGTAGAGACCCAGTGCGACTATGGCAGCTTCGCCAGAATAAAATTATCTGGGAAAGGGCTTACGACCCCAAAGGAGTACTTTCTCCAATTGTGACCTCCTTAAATGGCCGCATCTTCCTGGCAGTTGATTCGGAAATGGCTCGTTGTGCGATCGGGGCCTACGATTTGGGGAGCGGCCAAGCACTCTGGTCTCACAACTTTGGTCCATGTCTGCATCCTTCATATATTCATATCCTGCCGGACGATCATTCCTTTGTCGCAAACCGTATAGAGGAAGCCGATCGCAACAACAAGGATTGGAAATACGCGGCTTTGTATGACACATCTACTGGAAACAAGGTTGCTGACCTTCCGAAGGCCGATGGGATTTCTGCCGCGGATGTCTCTTCGGACGGACATTGGCTCGCTTCGATAACATGGACGGGAACCCAGTTTCAAATTTGGGACTTTCAGGCGAAGAAAATCATTGTGCGGGATGTGCCGAAAGGATGGAGGAGAACTGCCGATTGCGTATTGAATAGGATTCGGCTGAGCCCTGACAATAACTGGTTAGTGGTGGGGTGCAACCTACGCGGCGATCTAGCTGTTTTTAAAATCAACCATTAATATTCTTCTTTAAGCCTGCTAAGTGATCAGCAAACTAAGTCCGATGTGAGTCCGTTTGCCGCCAAATATCCAACAAAACCACTATGTTCGACGCAGAACAAAGCTAGACGGGCCAATAAGATAGTGTTTCTACTACTGGTTCGGGACCAGGAGGTCGATGGTTCAAATCCATTCGCCCCGACCATTTTTTCAAATACTTTCACGCAATTTCTGTTTCTCGTCTACAGCGCGGGAGCCAATTCTG
>Ga0335081_10015910_pt1 | contig 12171 bp, 10 predicted proteins | sample Lox_Sample_35_FD_206713 | JGI IMG/M metagenome (GOLD analysis project Ga0335081, IMG submission 206713) | Soil microbial communities from Loxahatchee National Wildlife Refuge, Florida, United States - Lox_Sample_3.5 | ecosystem: Environmental > Terrestrial > Soil > Wetlands | place: USA... | reverse complement strand
CCAGACGGCCACCCTGACCAGGTCATCGGCGCAGGGCCTCGACCGGCTCCATGGCACTCGCCCGCAGTGCCGGGTAGATGCCCGCCAGCAGCCCGATCACCCCTCCCGCGATGGGCGCGGCGAGCACAATCCGCGGGTCGAGCAGTGCGGTCCAGTGGTGCTCGACGGTGACCCCGAGGACGGCGACCACCCCCAGGCCGGCACCGATCAGCCCGCCGAACAGGCCAAGCGCGGTGGACTCCGCCAGGAACTGGATCCCGATGTGCCGCGGCCGCGCCCCCAGCGCCCGGCGCAGGCCGATCTCCCCGGCGCGCTCGAGCACAGCCACCAGCGTGGTGTTGGCGATCCCGACCGCGCCGACCACCAGGGAAATGCCTGCCAGCGCCAGGAACAGGCTGTTCAGATTGGTGGTCACCGTGTGCTGGAGATGCGCCAGATTGGGCGGCGCGGCCGCGCTCAGCAGCCGGGGGTTGTCCGGCCGGATGGCGATGGGCGCCTGCGCGGCGACCACCGTGGCCGCGCCGAGCCTGGTGTGGATGAGCATCTGCGCGGACGTGCCCGCTGACGGCGGCCCCCACAGGTGCAGGGCGACGCTCTCCGGTATGGCGACGCCGAAGTTCAGCTGGGCCAGCCGCGGGTCGGCCGCGAGGATGCCGACGACGGTGAAGGGCTGGCCGCCGATAAAGATGGCCGGGGTGTTCGCCAGGCTTGAGATGTGCAGCTGGGCCGCGGCCGTCCGCCCGATGACGGCGACGTTCTGGGCGTGGCTCTCATAGAACTGGTTGAGCAGGACACCCGATGCCAGCCGCGCGCCGCTGGCCGTGAGCAGGCCGGGGCTGGCCGCGGTGACCGGCAGCCCAAGCCCGCCCCGGCCCGGCAGCGAGGTCACCGTCGCCCTGGTCAGCGGGACGGTCCACCACACGCCCGAGCCGATCACGCCGTGGATCCGGTCGGCCAGCGTGGCGGCGTCGGCCGGGAAGTCCAGCATGGGCTGCTGTGACTGGGCCGCGCCGGAGTCAGTCACGATGACCTGGGTCGCGTCGAGCGCGTTGAACTGCTTGCCGATCTGGCCGGACGCGGTCTGCGAAAGACCGACGATGGCGACAAACGCGCCGATCCCCAGCACCGTCCCGAGCAGCGTCAGGGCAGACCTGCCCGGCCGCTGCAGCAGGCCGGCCAGCATCTCGCTGCCCAGGTCACGCAGGCGCAGCCGGGACAGGGGCACGGTGACCCGGCGGCGCTCAGGTGACGAACGCACCCTGGCCCCCTTCCGGCCCGGGGCCGCGGTCCACCCTGTCCACCAGCCGGCCGTCCCGGATCGCGATCCGCCGCGCGGCGCGGCCAGCGACCGCCGGGTTGTGGGTGATCACCAGTAAGGTGGCGCCCGCCTCGTGAAGCGCCGCGAGCAGGTCGGCGATCTCGCCGGTGGTGCCGCTGTCCAGGTTGCCGGTCGGCTCGTCGCAGAGCAGCAGCGAAGGGCTGTTGACCAGCGCGCGGGCGATCGCCACCCGCTGCCGCTCACCCCCCGACAGCGCCGTCGGCAGCGCGTGCGCCCGCTTCGCCAGCCCCACGTGCGCGAGCGCGGCCATCGCCTCCTCCCGCCGGCGGTGCCGCGGGATGTCCGCGTAGATCTGGGCCAGCATGACGTTCTCGACCGCCGTCCGGTGCGGGAGCAGGTGGAACGCCTGGAAGACGAACCCGATCTCGTGCGCGCGGACGGCGGCCCGCGTGCGCTCGGATGCGGCGCCCATGTCCGTGCCGTTGATCTCGATGCGGCCTGCTGTCGGCCGGTCCAGCAGGCCGACCAGATTCAGCAGGGTCGACTTGCCCGAACCGGAAGGCCCCATGACCGCGACATGCTCACCGCGGAAGATGACCAGGTTCATCGGCAGCAGCGCACGGACCGGCGGCGGTCCCGGGTAGGTGTAGCCGACCCCGGACAGCCTGATCACCGGCTCCCCGGCGGCGGTCACCGTCACCCGGAGCCGCCGCGGCCGGCGCCGGGGGCTCCCCCGGTGGGCGTTGTCAGGTAGTTCTCACCGATCACGACCGAGTCGCCGGCCCTGAGGGTGGCGCGGCCGGCCGGCGTCACCTGGACCCAGCCGTCCCCGGTGATCCCGACCCGCACCGGCACATCCACCTGTGAGTTCGGGCCGGTCACCTTGGCGACGTAGATCCGGCCATCAGCGTGGGCGAAGACGGCCGCCTCGGGCACCGCGAGCACCGGCCCGCCGCTGCCTGCCGCGGTGATGGCCAGGCTGACGTCCTGGCCGACCATGGACGCTGGCAGCGGCTGGTCCGGCCTGATCCGCATCGGGAGGTAGAGGCCGCCGATGATGCTTCCCTTCGAGCCGGGCGTGCTCCCGACCGACCTGACCGAGCCGCCGATGGTCTGCTGCGTCACCGGGTTGGTGATGGTGACCCGCATGCCGCGCCGGACCAGTGCGCCGTTGGCGGGATTCAGCTGGCCACCGATGGTGGGGCTGCCCATGGACACGGTGAGCAGGGATCCGCTGGCCACCTGGCCGACCGGCGCCCCGAGCTTCACCACCCGGGCGGGGAAGCGGGGGACGAACATGATGTCGGACAGCGGGACCATCACCCCGTGGCTGCGCTTGGCGCCCGCCACCGGCGGCGCGGCCGGGGCCGTGTAGCCGATCGCCTGGTAGTAGGCCGCGACCGCGGCCGATGTCCCGGCGCCGAACACCCCGCTGGCGTCGGCGCCGGCCGGGTATCCGAGCGACCCGAGGGCGGCCTGGAGCTCCGCGACATCCTTGCCCGACTCCCCCGGCATCAGGGACCGGTAGGCCGGCTCGCTCCCCTGGAGCACGAACACCGGCTGCCCGGCGACCTCCAGCACGACGGCGCCCGGCCGCAGCGTGCTGCCCGGGCGGCGGTAGATCTTGGTCACGATTGGCTGGGCATCCCCCTGCCCGGTGCCCCCGGCCGCCCCGGCTGAGGGCTGCGACACCTCCGGCGGGGCCGCGACCACCCCCTGGGCGAGCACCGAGACCGAGATGACCCGGAGCTGGACCGGGGCGGTCAGCCTGGTCACCGCCGGCGGCTTGGTCTCCGCCGCCACCTGGGCGGGTGACTTGATGGTGGTCGAGAGCAGCAATCCCCCTGCCGCGGCGAGGAGCGCCGCAATGGCGATCCCGAGCACGAGGTTCCGGCGGCGGCGCAGGCGGGCGTACCCGGGCGTGTCATCCGGCGTGACACCCACGTCTGGCCTCCTTCGGGGTTTTCCCGGTTCCGCGGTGCGGATGACCGTGGCGCATACCTGTGCCCTGGCGGTGACACCCCGTCGGCGCGCGGCTACCAGGTTAGACCACCGCTGCGCGTGCCTCGTTCAGCTTTGGTGCCTGATATCTTCCCGCCCGGCAACGGCCCGGGGAATAGCTGAATGGCAGGGTGGCCGTGCTCCACGGGGCATGCCCTAGCGCCGGGCGGTGACGAAACGGTCCCGCCCGGCCAGGTCCTTGTGGTTGCGGGTGTCCCGCCAGCCCCGTTCCTCCGCGAAGATCCAGTAGACCGCCGCGCCCTGCGGTGCGCCGTGCTCGACCGCGACCAGCCCACCGGGCCGCAGCAGCCGCCGCGCGGCACCTTCGATGACCCGCACGGCGTCCAGCCCGTCCTCGCCGCCCCACAGCGCCCCGGCCGGGTCGTACTCGCCGACCTCGGGCGGGACGCCGGCACCGACCGGGATATATGGCGGGTTGCTGATAACCAGATCGACGGCCCCGCTCAACGATGGCAGGGCGCTGGCGAAGTCGCCCTCCTCGAGCGTCACCCGGCCGCGGGTGTGCGGGGCGCTGCCCGCACACCGCGCGATGTTGCGTTCCGCCCACTGCCGTGCCAGCGGGTCAGCCTCGACCGCGTGGACCCGTGCGCGGGGCACCTCCTGCGCGATCGCCAGCGCGATCGCCGCGCTGCCGGTGCCCAGGTCCGCCACCACCGGCTCGGCCACGTCCATCTCCGTGAGCGCGCCGATCGCCCAGCCGGTCATCACCTCGGTCTCGGGACGCGGCACGAAGACCCCGGGCCCCACCTCGAGCTCCAGGTAACGGAAGTAGGCCAGGCCGGTGATGTGCTGGAGCGGCTCCCGCGCCTCCCGGCGGGCGATCTCGTTCCAGAACCGCGGGTCGAACCCGCCGTCGGGCACCCGGTGCAGTTCGCCGCGGCCGATCCCGTGCACGTGCGCGGCGATCATCTCCGCGTCGGCACGCGGTGAGTCGACGCCGGCCTCGGCCAGCCTGATGGTGGCCGTCGCGATCTCGTCAAGCAGCAGGGTCACTCATTGCCTCCCTCGCGGGCGCTCGGCCCCACGGGCCGAGCTGGCTTCGGGAGGCTGGTCCTCGGCGCCGGGACACCACTCCGGCCGCTCCGCGGCCTGCGCGGCGTTCGGCCCGGCGCCTGCGGCATGGCTGATCCCGAAGCTTAGACAGATGCCTGCCTCCCTCGCGGGTCAGGGCCCATCCTGGCCGGCCGCCTGGCTGGACCGGTCGCCCTCCGCGAGCGCCTTGATGACGGCATCCAGGTCTCCGTCGATCACCTGGTCGAGATTGTGCGCCTTGTAGCCGACCCGGTGGTCGGAGACGCGGTTCTCGGGGAAGTTGTAGGTGCGCACCCGCTGGGAGCGGTCCACGGTCCGGACCTGGCTGCGCCGCTCGGCCGCCGCGTGCGCCTCCGCCTCGGCCTCCGCCTGGGCGAGCAGCCGGGCGCGCAGGATCCGCATCGCCTGCTCCTTGTTCTGGAGCTGGCTCTTCTCGTTCTGGCAGGAGACCACGATCTGAGTCGGCAGGTGGGTGATGCGGACCGCCGAGTCGGTCGTGTTCACGCTCTGGCCGCCGGGCCCGGACGAGCGGAAGACGTCGATCCGCAGGTCGGCGGGGTCGATGGTGACGTCCACCGGGTCGGCCTCCGGCATCACCAGCACCCCGGCGGCGGACGTGTGGATGCGCCCCTGGGACTCGGTCACCGGCACCCGCTGGACCCGGTGCACGCCGCCCTCGTACTTCAGGCTGGCCCACACCCCGTTGGCCCCGGCCCGGGGCGCCTTGACCGCCACGGTCGCGTCCTTGTAGCCGCCCAGGCCGGTCATGGTGGCGTCGAGGATCTCCGTCTTCCAGCCGCGGCGCTCGGCGTAGCGCAGGTACATGCGCAGCAGATCGCCGGCGAACAGCGCGGACTCCTCGCCGCCCTCCCCCGCCTTCACCTCGAGGATGACGTCCTTGCCGTCGTTGGCGTCGCGGGGGACCAGCAGGTCCCGCAGCCGTTCCTCGAGTCCGGCGCGGCGGACGGCGATCTGTTCGGCCTCCGCCGCGAAGGAGGCGTCCTCGGGGGCGAGCTCGCGGGCTGTCTCCTCGTCCGCGGCCGCCTGCTGCCACTCCGCGTAAGCGTTCATGACGGGGGTGAGCTCGCCGTAGCGGCGCCCGAGCGCCCGCGCCCGCTCGGGGTCGGCGTGCACGGCCGGGTCGGCGAGGTCACGCTCCACCCTGGCGTACTCCTCCGCCAGCTCCGCGAGCCTCTCGAACACCGTGTCTCCACCTCCTCCTGGGCAATCCTGCCGTCGACAGCCGAGATCACCGCGCCGGAACGGCTGTCCGGGCGCGGTGATCTGGGTGAGCTACTTGCTGCCGGCTGCCTTCTTGCCGAACCGGCGCTCGAAGCGCGCCACCCGGCCACCGGTGTCGAGGATCTTCTGCTTGCCGGTGTAGAAGGGGTGGCAGTTCGAGCAGACATCGGCGTGGATGACGCCGTTGCTCGCCGTGGACCGGGTGGTGAAGGTGTTCCCGCACGTGCAGGTCACCGTGGTCTCCACGTAGTCCGGGTGGATATCAGGCTTCACGTCACTACTCCTGCCTGGCGGTCGCCGGGTCGCCGCGGCGGATGCCGCCGGGCGTGAACCGGTACCGCTCTTGTCGGCTTACCAGTGTGCCAGACCCCACAACACGTCCGGGGGCCTGGAGATTCCCGTTGGCTCAGGTGCTGACCGTGGTCTTCTGCACCTGGAGCAGGAACTCGGCGTTGCTCTTGGTGCCCTTCATCCGCTCCATGAGCACTTCCAGCGCCTGCTGCGGCTCGAGCGCGTGCAGCACCCGGCGGAGCTGCCAGACGATCTTCAGCTCCTCGGGGGTGAGCAGCAGCTCTTCCTTGCGGGTACCGGACGCGTCCACGTCGATGGCGGGGAAGATCCGCTTCTCGGCGAGCTCCCGGCGGAGCCGCAGCTCCATGTTGCCGGTGCCCTTGAACTCCTCGAAGATCACCTCGTCCGCGCGGGAGCCGGTCTCGATCAGGGCGGTGGCCAGGATCGTGACCGACCCGCCGTGCTCGATGTTGCGCGCCGCGCCGAAGAACCGCTTCGGCGGGTAGAGGGCGGTGGAGTCCACGCCACCGGACATGATCCGCCCGCTGGCCGGGGCGGACAGGTTGTAGGCGCGGCCGAGCCTGGTGATCGAGTCGAGCAGGACGACCACGTCGTGGCCCATCTCAGCCAGGCGCTTGGCCCGCTCGATGGCAAGCTCCGCGACGGTGGTGTGGTCCTCGGACGGCCGGTCGAAGGTCGAGTAGACGACCTCGCCCTTGACCGTGCGCTGCATGTCGGTGACTTCCTCGGGCCGCTCGTCCACCAGCACGACCATCAGGTGGCACTCGGGGTTGTTCTTGGTGATCGCGTTGGCGATGGCCTGCAGGATCAGCGTCTTGCCGGCCTTCGAGGGCGACACGATGAGACCGCGCTGGCCCTTGCCGATCGGGGCGAACAGGTCGATGATCCGGGTGGTCATGTTGCCCGGGTCGCTCTCCAGCCGCAGCCGCTCCTGCGGGTACAGCGGCACGAGCTTGGCGAACTCCGGCCGGGCGCGCGACTGCTCCGGGTCGAGCCCGTTGACCTTGTCGAGCCGGACCAGGGCGTTGAACTTCTCCCGCCGCTCGCCCTCGCGTGGCTGGCGGACCGCCCCCTCGATGACGTCCCCCTTGCGCAGGCCGTGCTTGCGCACCTGCGACAGCGAGACGTACACGTCGTTGGAGCCCGGGAGGTAGCCGGTGGTGCGGATGAACGCGTAGTTGTCGAGCACGTCGAGGATACCGGCGATCGGGATGAGGATGTCGTCCTCGGTGATCACGGGCTCGGCCTCGCCGCCGCGCTCGCCACGGCGCCGGTTGCGGTTGCGGAACCGGTCCCGGTTGCGCCGCCCGCCCCGGCCATCGGAGTCGTCGTCACCGCGGCCGCCCTGGTCCTGCTGCTGGGCCGGCTGGCCACCACGCTGGCCCTGATCCTGGCGCTGCTCGGCCGCCTCGCCGCCGCGCGGCTGGTCATCGCGCCTGCCGTTGCGCCGGCGCCGGTCACCACGCTGGCCGTCGCCCCCCTGGTGGCCCTCGGTGCGCTGGCCGTCGGCGGACTGGGCTTCCCCCTGCGCATCGGCGCGCTGGCCGTCATCATGCCGGTCGCCGCCGGCGGGCCCAGCGGTGCCCGCCCCGCTGGGTGCGGCATCGGCCGCTGCGCGGCCGGCCGCGCCCGGCTGCTCGAAGGCCAGCTGGCTGTCGGCGCCGCCACTGGCGGCATCCGCCCGCGGCGCACCTGCCTGCGCCTCCCGGCTGGAAGTCGCTGGAGAGGTGCCCTCCCCCAGGCCCGGCTGAGTGGATCTGTCTGGTTCCATGGCGTCCTGCTCACGGTGGCGAGGCGCGTCGGCTCCCGCAGACGCGGCCCGCTGGGCTGAATTATCGAGTGCCGCACCCTGGCGGGAAGTGTGCGGGGCGGCCGTCCGGCCGCCTTGCCTGTCCTGAATTGCCTCAACGAGCTGGCCCTTGCGCATCCGGGCGGTCCCGGTGATCCCCATGGACTGCGCCATCCGCTGCAGTTCCGGCAAGAGCATGGCAGACAGCCCGGTGGCGGCGCCACGATCTGCCTTGCCGGCCGCCGGCTCCGCGCCCGGCCCCGCCACCCGGGCCGGGCCTGATCCGCCCGCCGGGGCCGCGGGCTCGCGCGCCGCCGGATCCCCGGATCCGGGCGTGGCCGCGGCGGCGGGATGAGGACCATGGGATTCCGGCTGAGGTGTGGTTCCCCCGGGCACGGCCGGGGAGCCGGTGTAGAGGTCGGTGGGTTCGCTGCTCACAAGGGTCCTTCCCAGAGCGCGGGTGCCGGTCGTAGGTTGACCGGTCAACCCGATGTCGCGGCCCGGTTGAACTGGCCGGGCCAGGTTGTGCACCAGCTGCCTTGTCGTGCCGCCTCGTGTTCGGCGGGCCCCGCTGCGCCTAGCCCGGTGTCTGCGGGCGAGACAGAAGAGCCGAAACTATCCCAGGCGGCCGGGGCGGCAGCCCGGGTCCCCGCTCGCTTCCCGGTTCCCCGTGCCGCTTTCGCGGTTGGCGTACGCGGCGAGGAGGAGGTGGCCCGGGAAGTTGGCGGAGAATCATCGGCTGCGCCCGGCCGTGTGGCCGGGGGCGCAGCAAATGACAGGCGAGCACCTGTCCCCTCGGCGGGGCACCTGGTGCGGCATTCAGCTTAACACCAAGAGAGCCCACGGCATTCCCTCGCCTGTTGCCTGTGTGTCGCGCAGGGAACTGGCCCGGTCCCGCCGGGATCCTCCCGCGCGGTCCGCGCCGGGGCCCCGGACCTGGTTCTCCGATGGTTCTCGCCGCGCGCTGACTGGTGGATGCACGCCCGGCCCGCCTTGCTGTACGTGGGCACCCTGCTGATCGATATGCAGGGGGGTTACATGCCAAGCGATACCCGTTTCGCGTGCGATTGAATCCACCGCCTCCGCTGGCGGGCCCTGCCCCTCGAACGACAGGACCAGCACGGCCGGTCCCGCTCCCGACACCACCGCGGCCGCTCCCGCCCGCCGGAGCGCGCCGAGCAGGCGGGCGGTCTCCGGCATGATGGCGGCCCGGTACGGCTGGTGCAGGAAGTCCTCGGTCGCCTCGAACAGCAGCTGCGGCGCACCGGTGAGGGCCGCGATCAGCAGCGCACTGCGCGCCGCGTTCGCCGCCGCGTCGGCATGCGGGACCGCCGCGGGCAGTGCCTGCCGTGCCGCCTCGGTGTCCAGCGGCGCCGCTGGCACGCACGCCACCGCGCGCAAGGTGGCGGGCACCGGGACCTTCAGCAGCCGGGCGCCGGGCCCAGCGCCATCGGCAACGCCGCCACCGGCCGCTGGCGTCCACGCGATGGTGAGCCCGCCGGACAGGCAGGCCGCCACGTTGTCAGGATGGCCTTCCAGCGCCACCGCGAGCTGGAAGAGCGCCTCGTCCGGGAGCCGTTCCCCGGCCGGGCCCGCCAGGTCGCGGGCCGCCAGCAGGCCGGCGCAGATCGCCGCCGCCGAGGAGCCGAGCCCCCGCCCATGCGGGATCGCGTTGGCACAGCGCAGGGCGATCCCCGGCGGCTGGCCGCCCACCGCGGCGAACGCCGCGCGCATGGCTCTGACCACCAGATGCCGCTCGCCGGCCGCGGCGGTGCCGCCGCCCTCACCGGACACCTCGAGAGCCAGGCCGCCGCTGGTGACGCGGGCCTCGACCTCGTCGTAGAGCGCCAGCGCCAGGCCGAGAGCGTCAAAGCCAGGCCCCAGGTTGGCGCTGGTGGCGGGCGCGCGGACCCGGGCAGGCTGCCGCGGCCACTTCATGCCAGCCCCAGCGCGGCAGCCGCGGCGGCGGGATCGACCGGGACCGTCACCGGGGCCGGCGCGGCCGACACCGCCCAGTCGGGGTCTTTCAGCCCGTTGCCGGTGATCGTGCAGACCACCCGTGAGCCCGCGGCAAGCTGCCCGTTCTCGCGGGCCTGGAGCAGCCCGGCGACCCCTGCCGCCGACGCAAGCTCGCCGAACACCGCCTCCCTGGCGGCCAGCATCCGGTAGGCGGTGAGTATCTGGCGGTCGGTCACCGCGTCGATGAGGCCGCCTGACTCGTCGCGCGCCTCCTCGGCCCGCTGCCAGGAGGCCGGGTTGCCGATCCTGATCGCGGTGGCGATCGTCAGCGGCGCCAGCACGGGCTCACCGCGCACGATGGGCGCCGCGCCGCTGGCCTGGAAGCCGAACATCCGGGGTGCGTGGGTGGCCAGCCCGGCTTCGGCGTACTCGCGGTAGCCCATCCAGTAGGCGGTGATGTTGCCGGCGTTCCCGACCGGCAGGCAGTGCACGTCGGGCGCATCGCCGAGGGCCTCGACGATCTCGAAGGCCGCGGTCTTCTGGCCCTGCAGCCGGTCCGGGTTCACCGAGTTGACCAGCGCCACCGGGTAGTCGCTGGCGAGCTTGCGGGCGAGCTCCAGGCAGTCGTCGAAGTTGCCGTCCACCTGCAGCAGCTTCGCCCCGTGCACCAGCGCCTGCGCCAGCTTGCCGAGCGCGATCTTGCCGCGCGGGACCAGCACCGCGCAGGCCAGCCCGGCCCGGGCCGCGTAGGCGGCCGCGCTGGCGCTGGTGTTGCCGGTGGAGGCGCAGATGACGGCGGTCGCGCCGCGCGCCGCGGCCATGCTCACCGCGACCGTCATCCCGCGGTCCTTGAACGACCCGGTCGGGTTCGCGCCCTCCACCTTGAGATACACCTCGCACCCGGTGCGGGCAGACAGCACCGGGGCGGGGAGCAGCGGGGTCGCGCCCTCGCCGAGGGTGATCACCGGCGTGCCGTCGGCGACCGGCAGCCGGTCACGGTACTGGCGGATCAGCCCCGGCCAGCTGACGGTCATCCTGACCTCCCTCGCGGGCGGTCGGCCCTAACGGGCCGAGCCTGGTCGTGCCGGAGGCGCGCAGACTGGCAGAGCGGGAGGCGTGTCCTCGGCAGCGGGACACCGCTCCGGCCGCGGGCGGCCTGCGCGGTGTTCGGCCCGCTGCCTGCGGCGGCAGCGGGGGCGGCGGGGGCGCGCGCTGGCTGGCTCACTCCTCGCCCTCCCCCTCCACCCGCATCACGCTGGCGACCGCGCGCACCACATCCATCGCGCCGAGGTCGTCCACGCAGCTGGCGAGCGCGGCGTCCGGTGCCGAGTGGGTGACGACGACCAGCTGGGCGTCGTCGCCGCGGCCCTCCTGCCGGACCGCCTGGATGGACACCTCGTGCCGGGCGAACGACTCCGCGACCCGCGCCAGCACGCCTGGCCGGTCGGCGACGTCGAGCGCGATGTGGTAGCGGGTCATCGCCTGCCCCATGGGCAGCACCTGCAGGCCCGCGTAGGTGGTGGCGTCCGGGCCCCGGGTCCCGGCGAGCCGGTTGCGCGCGACCGCGACGACGTCGCCGAGCACCGCGCTCGCGGTCGGCATGCCGCCGGCGCCCGCGCCGTAGAACATCAGCCGCCCGGCCGACTCGGCCTCCACGAAGACCGCGTTGTAGGCCTCGCGCACGCCCGCCAGCGGGTGATCGCGCGGGATCATCGCCGGGTACACCCGGACCGACACCCCGGCCTCGCTGCGCTCGCAGATCGCGAGCAGCTTGACCACGTGGCCGAGCATCCGGGCGCTGGCGATGTCGGCCTGGGTGACCCCGGTGATCCCTTCCCGGTACACGCCGGCCGCGGTGACCTGGGTGTGGAATGCCAGGCTGGCCAGGATCGCGCCCTTGGCGGCCGCGTCGAAGCCCTCGATGTCCGCGGTCGGGTCCGGTTCGGCGTAGCCGAGTGCCTGCGCCTCTTCCAGCGCGTCGGCGAAGCCGGCCCCGGAGGTGTCCATCCGGTCCAGGATGTAGTTGGTCGTGCCGTTGACGATCCCCAGCACCTGCCGCACCTCGTCACCGGCGAGAGACTCGCGCAGCGGGCGCAGCAGCGGGATCGCCCCGCCCACGGCCGCCTCGTAGTACAGGTCGGTGCCGCTGTCGCGGGCTGCCTGATGCAGCGCGGCGCCGTCCTCGGCCAGCAGCGCCTTGTTGGCCGAGACCACCGACTTGCCGTTCTTCATGGCGGCGAGCAGCAGCGACCGCGCGGGCTCGATGCCGCCGATGACCTCGACCACGATGTCCACGCCAGGCCTGGTGGCCAGCTCCATGGCGTCACCGGTGAGCAGGGCCGGGTCGACGTCGCCGCCGCGCCGCCTGCCGGGCCGGCGCACCGCCACCCCGGCCACCTGCAGTGGGGCTCCGATCCGCGCTTCCAGGTCGGCCGCCTGCCGGCCGAGCAGCCGGTACACCTCGGAGCCGACCCCGCCGCAGCCCAGCAGCGCCACCTTCAGCGCCGGCATCCCGGCCCCTCCCCCCGCGGCAGGT
>Ga0335081_10015909_pt1 | contig 12171 bp, 11 predicted proteins | sample Lox_Sample_35_FD_206713 | JGI IMG/M metagenome (GOLD analysis project Ga0335081, IMG submission 206713) | Soil microbial communities from Loxahatchee National Wildlife Refuge, Florida, United States - Lox_Sample_3.5 | ecosystem: Environmental > Terrestrial > Soil > Wetlands | place: USA... | reverse complement strand
AGAGAAGCAACAGGTATAACAGCCGTAGAATCCGCATTTGACGTTGCAATATCATATTCCTCTTGCCGATGAAGAACTTCAGAAGTACAAGGAGTTTGTCGACTCATTGAATTTGGGACAACTTTGACGAAAGTTCAAGGAATGAAAATACCTGGACTGGGGGAACATATAGACCTGCGCTTTGAGCCTCCCAAGCGCGTGGAGGATAGTTTCGCCAAGAGGAGGGTATAGAAAAGAAAAATCCGCCTCCACTGTAGGCGGATTTTTTATACCGGTTGTTGAGGTTGTCCTGTAGGTAGGATTGTAACCGGTAGGTAAGGAACAAACTCGCTTTTCTGGCCTGGCCTGTTTCTACAATTTCGTAAAATCCCTTGGTCGACCTGCTTGTGTTTATAGACGCAGTGATGTCTATAATGTTCCTTACCCGGTAACAAATCCTCTTTTTTTGGACGACATTTTTTGATGATTTTAAGCGGAATTTGACAGGTATCTGTCAGCGATGGCTCCACTACCACTCCTTTCCCAGAGGGTGAATTCACTCTGATGGACTTGGTCCAAGACTGTCGTGTCCCCAAGGGCTGGAATACAAACGACTTCTCCCAACAGCAACCCTGCGAAAGAAGCGTCGACGACGTCTTCAGGCTTCATCACCATAGACGAAGGTATGCGTGACGGGTCCATCCCCATCTTCTCATGAAACTCAGTCCTGACAACACCGGGACAAAGGGCTTGCACTCGCACACCCGTCCCTGCCAATTCGTTGTGCAGTAACTGCGTGAAGGCGTTCACGTAGGCTTTTGTGCCGGCATAAACAGCTCGCTTGGGTAAAGAAGGGGCCGACAATGATCCGCTGAATGCAAATCGGGATGAGACGTTGATGATGGCACCGTTACCGCGGGCCACCATTTGAGGAAGCGCCGCCCGAGTCAACCTTGTGACAGCGTTAATTTGCACACTGATCAGATCGTCAGCCTTGTCAGGATCGAGATTGATGAAGGGCTGGTACCCACCGAAGCCAGCATTGTTGACGAGCATGTCGAGTCCGGACTCATGCGTTATTCGTTGCTCGACTGATCTGAGCTGGTCGGCACGGGAGAGGTCCGCTGGCAATACCTCCACGGGAGTCCCATATTTTGCTTTCAGCACTTTGGCGAGGGCCTCCAGGCGTCCGACCCGCCGTGCGACGACAATAAGCGAGAAACGGTCACGGGCGAGACGTTCTGCAAAAGCTGCGCCAATCCCTGATGAAGCACCGGTAACTAGTGCGATCGGCAGACTCTTGTTGTCTTTTGCCATGACGAATTCCTCCTGTCACCGCGTTACACTCCATTATGAAGGCGGCTTCTAAATGTTAGCGTGTGACTGCCAGTGTCTGCGCTTCTCATACTTCTCCGACCCACCAACCCGGATCTTTTTCTTTGAACGCGGCCCGGATGGTGTTGTATTGATCGGCAGGCAGGGGGCCTTTGTCGATGATGGCAATGTTCTGAAGGACGTGAGAAAGGTTGCGTGTTCCAACAATACAAGAATGAACCCCCTCCGTGTATGCCGCGAAGCGCAATGCAAGTTCCTGCCATTCAAGCCCGAGGGGATCGACGTCCATTGTCTTCCAGCGCCACCAATACTCCTCCGCATAGTCACCGCGGGGACAGTCCGCAAATCTCCAGGGCGCATTTGCGAGCGGACGCTTGGCGATAACGCCAAGGCCCTTTGCACGTGCCTGGGGCAAAATCTTGTCCATCACGCGCTGGTCGCTGATGCTGACGGAATGCTGAACACTTCCGAAACGACCACTTCCGACTGCCCATTCAAGTGCCTCGTTCTCGCCCGAGTAGGCAGCGACGCGCGCCTTGCCCAGTTGAACAGCCTCTTCGAGAGCACGAAGAGGTCCTCCCTCCTCCAGGGTGCGAAGCGGACAAGAATGCAAATGCACGATGTCAAGGTAGTCGGTATGGAGAAGACGCAAGGCTTCATCGACGCCTGCTTGCACGCACGCATACGTCCAGTCGGCCGTGCCCGCGATACCATAGCCAACCTTGGTGGAGAACACACATTCCTTCCGCCTATGCGACAAAAAACGTCCTATCCGGTCTTCGGAAAGGCCGTATGCCCGCGCGGTATCGATGAGGGTAACCCCCCTGTCGAGTATCTGGTTAAGGAAATCTTCGATTTCCTTCTCGGGCGTCTTTGCCTCTCCGATACCGCCTGCACCGAGCCCAAGCACAGAGACTTTCAAGCCTGTCTTTCCAAACTCTCGATACTGCATTTAGCATCTCTTACGATAAGTGCCGGACTCCCTGCGTTTCTTGCCGGCTCGTGTGATCATCAGTGAAGAAGTTACTTTATCTCCCGTGAATCGAACAATGCTGAATGCAAAATGCTCGGGCGGATCCAAAACGTCCCAGCTCATTTCGCGCTCGTATCAATTCGCCGGTTACGGTACTCCTCATAATCCGGGACGATTCGCTCATATGTATCATCCATCAGAGGGGAAGATATCATGAAGTCGGCGGTTGCGCGATTGCAGGCGATCGGAATGTTCCAGACAACGGCCATTCTGAGCAACGCTTTGACATCGGGGTCGTGCGGTTGCGGTTCGAGGGGATCCCAGAAGAAGATGAGGAAATCGATTTTCCCTTCGACGATCTTCGCGCCAATTTGTTGGTCGCCTCCTATGGGTCCGCTTTGCAGTTTCTCCACCTTGAGGTGCAATTCGCGTTCAAGGACAGCACCGGTAGTGCCTGTGGCATAGACGGTGTGATGTGCGAGCAAGTCCTTGTTGTATCTTGCCCATTCGAGCAAATCCCGCTTCTTGTTGTCGTGCGCGACCAACCCGATTTTCTTGTCTGCCAGCATTGGTACTTTCTTCACAGACATACGTTTCTTCCTTGATGTAAGATTACGTCTGAATGTAGCAAATGCTTTTCATCTTTTCCACGGTTACCTCAATCGTACCGGATGGGAAAGGTCCCGTCCAGATTGCGTACTCCTCAAGGTGCGACGAATGATGGTGAAACTGAATGAAGGGAAGGGATATTATGGACGCAGCAACGGTACTACTTCTTGAAGTTCGGATAGAGGCGTGCCATGCATTCAGGGCAAAGCCCGTGCGTAAATCGCGCACCGGAGTGTTCCATGATGTATCCTTCGACCTGTTGCCAGTACCCTTTGTCATTCCGGATCTTCTTGCACGCCGAACAGATGGGGAGCAGACCGCTCAATGTTGTGACGTTGTCGAGAGCCTCCTGCAACTCCTGCACGTATTGGTCACGCTGTTTTTCAAGTTGCTTCTGGAAAGTGATATCCCTGCTGATTCCCACCAACCCAACGACTTCACCGTGGACATTCTTGATCGGTATTTTCGTCGTCAGGTGCCATCGTTGTTCTCCGGAATCTTTGTGGAAGGCAAGTTCTTCCCTCCCCGGCATGGGATCTCCCGTCGCGACAATTCTTCTTTCGTCCTCGTGGTATTGCTGTGCCAGCTCTCTCGGATGGAAATCAAATGTCGTTTTGCCCAAAACATCTTCCTGTCGCTCCGCACCCATCGATAGCATGTGCGCTCGGTTGTTGAGGACGTATCGGCCTTCAGCATCCTTGAAGTAGATCAGATCCGGCAAGTTGTCAATCAGCGTGCGCAAGAGATTTCGGTCGTTTTGTAGTGCCTCCTCGGAGCGCTTCCGATCACTGACATCCCGGATCGCCGCAACCCGGAAATCGCGATGTCCGACGCTCATAAACCGAGCACGCACTTCAACATTGATCGTCTTCCCATCTTTCCTCATAGCCGGGTGTTCGTACGGACCTTGGTTGCCAGAACGGTGTGCTTCTTCCACGAAGGGTCGCCAGTCTTCACGCACGAGATCAATGACCTGTTTCCCGACCAATTCAACTCTCTGAAATCCAAGCATGCCTGAAAGTTGATCGTTACAGTCAACGATGATCCCGTGTTCGGTTAGCGCAATGCCTTCGAAGGATGCCTCTGCAAGAGTTTTGAAATGCTGCTCATCAAGGGATGGGAGATTGCCGTCGAGCGCGTGTTCTGAATCAGAATGAACGGAGCTGGCCACAGCGTTGCTCGGCTGGCCGGTTGCATCGTTGGCTTTGGCTTCCGGTTTCAGACAGTTCTCCATTGTGCAACTCCGCTGGATGATCTGCAATTTCTTTGCCAGTCTCTAGTCTGCGCTTCATCCTATGATTGACTCGTTTCTGACGAAATTCCGGCAAAGGAACTATCCTCGAGTAGACAATAGGTGACAATTTCCCAGCCACCGTTGTAATTCTTAGAATTGCAAATCGAAAAGGCGGGCGCAGGCAGTATCCCGAGAAACGATTTTACAGAGAGGCACTGAGCCTCCGAACGCGGAACGGACACCTGATCCATCAAATCCAAGTCTCGCGGTGTCGTCTGAGGTTATCGACAGATTTCTCTAGTGGAGAAAGTGGGCCTCCCAGATTCTCCACTTCCCTGCGTGGACGACGCAGACGACATCATTCACGGGGGAGTCAGAAGGAAATTTGAACATTGGGGTCTGAGTGTCTTTCTTGACGGACTCGGGGTCCAACACCGCTCGTTCGATCAAGGAATCGTCGATCGACGCCATGCTGGAGGGGCCCTTATACAGAAGCTGTGAGAAGCGGGATGATTGATCCTCCACGAGATCCAAGGCAGATCCCTCGATCGTAAAGACCGAGTCGTTGACGATCAACTCCACGTCGGGCGCCAGAGCTTCAAGCATCAGCTCAGGGTCATTCGACCGAAGGGGTTGAAAAAGAGTCTCGAGATTGGGCAAACTATCCGGAGCGTTTGCGGGAAACCCGTCGTACCCAAGTATTCTGATGCTCCACAGGTTGCCAAGGGAGTCGAGTTCGACGGAGTAGTTTCTCTCTGCATACTGGAGAAACTCCAAATGATGTCCTTGGAGATGCCGCTCTTGTGACGGCGGTCCGAGTATTCCATAGACTTTGCTCCGTGCGTCACCCAGTCGCAAGCCAAGGAAAGGATGCATCTCCGTGCCAGCCTTTCCGGTAATCTGGATCGAGAGGCAGTCGTCGCTGGAGTCGGCGAAGCCGAAAACCATGAACGCAGATTGACTTGAATCGAGTGAATACGCACAGTCAGTCCACCCGTCACTGTACTTCTGTTCCTTGATCAAAGAATCAAACCCTGCTGAAATCGGTTTTGCATCCTCACCCAGCAAGTAGCCGTTGAGCTCTCGTTGACTTGGCGGAAAATGCATTTGGCAAAAAAGGGTTGATGAAATGCAAAAAAGGGATATACAGCACAAGCGGTAGGACTGTTTCATAAGGGCTCTCTCATTCTCAGGTTTGTTGCCCGACGGACCAAAAGTGACGATTCACATTCAATTCCGATTGCAACCAGGGCTTGTGGTAATTTCCTCAACGGTGGCTACAAAGTCAACCATCGGGGAAGACATTGGAGCAAGGATCCTTCCGCGAGGGTCACTTAATGATTTCTACTTGAATTCCTCGTTCTCCCGCAGCCCCGATAATTGTCTCGAGTAATTCATTCTTGTTCTCTATCCGCCGTAAATTCAATGTTCTCGCACGGCCGGTCGAATGGAAAACAAGCGCTGAGGCCGATCGATCGATTCGAAACAAGTCCGACCAGGAGAATGAGAAAGACCGAAGGAGAGCTGTTCTGACGAAGATTCCCTCGTCATTCAAAGTGACTTTGCGAAACGTAGGCAGTTTCCCCGCAAAGATTCCCCTGAGAATGGTCAAAATCCCGACCAGGAAGTAAAAGTACGCAGGTTGGAAACCCTTGTATGGCTTGTATTGGTTTACTGCTTCGATCAGGATGACACAACCTGCCGACACGTCAAACCAATTGAATCTTTTGCGAGCGTGTTTGCTGTGCAACTCTTCAATTGCCAAACGGACGACCACGATGCCGACAATGATATCGATGTATGGCATGATATTTTGCGTGAGACCCTCATCCAACAATGTTCCTAATCCCGTGAACAGAAGGATGATCCCAGGAATGGCATCGTTGATAACTTGGGTCCGCTGCTTCATCTTTGACGGTAACAAAATGATTGTTGTGCTGGTCATGCGTAAGAAATGATAGGGGAATGTGTTACTTAAGCACGGGAGACAATCGCATCGTTCGACGATTGAAGAACGCCCACTGCGAACATACCTGAGGAGTCACGTCGACAGGGTCCAGCGGAATCAGGGACGAGGACGATCCCGTAGGGTTGCGAGTATCGTCAGCGGCACGCTACGGCGGTGAATGTGCAAAAGAATTAGCCCTCCTTTTCTTCGAGGACGAACGTGTAGACCAACGCCGCCAGACCGCCTCCAACCAGTGGACCCACCCAATACAGCCATGCGTCGTCGAATCCTCCTCCAGCGACTGCGGGGCCGAGGAAGCGTGCAGGATTCATGGCTGCACCACTGATTGATGCACCCATCATCACTCCCATCGCTACGGCGAGGCCTATGAAGAGTCCGCCCACCTTCGGCGCCCGCCTGTCCATGAGCGTTCCGAACACGACGAAGACAAGAAAGAATGTAAGGATTGTCTCTGTCACCAACGCCTCTGTGACGGTAATACCCTTTGTGACGACGGGAGTTCCATACGTCGTTGCGATCAACACTTGCTCTGGGATTACCAATCGAATGACGTAAGCCGCGAGAATTGCACCGAGGCATTGTGCTATGATGTATGCTATCCCGGTCAGTACGTTTATTTTCTTCGCGAGAAAAGCGCCAAACGTCACGGCAGGATTCAGATGACCCCCACTAACGGCTGCCGTGGCACTCACCATCACCGCAATCGCCAGGCCGTATGCGAGAGCAATTCCCGTCAGGCCGAGCATGTGTCCGCTCATCACGTCACAGGCAATTGCCCCAACACTGATGAAGATCAAGGTGAATGTTCCTATGAATTCAGCGACGAGCGCCTTCGTGTTCACGATTCCTCCTTGGTTCCTTTCAGCATGAATGCACAGCAAATACGCAACCTACGCCGCGGCTCGTGCCATCGGATGATCTCTCCATCGCGAGTGTTCCATGCTCACGAACAGTATTACGTGCCTGCAGAATAATCGCTTTGATATTTAACCTGTTCGGAAGTCAGCCTGTCGATGGATAGCGCTTGCGTCGAGAGCTTCACGCCAGCTATTTCCTGATCCTGTGCCGCTGGAATGTCATAGACTTTGTTTTCCAGTCGGTTTCCTCTTTTGTGTTCTCCAGCCAGCTTCAACTGTGACATAAATTGGTTGGCAAAAGACATGTCCATGACTTCCGAGGGATGCCCCTCGGCCGCTGCCAGGTTGACCAGACGTCCTTCTGCGAGTACATAGATTCTCTTGCCGTTCTTCAGAAGGTATTCCTGGTTATTGGCGCGGACTGTTTTCACACTCCTCTTCATCTTATTCAGGTGCACGAGGTTGACTTCGCAGTCGTAGTGCCCGGTGTTACAGACAATGGCGCCATCTTTCATGACCTTGAAGTGATGGTCGACAATAACGTCTTTGACACCTGTCGCCGTAACAAATATATCTCCGATTTTTGCAGCGTCATCCATTTTCATGACGCGGAAACCGTCCAGGGTTGCCTTGAGTGCCGCCGTCGGTTTGACTTCGGTAACGATGACGTTTGCGCCCAGTCCTTTTGCGCGCATGGCAACACCCTTGCCGCAGTGACCGAACCCGGCCACGACGAAATTCTTTCCTGCCAGCAGCACACTCGTTGCCCGAAGGATTCCGTCGAGCGTGGATTGTCCCGTGCCGAAAACATTGTCGAAATCCCATTTGGTCTCGGCATCGTTGACGGCAACCACGGGATACTTCAGTGCCCCATCGTTGGCCATGGCACGCAACCGGTGAACGCCGGTCGTCGTTTCCTCTGTACCGCCAATAACGTGAGGGATCAGTTCCGGATGCTTGTTGTGCACCGTGAAGATAAGGTCGGCACCATCGTCCAGCGTGAGATTGGGTTTGAACTTCAGCGTTTCATCAATGCACCAATAGAATTCCTCCACGTTCATGCCGTGCCAGGCAAAAATCGAAACACCCTCTGATGCAAGCGCGGCTGCAATATCGTCCTGGGTCGAAAGGGGATTGCAACCGCTCCAGCTTACCTGCGCACCCGCCTCGACAAATGTTTTCACGAGGACGGCGGTTTCCTTTGTCACGTGTAAACAGCCGGCAATCCTGTATCCTTTGAGCGGCTTCGTTTTCCGATACTTCTCACGCAATGCCATCAGCACCGGCATCCGCGATTCAGCCCATTCGATTCGCAGTTTCCCCTCTTTGGCGAGGGATAGGTCCTTTACTTTGTAAATTCCTTCTTTATGATCCATGGGTATACTTCACAATTTGGATGGTGGAATTTGTAGTGATTTATTTCGGAAACACGCGACGGGGAGAAAAGGCAGTCCTGCATTCCGCTCACTGTTCGCTCTTGGCGTATTCCCCGTCTTCTATTTGACAAGTCTCTTGAGCGTCTTCACGAGGTCGAGTTGCTCCCAGGTAAATTCCTTCTCGTCTCTGCCGAAATGACCGTACGCAGCTGTCTTCTTGTAGATAGGTCTGCGCAGATTAAGACGCTCGATGATACCTCGTGGAGTCAAGTCGAACGGCGCACCGGCAACAGAGTGCTTGTGAAGCACCTCGTCCAGTTCGTGGTCCGGGACAACGCCGGTACCGAACGTCTGGGCGAAAATTGATACCGGTTCTGCGACGCCGATCGCATAGGCGACCTGGATGAGACATTCGGAAGCAAGGCCCGAAGCGACGATGTTCTTCGCGAGATGTCGTGCCGCATAGGCGGCGCTGCGATCCACTTTGGTGGGATCTTTTCCGGAGAATGCGCCGCCCCCGTGGGGCGCCCTGCCGCCGTACGTGTCGACTATGATCTTGCGCCCGGTTACGCCGGTGTCTCCGTGCGGCCCCCCGACTTCGAACCTGCCCGTTGGATTGACAAAGATCTTCGTTTTCTTGTCGAGCATTTCTTCGGGGATGACCGGTTTGATAATGTGCTCGATCACGTCTTCCCTGATTCGATCCTGATTGGCTGAAGGTGCGTGCTGTGTCGAGATGACAACGGTGGTCACGCGCACAGGTTTCTTACCATGATATTCGACGGTTACCTGCGATTTCGCATCCGGCCGGAGGTACGGCATGAGATTCGATTTCTTTTTCCGCACTTCGGCAAGACGCTTGACGAGTTTGTGGGCATACATGATCGGCATCGGCATCAACTCGGGAGTTTCGGTGCTCGCGTATCCGAACATCATACCCTGGTCTCCAGCTCCCCCGGTATCGACTCCGCGGGCAATGTCCGGTGACTGCGAATGAAGTGCAGAAAGCACGGAACATGAATCGGCATCGAAGCCAACGCCTGCTTCGGTGTATCCGATTTCGCGGATAATATTCCGTACGATCTTTTGGACATCCACGTATCCCTTGGTGGTTACTTCGCCGCCGACGAGGGCGAGCCCGGTGGTGACAAAGCTCTCCACAGCAACACGGGAGGTTTTGTCCTGTTCAAGAAGAGAATCAAGGACGGAATCCGAAATCTGGTCGCAGACCTTATCCGGATGTCCTTCGGAAACAGATTCCGAGGTAAAGAGGTATTTCATCACATCTCCACATGAATGATTAGAATGGAAGGGTTAATAAAATTCAAGTTCCGAAGAATCGCCGATATTAATCCTTTTGTACGTTCCCCGGACGAGAGCATTGCTTCCCACGATTGAATCCTGCAACAGCGCATCTGAGACTGTCGCACCCTCGCTGACGATGGAGTTCCGGATAATCGAATTCTCCACGATGGCCCCCTCAGCAATGGTTGCATACGGCCCAAGGATGGAATTCTTGACATTTGCATCCGGAGAGATGAACACGGGAGCCTGGGTTACGACTCCTTCTGTTGCTACGGGGGGAGGAAGGAGACTGAGGAGGTGCTGGTTCGTCGAAAGAAGGGTCTCGGGTTTTCCACAATCATACCACCCATCGATGCCAAAGGTCTGCATCTGTTCGCCGCGTTCGATCATCATCTGGAGCGCATCCGTCAACTGAAATTCGCCCTTGGTGCGTGAATTGGCCTTGATCATCTCCTTCAGGGATTCCACAAGTTGTTGCGGCTGCTTGATATAATAGAGGCCAACGACGGCAAGGTTGCTCGTTGGTTTCTCGGGCTTTTCGACCAAGCGTGTGATGAATCCGTTGGCAGTTTCTGCCACACCGAACCTGCGTGGATCCTCAACCGTTTTTACACCAATTGCTGTATATGCACTGGAGATCATTTTTTTGAGGTCGACATCGAAGATGGTATCACCGAGGATAATGAGGATCGGGTCACGGGAAAACGTGTGGCGTGAGAGGTAGATTGCGTGGCCCAGCCCCAGGCGTTCCTCTTGTTCCACAAAGTCTACTTTGATGGAGTAATGCTTGAGGACATATTCCTTGATCATTTCTCCCAGGTACCCGATGATGATGGTGGCTTCGGTGAATCCATTTTCAATAACGCCATCGAGAATATGACCGATGATCGGCTTGCCGCCGACGTTCAGGAGGACCTTTGGAACCGTATAAGTATGTGGCCGTAGGCGACTGCCTACACCCGCGACCGGTATGATTGCTCTCATGGATTCTTCGAATCTCAGGTTTTCAGGAAAGTCTTGTTCATGATAACGAAGTATTCGAAGACAAACAAATATGTACGCCCTTGATGCATACCGTCCTCGATTTCTTGATTCTCGAAATGCATTTCTGTATAATTTACCAACAACACAAGTGATGGTTGTGAAGAAAAAGACGTCATCACGCAAGCAGCAACACGTCGAGCTGACGGTGACGCGAGACGTCAACTTTCGAACCAAGACAAATGGGTTCGAGCGATGGGAGTTTCTTCACAATGCGCTTCCGGAATTGAATTTTTCCGACGTCGATCCCTCTCTCGAATTTCTCGGAAAGAGGATGGCGCTGCCGCTCATTATTTCGAGTATGACAGGGGGGTATGCGGATGCGACCAGGATCAACCGTCAACTTGCTCAAGTCTGTCGCGAGAAAAAACTTGCGATGGGTGTCGGAAGCCAGCGTCAGGCGCTTGAGAATTCTGATTTTCTTCGTTCGTACAGCATCGTACGCAACTCTGCTCCTGACATCCCCGTGATCGGGAATATCGGCGCTGCGGAAGTCGCTCAACTGCACGATATTTCTCCCATTCTGAAACTGATCGAGCTTATCGGAGCCGATGCGTTTGCCGTTCATTTGAATCCGCTCCAGGAGTTGCTCCAGCCGGAGGGTACTCCCGCATTCGCAGGAGTCCTGAAGGGCATTGAATTGCTTGTGAAGAATCTTCGCATTCCAGTCATTGTCAAGGAAATCGGCGCCGGTATTTCCGCCGCTGTGGCTCGCCGACTCTTGAGTGCAGGCGTTACGATTATTGATGTTGCTGGCGCAGGTGGAACGAGCTGGGCCGGTGTCGAGATCCTCCGCAGGAGAAAGGGAAGCACCGGGAAGCGCTCGCCAAACGCATCAGATGAGAAAGATTTCTCGGCGAAGTTCTGGGACTGGGGGATTCCAACGGTCGACGCGCTGCGTCAAGTCTGCAGTCTCAAACAGCAACACCCTTCGCTCCGGGTCATAGCGTCCGGCGGAATCTGGGACGGTCTGGATATTGCAAAGGCGATTGCATTTGGCGCGAATCTCGCCGGGATGGCCCGACCGATGTTGCTCGCGCTCGAGTCGGGCGGGGTCCAACGACTCACCCAGTTGATCGACACGATCGAGATGGAATTGAAAGGAGCGATGTTTCTCACCGGCGCGAAGTCGCTCCACGACCTGCAAAGTCAACAGCTCATCCTCAAGTCATAACAGCACTGACCATGGACTTTCTGCAACGGTACAAAGAATACTGTGCGCTTCTTGATCAGAAGCTTTCGACGTTCATCAAGCGAACAATTCCCAAAACACTCTACGAGCCGGCAGCCTATATCCTCTCGGCCGGTGGCAAGAGGATACGTCCCGTCCTTGTACTCTGCGCGTGTGATGCGGTAGGCGGACAAATAGAAAATGCCCTCGACGCTGCCGTTGGATTGGAGATACTGCATAACTTTACACTTGTCCACGACGATATCATGGATAATGCCGCTGCGAGGCGAGGGAGGCCGACCGTGCATACGCGATGGGATTC
>Ga0335081_10015908_pt1 | contig 12172 bp, 12 predicted proteins | sample Lox_Sample_35_FD_206713 | JGI IMG/M metagenome (GOLD analysis project Ga0335081, IMG submission 206713) | Soil microbial communities from Loxahatchee National Wildlife Refuge, Florida, United States - Lox_Sample_3.5 | ecosystem: Environmental > Terrestrial > Soil > Wetlands | place: USA... | reverse complement strand
GTTGGATTCGATAGCTATCGAGAGGTGAGTTCGGTAACCGGACGAGCCGAAACCTCGTGAAAAAGTCCACTTTAGGTGGGCGAGCAACCTTGCAGGCCGGGACGCGTTTCAAGCCATGTGGACGCCTGCCCGGCGGGGCGGGACCGCGCTTCGTAGGCGTGGTTCAGGACATCTTCTCGATACAGCTTGATCTGAAGTTCCGTATCTTGCTCGGCGTTGCCAGGCTCATCTTCTGTCGCCGCTCCTTCCCCTGCCCTTGCTGGATTCCGGATCGATCTGGCCTCGGGGCGCCCTCCCATTCGAAGAGCGCACGCTCTCAAGATCCAGCCTCTTCAGATTCAAGCCGCATTGGCTTTGGATGGGCAGTCCATCGAGACGAATCTCGCGCCCCTGGCTGCTGTAAAAGATCAGCCGGAGATCATAGCCACGCTCAGGGAATTCCAGCGGCGAAATTGAGGCGTGTTGGCTGTTTGCTTTCATGAGCCTGAGCCCACCTCGCCGCCCGGAGTGAAACGTTTGGCCGGATACGTGCACCATTCACTACGAGGAAGAGTCAATGCCACAGCGAAAATCCGGGCCGCACGTGTCCGGGCCCTCGAAACTGGCCTACGATCCGAGCCTGCCACACGCTCCCGGCAGCACCTGTCCCGTCTCGGCCGTCCGCATCCTGTATCGCATGATCTACGATGCCCCTGGGGCGTGGACCGATTCGGAAGGCCACGTCCACCATGGAGGTGGAGGGCCCGGCGATCTGGCGTGGTACCAGTTGTCTCCCGCCGCACGGGACGATTTGACCGGGAAGGCCATACTCGAACTGGCCGCCCTCACCGGCAATCGCGAGGTTCACGATCGGATCGCCAGGGCCGCATCGGCACTGCTCCGCCCGGTAACGCAATCGACGCCAGTGTGAAGCGCCTGACGCACCTTGCAACCGGAGACTGCCCGTTTCATGATGGACGGGAAGGAGCAATTCCAATGATCAAGCAGGGGCTGTTCGCCCAACTGGCTGCCATGAAGGAGTTCTTTGTTCGATCCACGCGGGTGCTCGAGGAGGCCGATTCCAGCTTCGCTCCGAAGGAAGGCATGTTTACCACGGCGCAGCAGGTGGCCCACGTCGCCCAGACAATCGATTGGTTTGTCGAGGGCGCATTCGCCAATGGCGGATTCTGCATGGATTTTGAATCCATGGACAAGCAGGTGCGCGGCACCACCTCACTCGCCGCGGCGCGGGAGTGGATGGAGCGCGCCTGTAAGAACGCCCATGCGGTGGTGGACCAGCATTCCGACATGGATTGGATGGCACCGCTGCCTCCCGGACCGATCATGGGCGGCCAGCCGAGAATGGTGATCTTCGGCGCAATGACCGACCACAGCGCCCATCACCGCGGCGCCTTGACCGTATACTCCCGCCTTCTGGGCAAGGTGCCGCCGATGCCGTACATGGACATGTAGGATTCCATCAGGAGCCGGCGGTAATGGCTCCTGCCTGATTGTCATCCTGAGTCCGCGGGATCTCTTCCACCAAAACGCGCAACAGTTCGGCGACGCTCCAGGCCTGGGCGAAACATCCGCCGGGGCGATGAGGAGCGTCGCCGTCGAATACCTCGGGGATCTGTCCCATGCCTTCATCTGCAATGTAGCGGCGAAGGTCTTCCAGCCACTGTGCAGCCTGATTGCGGGCAGCCGCGGACCTCCCGTTGACTTCGAGCCAGGCGGTGACGAACGGCCCCATCAGCCAGGGCCAGACGGTGCCCTGGTGATAGGCGCTGTCCCGGCTAAACGCGTCGCCTTCGAAGCGGGCGCGGTATTGGGGGTCGGAAGGCGCGAGGGTTCGCAGGCCCCAGGGGGTGAGGAGGTGATGCGCCACCGCTTCCACTACGCGTTCCGCCATTTCACGGGGCAGCATCGTGTGGTGCAGGCTGACGGCGAAGATCTGGTTCGGCCGGATGGAACCGTCGCGGTGGTCGCCGTTCACGACGTCGTAGAGGCAGCCCGCGCTTTCGTTCCAGAAAAGGGGCGCGAAACTGCGGCGCGCGCTGTCTGCGAGATCGCCGAAATGCGCACGATCGGAATCTCTGCCGAATCTGGCGGCGAAGTCCTCCATCACGCGCAGAGCGTTGTACCAGAGTGCCTGGATTTCGACCGGTTTGCCGATGCGCGGCGTTACCACCCAATCTCCGATTCTGGCGTCCATCCAGGTAAGCTGCATGCCGGGTTCACCCGCTTCGAGCAGGCCGCCGGCATCCAGGCGGATTCCAAATCGTGTGCCCCGCTCGTGCCATGTTAGAATGCCGGCCAGCACGTCGTAGAGCTTTTCGCGAATGAAGTCGTAGTCGCCGCTGTGCGACGCCAGGGCGCGCACGGCTTCGAAGAACCAGAGCGTGGCATCCACCGTGTTGTACTCGGGAGTTTCGCCGGCATCCGGGAAGCGATTGGGCAGCATTCCCTGATCCACAGCGGCGGCAAACGCCAGCAGGATGCCCCTCGCCACCTCGGGACGTCCGGTCGTGAGGGCCAGCCCGGGCAGCGAGATCATGGTGTCGCGTCCCCAATCACTGAACCAGGGATAGCCCGCGATGACGGTGCTTCCGGCGCCTCGGCTGACGATGAATTGATCGGATGCCTGGACCAGGGCCTCCACGGCCGCTCCCTCGCGGTCGCGGCTCCGGATGAAGCTCTCCGGGAGGTGCGCGATCTGCCTCCGTCGCTCCAGTTCGGCTTGCCGCAAGCCGGCCGCCATCGCCGCATCGCGCGGTCCCGTAGAGGCGATGATCGCCGGCTTGGGATCGCGGCGCAGATCCAGAATCAAGGTCAGCGGGTTGAAGAGGTCCTCGCGATAGTCAAGCCCGCGCTCCTGCTCGATCGTGTACTCGAAATTCCGATACCAGTCGCCTGCTCTCCGGACTTCGCCTCCGGTGTGAGCGAGGTACAACTTCGGAAGCCCGGCGTAGGGCGCGCAGATGGCAAGTCCCGGCGAGGTCTCGACCGATGGATTGAGCGCGCCGTTTTCGTGCGTGGTGCCATGGTAGTCGCGGAAAGCAATCAGTGGCCGAAGCTCCAGAATGCACGAGCCCGGTGTGCGGCCCTCGCCGAGTCCTTCGAGTGCGTACTGGATCACGGTCGTGTTTTCACCGTGAACCATGAATACCGACCTTTCGATCCGCAGACCGTCAACCTCGTAGACAGAGACGGGGAACGGGTCGCGTCGAAATTCCTTCAGGAACCGGTACCCTTGCGGGTGGATTGCCCCGGGGTAGCGATTGGCGGAGAGATCGGTGCGCCGGCCGTCGATTACCAGCGTTTCCTCGAACTTCGACAGCAGGACCATGCGCCCCAGGGGTGGCTGCGTAGCGGCTACCAGGAGTCCATGGTAACGGCGGGTGTTCAGACCCGCGATGGTGGAGAAGGCGAATCCTCCGATCCCGTTGGTCTCGAGCCACTCCCGGCGGCTGGCGAGGTCGAGGTTGCGGCAGACGGTTTCGTCAAATCGGCTGGATGCTTTGGGCACTCTGGCATGATGCATGCTCCTTCCGCCCGGCGTCAACTCCACGGGCTGGCGTCGCCCCCCGTCACTCACGGATATAGCCATAAATCCCTGCTGGCTGTTATTCGCGACCACGCAGGCTTCGCCGTCGGTTAGTGTCGCCACAGCGGTTGCCTGCCGGATGATTGCCCGTGGTTCCGAAGTGGCCCTTCATGCCGATACCTGCATTCGCGTTTGCCGTGTGGTTTGACGGCTCAGCCCACCGCGGAAATTCCGACGCCACCGTTGTCTTGCGCGGTATTGCCAATGGCCATGCCGGCCCCTCCGAGGCCAACCAGGCGATTGCCTGCGGCGGTGCATGAGACCAACCTTCCAGCACCCGCAGTGATCCCGCGCGCCCCCGTTGCTAAAAGCACTGACCGTCTCGACGCGATATTGGGATCGGAAAAGAGCGGCCCCAGCCATGAGCATCCACTAAAACAGCAGCTTTTCATCCCGCCCCTCGCGGAGGGCTTTGGCAAACGCAGCCAAGCCGAGAAATTCCGGTTCTTGAACATCGCCGAAAGTTCCCTGGAGGAGTGCCGTTATTACCTGATCCTTACCCAAGATCTCGGTTTCGGCGAAACTGGGCCGTTGATGCTCACGCTCGAAGAGACCAGCCGTTTACTGAACGCTTACGCGCGGGCAATTCTGGCTTCGGGCTCCTGACTTCCGGCTTCTATATCCCGCAGGGATATCAAGGCGAAGCCTTGCCTGGTTAAGTTAGACGGCCGGATACCTGGACGCTTTAAAGCCCGAACGCGACTGGGTATCGTACCTTTCCACGAATCCCGGTCAGGGCGCCGGCCCTGAGTTCGGTCGCCATGAAGGCATGCGGCGGAAACGGGCTTTCCAGGCCGCGCGTTTTTTCCGCCGAGAAACCAAACCGCGAATAATAGTCCGGATGCCCGAGAACAATGACGATTTCTTCATCGTGGTCGCGCAGGCAATCCAGACCGCCGCGAATGAGCCTTCCTCCGATGCCCTTGCGCTGATGAGTCGGCAGCACCGCCAACGGCGCCAATGCGACAGCGGCGATCGAGCCACCAGCACTGTCGATCCACATCCTGCTGAACAGAATATGCGCTACGATTTGTTCTTCCACCTGCGCGACAAGCGAGAGAAGTACGGCGCCTTCTTGACGCAGGCGTTCGATGAGGCCAGCCTCGTCGGGGTGCGCGAACGCGGACTCGTTTACCCAACGGATCGAGGGCTTGTCGTCCGCCTCTTCGAAACGAATGACTGCTCCCGATGGGTCGAGCACCAGAGCATTCTAACCCGGTTCTACGTGTAAGTCGGCAAACCGTCGAAGCCCACGCGCCTTCGCGCTGGCCGGCTCGGAGCCATTTTCCCCCGGTCCTTCATCTTCGGGAAAGTAACATTCAATGGTTCAACCCCACTGGCTTCCGCCAACTATTGGCAGCATTGGCGCCCTACCCATTGGGAGCATGACGGTGGTTCAATAAACGTGCGATCCTTCCGCCAAGGGTAGACCAATGCCTTGGACCTGCCAATGCACCGCGATGAATGATGACGCTGCCGAGGCTTGCATTCGGTGCGGCAGGCTGCTCAAACAACCCTCGTACGACGGCACAGCCTGGAAGCTTGGTGCGATCGCCGGAGCCCTTCTCATCGGAGGGATCGTCGGGTTGTCTCTGGGAGTCTTCGGGGACAAGAACACCGCAGACGCCAGTACGACTGCTCAAGCAGGCCGGAAAACCGAAGAAAAATCGGCCTTTCAGGAATCGTTCGACACCAGCTTCAAAGCCTCATGCCGGACCAGCGCCATGAGTGCGGGGGGCGTCACTCGAGCCGTAGCGGACAACTACTGTGATTGCGCACTCCAGTCCTTTCATAAGAATCACTCCATGACGCAAGCCGCTGCGGAGTGCAAGAAATACGTCTTCCGATAGACTCCGCAGACGCAAAGCATAGTTTCCGGGCAACTCCACACGCCTGGCCAACGGTCAGGTTGAATGCGCCTGCGCCCGGGGAAGGGCCGGGCCGGCCCAAGTTGGAGTATGCTGGTAGGCACTCTTGGGGGATTCGGAATGATCACATTGAAGGTGAACGGCAAGGCTCGCCAATTCGACGGCGATCCGGATATGCCCCTCCTCTGGTACCTGCGCGATGTCGCGGGCCTCACCGGGTCGAAATTCGGCTGCGGCATGGGCTTGTGCGGCGCCTGCACGGTTCATCAGGATGGGGTGGCCATCCGCTCCTGCGTCACGCCCGTGCGCGCCGTGGTGGGCAAGGAGATTACGACCATCGAAGGCCTCGGCGAACATCCCCTCCAGCACGCCTGGGCGGAGTTCAACGTGGCCCAGTGCGGCTATTGCCAGGTCGGGCAGATCATGCAGGCGGCGTCGCTGCTGAAGAAGACGCCCAAGCCCACTGACAAGGACATTGATGCCGCCATGATGGGCAATATTTGCCGCTGCGGCACTTATCAGCGCATTCGCGCGGCCATCAAATCGGCAGCCAAGGAGGGGGCATGAACACCATCCGCAACTTCAGCCGCCGCAGTTTCCTTCGGCAATCCTTCGGCGCGGGTGCTTTCGTGCTGGGCGCCGGGCTTCTGCCCACGCCGGCCCGGGCCGCTCTGGAGTCCGCGGTTTTTTCACCCAATGTGTTCGTCGGTGTCAAATCGGATGGCACGGTGCTCATCGTGGCACACCGCTCGGAAATGGGGACCAGCAGCCGGACCATGGTCCCGCTGATTCTGGCCGACGAGATGGAGGCCGACTGGAAGCGGGTGCAAATCGAGCAGGCGATCGGCGACCCAAAGTACGGCGAACAGGATACGGATGGGTCGCACTCCATCCGCAGTTTCTTCGGGGTCATGCAGGAATGCGGCGCTTCGGCGCGCACCATGCTGGAACAGGCGGCGGCGAAGCAGTGGAACGTCCCGATATCGGAGTGTAAGGCCAGCCTGCATCAGGTGATCCACCACCCGAGCGGGCGGAAATTGGGATATGGCGAGCTCGCGGCCGTGGCCGCCAGGCTCCCCGTGCCCGATAAGACCAGGCTGGTCTTTAAGAAGAAGTCGGATTATCGTTACATCGGCAAGGACCTGCCGATCTACGACCTCGCTGAGATCACACATGGAAAAGCGGTCTTCGGCATGGACGCCAAGGTCGATGGCATGGTTTACGCGTCGGTGGAGCATTCGCCGGTGTTCGGCGGCAAGATCAAGTCGATTGACAACAAGGATGCTCTGCAGGTGCGGGGCGTATCACAAACCGTGGTGATCCCCGATTTCAAACCTCCGCACGCGTTTCAGGCGTTGGGCGGAGTCGCGGTGATTGCCGACAACACCTGGGCGGCTTTTCAGGGCCGCAAGAAACTGAAGATCGCCTGGGAAGAAGGCGCCAACGCGAGTTACACCTCGTCCGAATTCAAGAAGAAACTGCAGACCACCGCCCGCCAGCCCGGCAAGGTCGTCCGCAACGTGGGCAATGTGGACAAGGGATTCGCGGGCGCCGCGAAAACACTGGAAGCGGAGTATTACACACCGCTGCTGGCACACGCGGCCATGGAGCCCGAGGTGGCGGTGGCCGATTTCCGCAACGGCAAATGTACCTTGTGGGCGCCGGTGCAGAATCCGCAGGCGGTGCAGGATACCGTGGCGGCCGCGCTCGGCATCGACAAAAAGAACGTGATCTGCAACGTGACTCTGTTGGGCGGCGGCTTCGGGCGCAAGTCCAAGCCGGACTTCTGCGCGGAAGCCGCCATCCTCTCGAAGCAACTGAACAAGCCGGTGAAGGTAGTCTGGACCCGCGAGGACAATATCCGCTTCGACTACTACCACACCGTGAACGCCATGTACCTGAAGGCCGGCCTGGATGGCGCGGGTAGACCGGTTGCGTGGCTCCAGCGCACGGTGTTTCCGTCGATTGATTCCACCTTCAGTGTCGGCGTGAAGTACGGCAGCGCGGGCGAACTGGGCATGGGCTTCACCGACACGCCCTTCGCCATCGACAACTTCCGCGCCGAGAACGGCGAGGCTGTGAATCATGTCCGCATCGGATGGCTGCGCTCGGTCGCGAATATCTACCACGCATTCGCCATCGGCTCGTTCGCCGACGAGTGTGCTCACGCCGCCGGCCGCGACCCCAAAGACTATCTGCTCGGCTTGATCGGGAACCCCCGCATCATCGATCTCAAAGCCCAAGGCGTCGATTATCCCAATATGGGGCCGATCGAGACCTACCCGGTCGATGCCGGGCGTTTGCGCAAGGTGGTCGAGACAGTCGCCGAGAGATCGGGCTGGGGCAAACGTGCGTTGCCCAAGGGACACGGCATGGGAATCGCGGCGCACCGCAGCTTCCTGAGCTACATCGCGACCGTGGTGGAAGTCGCCGTGAGCGCCGATGGTAAGATCACGATTCCGCGCGTCGATACGGTAGTGGACGCCGGGATGGTCGTGAATCCCGACCGCGTGCGCTCGCAGTTCGAAGGCGCGGCAGTATTCGGCACGTCGCTCGCGCTCATGGGCGAGATCACCGCGACGGCCGGCAAGATCGACCAGAGCAACTTCCACAACTATCCCGTTGCGCGTATCAACGAGGCCCCCGCCGAGACGCACGTCTATATTGTCAACACCGATGCGCCGCCCGCCGGTATCGGCGAGCCGGGAGTTCCTCCGTTCGCGCCCGCGCTGTGCAATGCCTTATTCGCCGCCACCGGAAAGCGAATTCGGGAGCTGCCCATCCGCAACCAGAAGCTGGTCTAACGTTTTGAGGTGACCAAAGGGGAGTGGCGTGATCTCGTGATATACTTTGCGCATTTCCCGAATGATTCACGATCATTTAGACCGGCTTGCTGACGCCAATCCGCAGTGCGAATTTGCCATTCACCGGGGGCGTTGTGTCCGTGCCCGGGAAGCGGCACGGTTCGTAAACCGGCTCGCGAATGGTCTCCTGACCGAAGGAATCCAGGTGGGTGATCGCGTCGCCATCCTCTCCCGGAACAGTATCGAATACGCCCTCCTCTTCTTTGCGATTTCCAAGGCGGGCGCAGTGGCAGTGCCATTGAACTTCCGCCTGGCTCCTCCGGAGTGGAACTTCATCCTGAACGACTCTGCTGCCGTTTTGCTGTTCGCCTCCCCGGAATTTGTGCCAGACGTGGATGCGATTCGCCAGGAACTCCGGGGCATCCGGCGTTTCGTGGCGATCGGCGAAGCCGCGCCCTCCGGATGGGAATCGTGGCCGGACGCTCTGCTCGCCGGCTCTGATCTCGCTCCCGTCATCGAATATGGAAGCGATCCGGACGTGCTGCAGATGTACACCAGTGGCACGACGGGGTTGCCAAAAGGGGCGGTTCTGACTCACAGAGGATGGGAAGCCGCTACCGGCGCCAGTGAGACGCTATTTCGTTCCGCGCCGGGTGAGCGGGTTCTGCTGGTTCTACCGATGTTTCATATCTTCGGCGCGGCGGTTACCTGCGTCAACGCACGCTGGGGCAGTTGCCTCTACGTGCTGGACGAATTCAATCCGGCAGAAACTGTACGGGCGCTGGATGAAGAGCGCATTGGGATTGCGCCACTGGTTCCCGCGATGATTCAAGCCTGCCTCATGCCGGCTGCGGGCGCCGCGGGACGGAGCTTCGCTAACTTGCGCCAGATCATTTACGGCGCCTCACCGATTGCCGAGATGACCCTAAGGCGCGCCGTCGAAACATTCGGCTGCGGCTTCCTGCAACTGTATGGCCTTACCGAGTATTCGCCGGTCACCGCATTGACGGAGCAAGACCACCTTCGGGCGCTGAATGAGAAGACGGAGTTGCTTTTGTCGGCAGGCCGAGCCGTGGCAGGTGTGGAACTCCAGGTGGTCGATCTGCACGGCGAAGTTGTGCCTCCAGGGCAGGCGGGCGAGATCATGGCACGTGGAGTTTATCGCATGCGGGGCTACTGGAAGCAGCCACAAGCGACTGCCGATACCCTGTGCGATGGCTGGTTGCATACCGGCGATGTAGGTTACCTGGACGAAGACGGCTATCTCTACATTCAAGACCGTATGAAGGACACGATTGTCTCGGGTGGCGAGAACATTTATCCGCGGGAAGTGGAAGCGGCCCTGACCAGGCTGCCCGAGGTCGCCGACGTGGCGGTCATCGGAGTCCCTCATGACCGTTGGGGGGAGTGCGTGAAAGCCGTGATCGTCTTACGGCAGGGAGCGACGCTCACAGAGGATCAAGCTATAGCTTTTTGCCGTACCCGGATTGCGTCCTACAAAGTACCCTACTCGGTGGATTTCGTCGAAGGGCTGCCCAGAACTGCCAGCGGTAAGGTGTTGAAGCGTCAATTACGCGAACCTTATTGGAAAGGGCGGGAACGGCGAGTTGCCGGTGCTTAGCCGAATCCGCGGAGAATGCCGGACGCCACACTCGTCCTTTGTTTAATCGCTGTTTGACGATTGCTTTCCCGGCGGGACGAGCGCCGCGCCCGAAATCCGGCCCGGGCCCGACTCCTGTAAGAACACGACGATGCGCTGTGCTCCCGCCGTGCGGGGCAATTCGAGCACCCGGCTGAAACTCGCGCCGCGCTTGACCGATCCGACTTTCTGCAGGCTCCTTACGACGGCCACATGGTGCAGGTGCCGTCCGCTGTTTTCGCCGGCGGAGACCTGAGATTCGTCGCTCTCATCGGCTAATGCGAGGTAAAGGTCTGCGGTGGCCGTCGGGCCATCTACCTCGATCTTCACCCCTTCATCCACCCTCGAGACTCGGATGTCTGCTTTCTTCTTGCGGACCGCCTTGGCAATCGCGTCGGCCGCCCTTCGGCCATCGCTGCCGTTGAATTCTGCCTCCCCATCCACCACCATCTCTGGCGTGTAAACGCTATCGAGGCTGAAGATCCGGCCGTATGCCTGCTGGCGTGCCGTAAAGGCTGCCGACGAGTAGGGATCCTTCCATCCGAGCTGGTTCCAGTAATCCACGTGCTCGCTCAAAACGATCGCCTGCGGGTCTAGCTTTTCGAGGAGCCGGTCCGCGGGTGGACAACTCGAGCATCCTTCCGAGGTGAACAGCTCGACGATCACAGGAGCCCGGGATTGTCCGAAGCCGGCCGTCGCCAGGAGGCCCGGCCAGAAACCCACCATCAGGATCCCGGAGTGCAGACACCTCATGTGGGAAGTATACACATTCGGAACGGTCAGGAAAAAGGGAGAGGTACCAGGGCCCGTGAGAGGAGATCTTGACGGTAGCTAGTGCTTGACCACTTTGGGCCGCGGGGCCTTACGTCCCTTGACCATCCTGGAGTTGCCTTTGCGCACCACCGCTTTCCGCGCGCTCCTGTGAACCACCGCCCTCTTGGCGGTGCTCGCTTCGGCCAAACCAGCTGCGCCCGAAGCCAGCGCGAGGACCAATGCCAACGTACGGATTCGCATACTTTCTTTATCTTATTGCGAATTGTGGGAAAACCACAAGTACAACATTAGAAAACTCGCGGCCGTAAGCAGAAGGCAGCAGGAGGCCGAGATTCGCCAAAGCATCTCCGTGGAAGAGCTGGCGTAGCGGCGCTCTCCGGCCAGATAGCCCACGGCAAAGCCCCCAGCCAGCCCGCCGACGTGGGCAGCCAAATCCACGCCTAAGCCGGGTATCAGGCTGAACAGTAAGATGTAGATAACCCAGCGGATGTACACAGAACGGATGGCCGCTCCCACACTCGTTCGGTCGCGAAGTCCCAGAGCGATCATAGCCCCAATCAGGCCGCAAAGTGCCGCGGATGCCCCAATCGACGGACCGGGGTTGAAGATCGAGCTTAGGTAAAAACCCGACACAGTAGAAATGAAATAGATCGTCAGCATCCGGCTGGCGCCGTAAAATTCTTCTACCTGGGGCCCCAGGTCGAACAGAACCCAGGAATTCATCAGGATATGGAGCAGCCCGCCGTGCAGAAACCCGGCCGTAACCAGCCGCCACCACTCGCCATAATCGTGAATCGCCTGACTATCCATTCCTCCGAACATGATGAGCGTTTGCGTGTCGAGGCCCATGGCGCTTCCGCGTCCGGAATTCATGCTGTAAATCGACGTGGCGGCGTAGAGGCCAAAATTGATGATCAGGATGATGACCGTGTTGAAGCGGATCTGAGGGATGATGCCGCTGATCGCCGAGCTGCTGCGCTCATCCACCCCGCGCCGGCCGACGGTTTCGTGGCAGTAGGGGCAGGTCCGGTCGCTGGTGGTGATGAATGCCCGGCAATGCGGGCACATGCGGCGCTTGTCCATCAGCACCCATTCTAACAACCCGCCTGATTTGGCCCGGGTACGATGGGGGCGAACCTGCGCGGTCCGCCCAACTTCGCTCGTTATTTCGTGCCCTTCGGCTGCTCTTGCCGGGTGATGCCGCCGCCGCCGTTGGGCACGGCCAGGTTCAAGTTCAAGTCCTGAGCGGCCTTGATCGCCATCAGGTTAATCATGTCCATGGCGCCGTTGCCTTGATGCCCGTTGGGCCCGGTTCCGGCCATCACCACGCCGGGCACCCAGTTCCCCTGATAGCCCTTGACGGCATCGAATGCATCGTGCATGACGGTCTTGTAAACCTCCAGCTTCATTTCCAGCGCGCCGTCGGCCTGCATGATGGCCCGCCGCTTGGCAGCTTCGCCCTCGCCTTGCAGCTCGAGTTCTCTCTTGCGGAGTTCGGCCG
>Ga0335081_10015907_pt1 | contig 12172 bp, 10 predicted proteins | sample Lox_Sample_35_FD_206713 | JGI IMG/M metagenome (GOLD analysis project Ga0335081, IMG submission 206713) | Soil microbial communities from Loxahatchee National Wildlife Refuge, Florida, United States - Lox_Sample_3.5 | ecosystem: Environmental > Terrestrial > Soil > Wetlands | place: USA... | reverse complement strand
ACTGTCGGGTAACGCTGCTCAAAGTAGACGCGCAGGGCCTCGCGCACCAGCTCGGAACGAGTGCGGGATTCCCGCTTCCTCACTTCTTCAAACTGCCGTAGCATCTCGGGCGGCAGGGAAACGGTCATGATCTCGGTGGTTCTCATTAGCAATAACAATAGGAGGGGGGTAGCAATACTAAGTATTGCTTTTTAATACTCCCACAATCCTACAACCGCGGGTTGAATGTGTCAAACGGGTGCCTGGTACCCGGTGACGTCAAGCTGCTTGTTTAGAAACCCGGAGGGTGCAGTTTTTCCATTCCAGAGTAAATTTCTGGAAGATGGAGTAGATGCTCCGGTCCACGCTGGCCTGGCGCCCCAGGTCCGCGTCCTTCTTTTGGGACGCTAACCTGGGTCCAGACAGCCACGACGTTCATGTTGTTCATGTCCGGAATGGCCTACTTCCGAACGTCGCTGTTCAGGATCCCTGGCGCTTCGTCGTTGTTCTGCCCGTTATTCTGCGGTGTGCTGAGGAAATACGATTTAGCCGCGGCGAGCAAGGCATCCCGATCCAGGCAAGGCGGGGTCTGTTGGTAACGGGCCCTCCAACAGACCTGGTTCACAAGGTCTCCGGGATGGCAGGCCCGCAGCGGTTCTTTGAGATCGTTGCGGATGACGGTGATCAGCTCGTTGATGGTGCCGCCATCACATTGCAATCCGCAGGTGCTGCAAACCGCATGGAAGATGGCGTGGAATTGCTGCTCGGAAACCGCGCCCAGTTGGATCTTGGTTTGAATTCTTCGCAAGAATGCCTCGTCCGCCAGCGTAGCCGGATTCAGATTGGTGGCAAACACAACGCAGGGATCGAAGGGGATCTCGACCTTTTTCCCGCCCGCCAGCGTGAGGAAGTCGATGCGGCGGTCCAGGGGAACGATCCAGCGATTGAGCAATTCTTCCGGGCGCAATCGCTGACGTCCAAAGTCGTCAATGATCAGGATGCCATTGTTCGCCTTCATCTGCACGGGCGCGGTGTAATACTTTGACACCGGATTGAACTGTAGCTCCAGCATTTCAATCGTGAGTTCACCTCCCACGAGCACCGTCGGGCGCTGGCAGGGCACCCAACGCGCGTCACCAACATGGGAAACCGAGTCACCGATTCTCTTGTGGGTCTGAGAGTCATACACGGTAATAATCTGACCCTCCACTTCCACCGCGTACGGGATCCATACCTCGTCATCGGCGAGCACTTGCGCCAAGGCTGCCGCTACGGTGCTCTTGCCGGTGCCACTTGGTCCGTACAAGAAGATGGAGGAGCCCGAGTTCAGTGCGGTCCCCAGTTGGTCCAGGACGGTAGCATCGAGAACAAGATGCGCGAAGGCTTGCTCGATGGCGGGAGCATGGACCTCGAGGTGGCGCACGCTTTGTTCGCGAACCTGCTGAAGGTAATTCTCTAACGACACCGGAGCCGGCCCGGTGTACTGGCTCGCGGACAATAACTCTGCCGCTCGCGATCTGCCCAGCGAAGTGATTGCGATATTCGGCATGTTCCCGGTCATGCCCTTGAGTTCGCAGAGTTGCTCGGCACGCATCCGGCGCAGCAGTTCGTTCACCACGCCGAAGCTGAGATGCGTCTGCTCCGCGAGTTCGCGCAGCGACAACGGACTGGAGACATAGAGAATCTTGAGCAGCAAATCCTCGACGATGAATTGGCGCACACCGAGTTCCGCAACGGATTCGGGAGTGTGGCGAGGACCGCGCCAGCCCGTGCCTTTGGCCGGCGATAAGTCGGGGCGTGCCGGAGCTACGGCAACCGGTCCGGAGGTGTGCAGGGGGTTGCGCCAAGCTCCGCTCTTGGGCGCGGATGAATCGGAGCTGCGCGCCGGCTGCGATGCAACCGATCCCGACGTGTGCAACGGGCTGCGCCAGGCATCGCTGCGCAGCGCGTCGTAAGTCCGGGCCGGCTGCGGGGCGACAGAACCGGAAGTGTGCAGGGGACTGCGCCGTGCATCGGCTTTAGAAGTATCCATCTCTTGCTCCTCTGATCAAGCTCGTTACCCACATCCCAATCTCATCGCCTTCAGCCCGGAGTCCCGGTCCGCTACTCTTCCACCGGTAGTTCCCGGATCGCCTCTGCCAAGGATTCCATGCTGCGCAGGAACGCTACCCAGCGCGGGTCGGAGCGGAAGGGGTCGAGCGCGGGATTCACCGCAGCGGTAGCCAAGAAGGTGAAACCGGAATCGCGAGCCCGCTCCAATTGCAGAAAGCCGCTATCGAGTTCACCCAACGCACCGAGAATGGCAGCGGCAAAATAGGCCCCCTCCGCCGCCGGGGCAGCATCCAGTTGCGCCAGCGCTTGCTCGGCGCCCTCATGATCGCCCGCCAGAGCGGCCACGTAACCCAGCAACAGCCCGCAGATGGGGTCATCATTCCTCAGCAAGAGCTCATGCCCCTGGGCCATCGCTTCGGAAAATAGGCCCGCGCGGCCCAGGGCGAGCACGCACACTGCCTGCGCTCTGAAGAAATTCGGGTTCATGTCCAGGGTGCGTTGAAGCTGCGCCTCTGCTTCGTCCCACCGTCGCTGGTAATACAGAAGGTGTCCGTAGCAGTAATTGATCGGCGCCATGAGTGGATCGAGCTCGCAACCAGTCCTGGCGTGCTCCAATGCTTCATCGAGCCTGTCGCAGGCGGACAGAGTCTGCGCGTAGGCATAGCGCGCGAGGGCAGAGTTCGGGTCCAGCTCGAGCGCCCGTTCCCCGTGCCACAAGGCCTTGGCCAGGTTGAAATCAGCAAACGTTTCCGTGAGCGCCAAGGCTGCATGCGCTTCCGAGAGCGACCCATCCAATTCAATGGCCTGCGAGGCAGAAGCTTTGGCTCGACGAAATGCTTCCGCAATATCGACTCTGCCAACCACAGTCAGCATGGCGTAGGCCATAGCCATGCATGCCCATGCGGGAGCGAATCGTGGATCAAAGTCGAGGGCCTGCTGATACAGTTCGATCCCGCTTTGCAGTCCTTCCGGAGTCCACTCGATGACCCGCTCGTTGCCACGCAGGAAGAATTCATCAGCATCATTTCGCACCGGTACAGGCGCTGGTGCTGGTGCTGCCGCTGATTTACGCGCAGCCTTCTTGCTTGTCCCCCCAGATGACGGGGCTTTAAGTTTCTCGACAACTCGCCGCGCGATCTCCTGCTGCACTTGCGGCAATTCGTCAATGCTGCAACTGAACTGCGAACCCCAGAGCTGCGTGTCCTTGGCCACGTCGATCAGTTCTGCCCGAATCGAAATCATGTCGTTGCGGATGGTCAGACGCCCGCTCAGGACGGCGCGGACTTCCAGCTTTTGGCCCACGAGGAGCGGATCATCCGCCTCATCCCGGTAGCGGAAAGATTTGCTGCGTGGGACCAGCCGAAGCCGGCCCACATGCGAGAGCGCATCGATCGCTGCTTCGGCAATCGCATCGCCCAACTCGTCGAATTCCGGATTGCCGGTCCCATTCGAGAATGGCAATACAGCCAGCGAATCGATTGCCTTGCCGGCCTTGCGTGCGCTGGGGGGACTTGCCGGGACGGCGGTCTTGGCGGAACTGGTATCCCGCTGCACCCGGCGCAAATCGGCTACCACATCCGACGCACTCTGGTAACGTAGCCGGCAGTCCTTCTCCAGCAACTTGCCCACAATGTTCCCGAACGCAGGCGGGAGACTTGTGTTCAGCGTAGCGACGGGAATGGGATCGCGGTTCAGGATCGCGTCAAACATGAGCGCGCTGGTGCTGCCATTGAAGGGCAGCTCCCCGGTGCCCATCTCGTACAACACGATACCCAGCGAGAAGAGGTCGCTGCGCGCGTCCAGAGTCTGCCCCCGCGCCTGCTCCGGTGACATATATGCGATGGTGCCGACAGTCTTGCCCGAAGTGGTCAGGTGACCGGCGGGTTTGGCGGCAGGCGCTGCCACCAGTGTGGCCGCAGTAACGTCGGCCGTCACCGGGATCGAGTGCTTCTGTTCTTCTGCCTTTGCCAACCCAAAGTCCAGGACCTTGGCTTGGCCGCGGCTGGTCAGGAACACATTTGCCGGCTTAATGTCCCGATGCACAATGCCTTTCTTGTGCGCCGCATCGAGTGCATCGGCGACCTGAATGCCAACGCGGAGGATGTCGTCGGTCGGGATCGGGCCCTCGGTAATCCGCTCACGAAGGGTCTGACCCTCGAGCAGTTCCATGGTGATGAAGTGGTGTCCGTCAGCTTCATCAACCTCATGGATCGTGCAGATGTTTGGATGGTTCAGGGAAGACGCCGATCGCGCCTCACGCACCAGGCGTTGCACCATTTGCGGGTCACTTGCGACTTCCGGTGGGAGGGTCTTGAGCGCGACTTCGCGTCCCAGACGGGTGTCTTCGGCGCGATACACTACGCCCATGCCACCAGAGCCGAGTTTGTCAAGCACCCTGTAGTGGGAGATTGTAGTCCCTAGCATGTACTCACACGACCACTGCGTTTCAATTACCGAAACGGATGCCCGCCACTCAACGGCGAACTAAAGGGAGCGGGAGACTGAGATATTTAGCGTTAGCACTGCGTATGGATATACGCACTATACACCTAATCAGTCAGCGGTCCGAGGGTTTTTTGAAGGCCATTCATCGGTCGCTGTCCGTCTAGAACTGTCCTGGCAAACACCGTTGCACTTTCGAGACAGAAGCATCCGTTGAGCAAGTGGCACAAAAATGGCTGAGAGGCGCAGTCGAAAAAGGCCCTCTCAGTTGGCGGGTTCTATAAGGCGGCAAAAGCGTCGGCGCAGGGCAAGTGGTGCCCGATACGCAGCGTATGGCGCAGCCTGTCTGGTCGACAGCTCTGTCTGGGTTGACTTCTTCAGGTCCTCCCCGGTCGAGCCGGCGCCGAACTCCGCCGGATGATCCTATCGATACAAAGAGCGCACCGTTCAGTGCGCTCTTTGGTCATACGGGTTGGTTCGTAAAGCTGCCGCACTACCCCGGACACAGCAAAAGGCAAAACCGGTTTAGTGTGCCTGGGCGTTCACTTCGGCGCGGCTCTTCTGTAGTGTCGCGACGAACCGGTCTTTGCTGCCGGCCGCGTCCTTCACTTCGCCGGTCAGCACCGGACGGAAGCTCAGGGTGCGGCCATAGTAGGCACGCATGCCGTCGTCGTCCTGCTTGATGGAGGTGCCGTTCAGGGTCACTCCCGCGAACAGTCCCCGCGAGCGCGAGTAAGTAAGGACCTCCGAGTTCAGCTTCCAACTGGTATCGGCGGCAGCCTGGCGCCCTACCGGACCGGCGGCGGCGCTCAGACTTCCACCGATCTTAAACTTGGCGTTGAGCAACTGGTTCATGCCGTTGTCGTTCATGATGAGCATCACCAGGTCCACGCCTTCCGCGCCAATCTGCGCCCCCCAGCTTCCGCCGGTCATGGCGAAGAAGGCGGGCGCGCTCCAGCCGCCTTTGGACAGCCGGCACGAGGCCACGCCCCGGCCATGCTCTGCGCCAAAGATGAGGCCGCCCTTAATCAAGGTCGGAACTACCGCAACACACTTCGCCTTGCCGAAAACGTCTTCGGGAATGCCGTTGTCGGGCGCCGCTAACAGCTCATTGATGTCCTTGGCTGCATCGTCCAGACGGGCGATGACCTTGTCGTGGTCTGCGCCCTCCTTGCTGCCGGCATCTTTGGCTCGCTGCTTGGCCTCATCGGCGGCATTCTCGTCGCGCACGGCAGCGTCCTTGCGGGACTGTTCAACCGCCTGTTCCTGGTCCTCGTGGTGCTGCTTCGCGCTGTCGCTCTGCATGGAGTTATCGTTGGTGGTTGTGCTGGTGGTAGTGGTTGTGGTGCTGGTGCTCTGCGCGGCCGTGTTATCGCCGCTGTTCCCAGCGCTGGAATTGGCGTTGTTGTCCTGGGCCCAAAGCATGCAGCCGCTGAGCAGCAACAATCCAAGCAAGATCCTGATTTGCTTCATGACTTCTACTCCTCCCTGGAGAAGACCTGCGGACGGGGCCAGAATCCGTCCCGCTGTATTGGATTAACGAAGCGAAGGCAGGGGTTTGCAGCAGGGACGCAACTATTTGTGAGAGCAGCCTGACAACCAATTGCAGCGGATATTCATCTTCACAGAGCTACGCCCGGCGTTTTGTGGCCATCGCGGGCGCCTGCCAGGGGCGCTTAGGACGCTCGGATGCAGGCAAGTCGCGATCGCGCACGCGGTCGTAGACATAAGCTTCGCTGACCGTGCCCAGCCCCTCGTTATACAGACTGATGCCGCCGACACCTTCCTTGAGTTCTTCGCTGAACTGATGGATGGCCTTCAGATGATCGGCGGTAGCTGGATAGGTGGCCTTCGATGTCTTGAGGACCTTCTGGTAGCCGTGATCAATCAGCTTGGAGATCTCGCCGCTGATGAGGTAGCCGGGATAGGCGAATATTTTGACGGCGCCATCGGGGGCAGGCTCGATGGCGGCGGAGACGTGATACTTCTTCAGGAAAAAGCGCTGGCCGGTGCCGGGCGCTTGCAGCGCCTCGAAGCCGTGGTCGCGAAACCATTGCACGGCCTCGTCGATTGACCTGGTCTTAACTGCTTTTGCCATCCCTTACCACTTTCGCGGCGCTGCGCCGATGGAGGAATCCGAAATGGCCTGCCCGCATCGAATGCGATATCAGACTCACTGACACGCGTTGCCCGCGGCGGCCGGTTTATTCGCCCTGAACTGACACTTTCGCACACGCTGGCCATGACGGCAACTTGTGCAACGATGAAATATCGATGAACGATGCTGCCCATCTTCCCGAATCGGCGAATGCCATTCTGAAACGGATTGGCAACACGCCCCTGCTGCAACTGCGTCGCGTTGGCTGCGAGGTTCCCGGCACAGCGATTCTGGGCAAGGCCGAATGGCTTAATCCGGCGGGCTCAGTCAAGGACCGCGCGGCGGGGAGGATTGTGGAAGAGGCTTTCCGCTCCGGCGATCTGGGGCACGGTCAGCGGCTGTTGGACGCCACCAGCGGCAATACCGGTATTTCGTACGCGATGCTGGGCGCAGCCTGCGGCTTTGGCGTTACGCTCTGCATGCCGGCGAACGTCTCCATTGAGCGCAAGCGCATCCTCAGCGCTTACGGCGCCGAGGTGATCTACACCGACGCCGGCGAAGGCGCCGACGGCGCCATCCGAAAAGCGCGCGAGGTTGTTGCCGCAGAGCCGGAGAAGTATTTCTATGCTGACCAGTACTCGAACCACGCCAACTGGCAGGCGCACTATTGCAGCACGGCGAACGAGATTTGGCGGCAGACGCGCGGCCAGCTCACGCATTTCATCGCCATGCTCGGCACGTCGGGGACCTTCGTGGGAACGACGCGGCGTCTGCGCGAGCTGAATCCCAACATTCAGTGCATTTCGCTCCAGCCCGATTCGCCTTTTCACGGCATAGAAGGCGCAAAGCACATGGCCAGCGCGCTGGTGCCGGAGATCTACGATCCCACATTGGCGGACATGAACCTGGAGATCAGCACCGAAGATGCGCACGCCATGGTGAGGCGGCTGGCGCGGGAGGAGGGCTTGCTGGTGGGCATCTCGGCCGGGGCGGTCGTGGTGGGCGCAATACAAATCGCGTGCGAGAATCCCGGCGCCATGATCGTCTGCGTTCTGCCCGACGGCGCGGAGAAGTATCTGAGCGAGCGCTTCTGGGACGAAGTGTGAAGCTCTAATCACCCGTCAGCGTGAAGTTCACATTGATCTGCGTATCCACCGCGACTGGCTCGCCATTCAGATAGTAAGGCCTGAAGAGCCATTGCTTCACGGCTTCAATAGCTGCTCCCGTCAGCATGGGGTGACCGCTCACAACTCGCAGGTCCTGCACCGTTCCGTCCTTTCCGATCACCGCTTGCAGGACCACCGTTCCCTGAATCCTGGCCTGCCTTGCTAAAGATGGGTACTGCGGTCTCACCTGCCGAACCAGTAATCCCTGAGCAACACCAGAAGAGACACGGACTTTCTGCATCGCAACTTTGGGCATCGGGGTCGGAGCGCTGCGCAGCATTTCCGTGATCATGCTGTTCGGAGGAGCGCCCGCGACTCCGTTCAAGACTCCTGTCGATATGGGAGCGCCGGACTGAGGCGCAGATTGGTCGTCGTGCACGATCGCAACCGACCGTGGAATCTCTCTGGGCACCATCAATACTCCGTTCTTAAACTCGCTGGTCTGTCTTGCGGACTTAGTGGTGCGCGTTGCGGGGGCGGCTTGCGCTGGAGGTGGCGGCGCTTCCACGGTGCTGAGCAGAGTATGGATGGGAAGCGCGTCGGTGTAGAGCAAGGAGATCAGCACCGCGATACTGCCGAGCACGAGCTGCCCGGCGAACGAAGCGGCGGTGGTCCAGGGATTCCGGCTGGCAAGCCGTCCACTGGATTCAATGAGGCTGTCTTCAAACATGACGTGTCCTTCCTTCGGCTACGTACAAGGACACCGCCCGTGGCGTTTTCGGTTGCGGAAAAATGCCGAGCTATAGAGACTGATGTCGGGAGGCGCAGTGATTTTCTGAATGCTGATTGCCGAGTGCTGACGGCTAAATTGGAGGCGCGGGGCGGAATCGAACCGCCGATAGAGGTTTTGCAGACCTCGGCCTTACCACTTGGCGACCGCGCCGCCTATGCGAAAAACCCTCGCCAAAGCGGGATCCCCGGCAAGTTGCCGGGGTGCTGGTTGCGAGGGCGGCGTGTTCTGGAGCGGGAGACGGGATTTGAACCCGCGACTTCGACCTTGGCAAGGTCGCACTCTACCACTGAGTTACTCCCGCCCAGCAGGGTAAATTATAGCAGCTTCAGGCCATCCGCCCGTGGACCTTCAGGCCGCCACTCGCTCCGATTCCCATGCCTTGTTCTTGACGGTTGCGACGATCTTGCTGGGTTGGCCGGAGTGCCGCCATTGTTCCAGCATCTCATCTGCCGCCTTGCGGAGTTGGTCTAACAGAAGCGAGTCGTCTGACTGAAGCGCATAAGTAAACCGGATTAGTTTGTCCGTCCTCTCGTTAGTCCTGGTCTCGCCACGCTCCATTCTGGACAGGGTTTCGGGTCTTAATCCAATTTGCTTGGCGAATTCCGCCTGGCTCTTGCGAATTCGCTTGCGCAGAAATCGGACCTCTTCCGGAGCAAGAGAGTCCGCCTTTTCCACTAGATCGCGCGCAATCAACATCAGCAGTTGCTTTATTGCCGGAATTTCTGCGGCCACTTCGCCGCATTCGCAGCGGTAATACTTCATGCCCACGAGGAAGACGTTGCTAAGGCCAGACGAGGTGAAGTGATAAGGCTCTTCTGTCGTCGCAACAAACTCTCGGCGCGTCTGCCTATTGCATTCATGCATCGCTCATTCCTTTGTGTTTCTCCACCTGGTGACGATCCAAAATTCCCCTCTTGGCGAATCCACTGCGACGATAATGGTTATCGCATCCCCATCGATGCTCTGTGTGGCTAGCCTGTATTTCCATTGCCACTCTTTCTTGTTGAAGACCGGCGGGCGCTCGAAATGCCAAGGCCGCTCCAATCCGAACAGCACGTCGTCAGTTTGAATGCCGCGATCGACATGTCCGAAGATGGCATGAAATGTTTCCGGATTGGTGAAATCCTCCAGGCGGTCAATGGCCTCCGTAAGGAGCCTGCGTAACTGCTCCTCGGTCAGAGGCTCAGGGATAAATTCGTTTTCACTAGCCATGCTATCTTTTTGAGCGATTTTTTGTCAAGACAAATTGATAAAATATCAAGTCCCAACAGACGGTCACGGGCGCTGGCTACGGCTCCACTCCTCCCGTAGTACGCTCGACCACCGCTTCAGGCGCGGTGAGGTTCGGCGTCGCGGGAGCCTTCTTGCGCCGCAATTCGCGCGGCAGGTTGGAGCGTGTGATCCATAATCCCAGCGCGACCGCTGCCACCCACACGGCGCTAATCACTGCCAGCGAAAGCAAGTCGGCTTTGCGGCTGCCGTCGACCACGACCAAGCTTGAGGCCGCATAGCACGCCATCCCCGCCAGCACTGCTGTGGTCAGCGCCTTGCTCAGTTCTGACCACGGCATCTCAATCAGCCGAACCAGTCCGCTGCGATTCAGTAGCCACGCCAGCGCCAGCGTGTGCAGCAGGATGCCAACGTCTGAAGCGATGGCCAGCCCCCCCACTCCATCGCGGCGGAACAATACCGAATACACCGGCAGTGACGCGAGCACGACGATAGTGCTGGCGATCATGGGGGTGAGCGTATTGCCCGCCGCATAGAAGGCCCGCGCGTACAGCGCCTGCGCCGACCACAACGCCAGCGACAAGGTGAACCAGAAGAAGTAAAGTGCGGTCTCGCGCGAGTCCTGAAAGTGGAAGCGCCCGCGCCGGTACACCAGGTCGATCAGGGGCAGGGCCGCCGGCATCATCCACGCCGACGCCAGAAACGAGGCCGCCGAAATCCGGTACACCGAGCCACTCACCGTGTCGGCAAACTCCTTCAGCTTGCCCTCGCCAAACAGCCGCGCGAAGAACGGCATCGACGCCTGCCCCGTCGCCTGACCCAGTATGGCGATGGGCACGGCGAATAACCGCTTAGCGTAATTCAAGCGCGTGATGTCGCCCGCGCCGCCGGAGGCGAAGTGGCGCAGGATCCAGTCATCCACCGAGACCAGAGACACGCCCAGCATCAGCGGGATTGACAGCCGCACCCATTCGCGGAACTCGCGATTGCGCCAGTCGAAGTTGATGCGGTAGCCCAACCCGTCCTGTGCCGCGCCGATGGCGTTGATGAGGAACGGCCCAATAATCGCGCCGACCAGCGCGCCGTAGGCGAGCGAGGCGATCCCAAAGCGCCTTGCGCCGACCAGTCCCCCCAGAATGATGAAGACGTTGTAGAAGATCGGGCTGAGGGCGGGATACAGAAACATGCGCCGCGAGAGCAACACCGCGGAGACGATTCCTCCGGCGTAGAAGAAGATCTGGCCGGGCAGCAGAACTCGCGTGAGGTAAACGCACTGCTCGAATTGCGCGGGCGAAAAGTCCGGCGCGACGATGTGCACCATCTGCGGCGTGAAGATCTCCAGCAACAGCGTGCCCACACAAACCAGTGCGGTCATGATGGTGATGGTTGCAGTAAAGGCCTCTTGCGCCTGCTGGTCGCGCCCCTTCGAGGTATGCCGTGTGTAGATTGCGATAAAGGTGATCGACGCCGTGCCCCCAGCAAGGATGTAGTTCAGCCAGTCGGGTACGGTGAAGGCGGCAACGTAGGCATCGGTATTGGGGCCGGCGCCGAAGGCCCAGGCGATGTAGGCCTCGCGCAGGTATCCGATGATGCGCGAGAGCATGACCGCGACCATCAGCAGCAACGTGGCGGAGAATTCGCTGTGCTGATGCGAGGGCCGCAGGATGCGGAGCAACCGCGCGCCAAAACTGGGGGAAGGTGCGGCCGGAGACGGCATCAGACTGCGATTTTACACGCCGGTAAGACGGCACAACCCTGGCGCGCAGCGTCCAAGCTGGGGGCGGGATAATTTTCGCTATCACTGAACGCACCACCACTTTCGTCGTATACTAGTGCGCCTGAGGGCTCATATTATTCCGGGCAAGCTCTCAAGGGGATTATGAGGATTCATATGAAGAAAACCGACCACAATGACCAACCAACGCGGGACCGCCGGCTGGACATCGACGAGGTCAGGTTGATATGCGACTTGCGCATCATGCACTCCAGGGTGGACGAGCTTTACCAGATTGTCGCTAACCTGAAGCGGCGGCACAGCGGGTCCGATATCCACAAGTATGCGGACCAGCCGCTGCTGAACGAAGACATCGCGCGGGTGGATGAGATCTACCTCTGGTTCGTCAGCCTCAAAGAGCAGCGCGAGAAGAAGGCGATGTAGAAACCTGCCGCATCGTCGCGAGCTCCTGCTAATACACCCCGCCGTGGCCGGTGGCGTGTTCGGCGTTCACCCGCGAAGTAATCTCGTCGCGTACATCCCACAGCGCGCGATACAGCGGAAATTCCATCCGCTGCTTGAGCACCTCGACCGGCGTGCCCATGGTGCCGACCACGCTGCCGCCGATAATTCGCTGCGCCAGCTTGAGGTGCGCATAACGGAAGAGCTGCATCTGCTCGTCGTATTCGACCAGTTCTTCGGCGATGTCGTGCAGGTCGAAGAATTCCTTGTGCCGCCGATACAACTCCTCCAAGGTA
>Ga0335081_10015906_pt1 | contig 12172 bp, 6 predicted proteins | sample Lox_Sample_35_FD_206713 | JGI IMG/M metagenome (GOLD analysis project Ga0335081, IMG submission 206713) | Soil microbial communities from Loxahatchee National Wildlife Refuge, Florida, United States - Lox_Sample_3.5 | ecosystem: Environmental > Terrestrial > Soil > Wetlands | place: USA: Florida... | reverse complement strand
GCAGCGGCTGTACGAGGACCACAAGGCGCTCACGTATCCGCGTACGAACTCGCGCTACATCACGAGCGACATGATTTCCGACATCAAGCCGATCGCGCGGCTGGTGGGCGACCAGCGGGAGTACGCCGCGGCGTCGAAATACGTGCTCGGGCTGGACGTGCTGCCGCTGGGACGGGTCGTCAACGACGCCAAGGTGACCGACCACCACGCGATCATCCCGACCCGCGCCGAGCGCCATCCGGTCGACAAGATGAGCGACGACGACCGCAAGATCTATGACCTGGTTGTGCGCCGGTTCCTCGCTGTATTTCACCCCGAGGCGGTGTTCGAGAACACCCGCGTCGAGACAACGGTCGCGGATTACGTGTTCCGCACGCGCGGGAAGCTGATCCTCGTGCCCGGCTGGCGGGGCGTATATGGCGAGACCGCCGACGGCGAGCGTTCTGACGACGACGAGGGCCACGAGCAGCAACTGCCCCGTCTCGAGCGGGGGGAGCGAGTCGAGACGGTCGAGATCGCGTCCGAGGCCAAGGAGACCAAACCGCCGCGGCGCTACAGCGACGGCACGCTCGTACGGACGATGGAGACCGCCGGCAAGCTCGTCGACGACGAGGAGCTGCGGGAGGCGATGAAGGAATCGGGCATCGGCACGCCGGCCACGCGCGCGGCGATCATCGAGCGTCTGATTCAGGTCGGCTACGTCGAGCGTGACGGCCGTGCCCTGGTCGTCACCGAGAAGGGCCTGAACGTGATCCGCCTGCTCGGCGAGCACGCGCTGACGTCGCCCGGCCTGACCGGCGATTGGGAGCGCCGGTTGGCGCTGATCGAGACCGGCGGCGACTCGCGCGAGGCGTTCATGGGCGACATCGTTCGATTCACGGAGGACACGGTCGGCGAGCTCGACCGGAATCTGAAGGACGTCCGGATTCCGCGGGCGAACCTCGGGCCGTGCCCGGTCTGCGGTCACGACATCGTCGAGAACCGCAAGGGCTACTCGTGCTGGTCGCGCGAGGACCCGGGCTGCGGGTTCGTGATCTGGAAATCGAAGGCCGGCAAGTCATTACCGGTAGGGGTGGCACGCGAGCTGATCAAGACCGGTCGTACCGAGAAGCCGGTGACCGGCTTCAAGGGGCGCTCGGGCAAGAGCTTCCGGGCTCGGCTCGCTTTGCAGCAGACCGAAGACGGTAAGTGGCGGGTCGAGTTCGACGAGCCGTGGGCCAAGGAAGGCGCGAAGCCGCCCGAGACCGAAGAGGCGGAAACGGCCACGGCCGAGGCGGCCGATGCCGCCGAGCAGCCGGCCGCAGCCTGATCGCCGCGCGCGGCTGCAAGCTGGCCACCGCGGCCGCGGTTTTGAAGAACCCTCACAGGCAATGAGCGGGCAAACCTGCTGAAGCCTCCAAACCCTGATTCGAACATCCGTCCAGCAGGGCTAGAAAAGCTTAAGCGCTTGTCGATGACCTACTCGGCAAGCGACTGACGAGGGCGCACGGCGCGAGCAGGGGACGTGAAGCTCGGGTCTCGGGAACCTGGGCTTGCTCCGCCGTCAGTCGGGACCGGCCCGCCTCGGGCCCGATAACGAAGGTAGGACCGACCATGTTCCGAAAGCTGTCCAGGAAGCATCTATCTGCGGTTGCATTCGTCGCCGCGCTGGCCATCACCGGCGCGGCGGTCGCGTACTTCACCGGTGGGTCGGTCTCCGTCAACGGGGCCGGCAAGGTTGGCGCGCCAACTCCATGGGCCGTCGCGCTCGGGACGCCGACCTGGTCGGGGACCCTGACCGCGCTGTACCCGGGCGCGACCAGCGACACCGAGCTCATTCCCTTCACGGTGACGAATAACGGCCAGGGCCCCCAGTCGGTCACGAAGATCACGGCCTCGCTTCCGGCTGAGACCAACGGAGACGCGGAGAGCGCGGGCGGCGTCGACATCCCGAGCTGCCGTGCGAGCTGGTTCTCCGCCGTCGCCGACACGGGCAATCCGGCCCTGCCGTCGAACCTCGCGCCTGGTGGCACGTACGCCGGCAAGATCGACCTGACCATGACGAACGCGAACACCAACCAGAACGCCTGCCAGAACGCAGCACCCGAGGTCACGATCACGGCGTCCTAAACCACCGGTCCCGGCTCACCGGGTCGTCAAGGAGGACTGCGCGGGGAGCCCCGGCGGCCTTGCTGAAAGCGGCGCATGCACCCAGGACCGTCAACCAGGAACTCGGCCTGCGGGCGACGCCGCAGGCGGCTCATCGCCGCCTGCGGCGTCTGCCTGTCGCTGGCCGCGTTCAGCGCTGCGCCGGCGGCGGCGTATTTCGCCGGCGCCTCCGGGTCGGCGACTGCCTCAGCCACCGTGGGTGTGCTCCCGGCCACGACCGTGACCGCGACCGCCGGCGCGGGCATGGTCGCGCTCACCTGGACTCCGGTGGTCGCGCCGGCCGGCGCGATCGTCACCTACTACGTGACCCGGGCGGGCGGCACGGTGGGCGGGAGCTGTCCGAGCTCGGCCGCCGGCGCCACCGCGGCTACGAGCTGCACGGATTCGGGTCTCACGCGGGGCACGTACAGCTACACCGTCACCGCGATCTGGCAATCATGGACCTCGACGAGCGCCGCCGCGCCTGTGACCGTGAGCTCCGGTCCGCTGACCCACTTCGTCGTGGCCGCGCCGGGGAGCGCCACCGCCGGCGCGGCCTTCTCGGTGACCCTGACCGGCGAGGACGCCGCCGGCAATACGGTCGTGGCGTTCACCGGCTCGCAGGCGATCGCCTTCTCCGGCCCGTCGACCTCGCCCAACGGGACGTCGCCGACTTATCCGGCGTCGGTGAGCTTCTCCGGCGGCGTCGGCACGGCTTCGGTGACGTTGTATGACGCCCAGAGTACGACGCTGACGGCCACCCAGGGAAGCGTCATCGGAGCGTCGTCATCGATCTCAGTGGCGGCAGGGGCCAACCATCAGATCGTCGCGAGCGCGGCGAGCCCGCAGGTGGCGGGCACCGCGTTCAACGTGACGCTGACCGCGCAGGACGCGTGGGGGAACACGTCGGGGACCTTGTCCGGGACGAAGAGCCTGAGCTTCTCAGGCCCGGCGAGCTCACCCAACGGGAGCGCCCCCGTATACCCGGCGACCGCCAGCTTCAGCGCCGGTCATGCGACCGCGTCGGTGACTTTGAAAGATGCACAGACAACAACTCTCACGGTCACTGACACCACCGACTCGTTTGCCGGCGTGGCCTCGGCCGCCATCGTGGTCGGCCCGGCGTCCGCGAGCACGTTCGGGGTCGGGACGCCGACTGGCCCCACCGCCGGGGTGGCGTTTACCGAGACGATCACCGCGCTCGACGCCTACGGGAACACGGCCACCGGGTATTCCGGTTCCAAGACGGTGAGCTTCTCCGGCCCGTCGAGCTCTCTGGGCGGGACCGCGCCGGCGTATCCGGCGTCGGTCAGCTTTACGAGCGGGGTGGGGGGCCCATCGATCACTCTGTACGACGCGCAGGCGACGACCCTTACGGCGACGCAGGGGACGATCACCGGGGCGTCGGGATCGTTCACGGTCGCGGCGAACAGCGCCGCGTCGCTTGCCTTCACGACGCAACCGGCAGGCGTAACGGCCGGGGCGCTGTTCACGACCCAGCCGGTCGTCACCGCCAAGGACGCCTACGGCAACGTGGCCACGGGCTATGCGAAGACGGTGACTCTCTCGATCAAGAGCGGCACCGGACCGACCGGCGCCGTTTTGAGCGGCTGTACGAGTTCGCTCGCCGGCGGAGTGACCACGTTCTCGGGGTGTGCGGTGAGCCTCAGCGGCACGGGCTATCAGCTGAACGCTTCCGATGGGACGCTCACCGCGACGAGCGCCCCATGGGATGACTAGCCCGCGGTAACGGTGAACGCCGGTGATGCGCCGCGGCAGGCGTCCTGGTTGGTGCCGCTGTTACGTATCGCGAGCGTGATGATTCCGGTGTATGACGCTCCGGGCGCCAGCCGCGCGGGAAGGGGATCGAGGGGCTCGGCGGCGACCGTGAACCAGGGCGCCCGACAGCCTGGGATGTCGGCGCCCGCTGCGGTCTCAGCGTCCCCGTCGGCCTGGCTGCGGACCGACGCGCTTACGGAGCTCAGGCGCTGTGCGGTCTGGCCCGCGTTGGTGACCGTGAGCGTGAAGAGTTCGGTGTCGCCGGCGGCCCCTGGATAGAGCGCGGTCAGCTTCCCGGACCAGCTGGCTGGGCCGAGAGTAGTCGTCCATTGGGAAGGCGGCGGGCTCGAGCCGGCGCCGACCGCGAATGCGGCCGTCGACAGGAACAGCGCCGCTCCCGCGGCGGCCAGGAAGGCAAGCGCCCTCCAGAGCCTTTTCATCCGGTCCCTCCTTGGGTTGTGTCGGCACATGGCGCCGTCCAGAGATCTCCGTGATCCCGGTGTACCCGGCACCCGCATCGCGCCAACTCGCTTCCGTGCTTATCAGCGCTAAGCATCGAGCCGCCGCGGCGGTTGAATGAGAGCGCGCCGGGTCGCTGGACGTTAGGCCGAGGGCCCCCGCCGCCTCAGGGCCAGCACGTCCGCGAGTACTTCGTTGGGTGCGTTGTCCAAGCGGTCGCCGGTGACTCGGAGGACGCCGAGGTCGTGTTTCTGGACCGCGGCGTCGCGGATGCGGTCGTTCTCGAATGCCCGCGGGTTGTGGTGGTAAGCCTCGCTGTCGAGTTCGACCACGAGCTTCCACTGTGGCCAGAAGACGTCGACGGTGATGCCGGCGACGACGACGTTGAACTGGGGTTCGGGGAGGCCGGCTCTGGCGATCAGGGTGCGGAATTGGCGTTCCAGCTTCGAGCGGGTGTCGGCGGTGCCGCGGTACGTCTTGAGCACCGCCTTCAGGCGGGCGACGCCGGCGGCCCGCGGGCGGCGCGCGATGGCCCGATCGAGCGCCGCCACGTCTAGGCGGTGTTTGCGGTCGGCCTCCTCGATCAGGTACGTCAGTTGGTCTTTGGTGAGGGTGGCGGCGAGGTCGGCTGCGCCAATTCCCCAATGGGCGGCGGCGGACCAGTGGCTAAGGACCGCTTGCGGGCCGTAGGCGAGGACGGCTGCCATCCGGTGGCCCTCGCGGGTGAGCTTCCGATGGCCGACGGCGTAGACACCTTAGCGATTTGGCGCGACAGTCGCGCCAAATCGCCATTGGTTCGCGGACATCGCCGATAAGAGGCTTGAGCGGACCGAAATTCACCCCGTCTGGGACGCGCGCCACCATGGGGGACGTGCCCCTCACACTCGTCCTGGGACCCGCGAACTCCGCCAAGGCCGGCGAAGTCCTCGGCGCGTTCGCCGCCGCCGCCAACCGCGGCGCGGTCCTGGTCGTACCGACCGCCGTCGACGCCGACCACTTCTCGCGTGAGCTCGCCGACTCGAGCGCGGTCCTGGGGTCGGTCCTCACGTTCAGCGGGCTCGCGGCCGAGATCGCGGCGAGAGCGGGCTACGGCGCCCGCCGGCTGACGAGGCTCCAGCGCGAACGGGTGCTCGCAAACGCGCTCAGCGCGATCGAGTTCCGGGCACTCCGGAGCGCGGCCGCCACCGCCGGCTTCCCGGATGCCGCCGGCGAGCTGATCGCCGAGCTGCAGCGATCGCTGATCGCGCCGCACACGTTCGCGGAAGCCATGGAAGCGTGGGCGGCCGAGGACTCTCGCCGGCGCCCCTACGCGCAGGACGTCGCCGCGATCTACAACGCCTACAGAACCGAGCTCGGGCGCCTGAGCCGGGTCGACGGCGAGCTATACGCCTGGCGCGCGCTCGACGCACTCCGCGCCGCCCCCGGCCGCTGGGGCGCGACGGCTGTCTTCTTCTACGGGTTCGACGACCTGCACCCGCTTGAGCGCGATGCGATCGAGACGCTGGCGCGCGTTGCCGGCGCTGACGTCACCGTGTCCCTGACCTACGAGGCTGGCCGCGCCGCCCTCACCGCGCGAGCCGAGGTGGTCGAGGAGCTTCGCCCGCTCGCCGAGCAAGTCCGAGAGTTGCCGGCGTCGGCAGAGCACTACGAGCCGCAGAGCCGCGAGCCCCTCCATCACCTCGAGCGCCAGCTGCTCGAAACCGACCCCGAGCGGATCGACCCCGGCAACGCGATCGAACTAAGGGAGGCCGGGGGCGAGCTGGCTGAGGCTGAACTCGCGGCCGCCGAGGTGCTGTCGCTGCGCCGGTCAGGCGTCAAAGCCGAGGAGATTGCGGTCGTCTACCGCTCGCCGGCGCGGGCGGCCTCGCTGGTCGAGAACACCTTTCGACGCTACGGGATCCCGATCGCGACCGATCAAAGGACCGCGCTCCACCGGACCCCGCTCGGCCACTCGCTGCTAGCGCTGACTCGCTGCGCCTTCCCGCCCGACGGCCACGCGAGCGCCGTCGACCTGATCGAGTATCTCCGCGCGCCCGGACTCCTCGCCGAGGAAAACAACGCCGACGCCGTCGACCGGCTCGAGGCCGACATCCGCCGCAACGGCCTCCGGACGATGGCCGAGGCGAGAGCGCGGACGGACCTCGGCCTTCCGGAGATCGATCAGCTCAAGACAGCCGAGGATCCCGCAACGGCGCTGGCCGAACACGCCCGGCGTCTGCTCGCCGCCCCGCACCGCCTCAAAGCCCCCGTGCTCACCCCGGACGAGGAGCTCGACGCCCGCGCGGTCGGGGCCCTGAGCCGTGCCCTCGCAGAGCTCGACGAGCTTGGCGAGACGCCAACCGGACCCGAGCTGATCGAGCTGCTCGAGACACTCGAGGTTCCGTCCGGGGCCCCGGCCACTTCCGGCGCGGGCGCAACCATCCTCAGCGACCCTCTCGCGATCAGGGCTCGGCGCTTCCGCGCGGTGCTCATATGCGGTCTCACCGAGAGCGAGTTCCCGCTGGCCGCGACTCCGGAGCCGTTCCTGTCCGACGAGCTCCGCCGGGAGCTCGCGCTGTGCAGCGGCCTGCGCCTGCGCCCGCGCGAGGACACCCTCGGCCGTGAGCGCTACCTGTTTTACACGAGCGTCTCGAGGGCGACCGAGCGCGTCGTCCTCAGCTACCGGAGCTCCGACGAGGAGGGCAACGTTGCGCTCCCGTCGCCGTTCCTCGCCGACGTGGCCGAGCTGCTCGTCGAGGACTGGCCCGAGCACCGGCGGCGCCGGATGCTCGCCGACGTCACCTGGCCGGCGAACGAGGCTCCCACCGAGCGCGAGCTCGCCCGCGCCCGCGCGGCCGCGGGGGCGCCCCTCGCCGGCGACGTTCCCTCTCCGATTGGCTCGCTGTCCGAGGCCGCGCTCGAGCACGTCCGCCACCGCCGCATCCTCTCGGCGGGAGCGCTCGAGAGCTACGGCGACTGCCCTGTTCGGTGGCTGATCGAGCGCGAGCTCCAACCGGGGAAGCTCGAGCCCGATCCCGATCCGCTCGTCCGCGGCGCGTATATGCACAACGTGATCGAGCAGGTGCTCCGGCGCCTCGGCGACTCGGTCACCAAAGAGACGCTCCCGCACGCGCTCGAGATCCTCGACGAGGTCCTCGGCCAGGAGCCGCACGCGATCGCCGTCGGCAGCGGCGAGGCCATCCGGGCCGCCGCCAAGCAGGGAGTCCGAGCCGACCTGCGCCGGTACCTGGCCCACGAAGCCCGGGACGGCCTCGACTGGCCGCCTCACGGCCTCGAGCTCAGATTCGGCTTCGATGAAGACGAAGAGTCGCTGCCTCCGCTCGACCTCGGCGACGACGTCCGCGTCCGCGGGATCATCGACCGCGTCGACGCCGACGCTCATGGACATGCGGTCGTCCGCGACTACAAAAGCGGCGGCACCCGCCCCGAGTACCAGGGTGCGCGTTGGGCGCTCGACCGCCAGCTCCAGGTCGCGCTCTACATGCTCGTCGTGCGCGAGCTCATGAAACTGGACCCCGTCGCCGGCTTCTACCAGCCGCTCGGCGGCGGCGACCTGCGCGCCCGCGGCGTGTTCCTCGAGGGCGGTGTCGGCGGCTCGGTCGTAGCCAACGACGCGCGTGACCAGGAGGAGCTCGACGCGCTGCTCGAGGACGCCCGGGCCCGCTCCACGGCGCTCGCGGGCCGCCTGCGGGCCGGGGAGCTCGAGCCGTGTCCGACCCACTGCTCGCGCGACGGGTGCCGGTATCCCGGGATCTGCCGTGCTTGACCTCGAGATGCCGACGCGGTCTTTCACCGATGAGCAGCTCGTCGCGATCGAGCGCCGCGACGGCGACCTGCTGCTCGACGCCGGCGCCGGCAGCGGCAAGACCTCCGTGCTCGTCGAACGGTTCGTCCGCTCGGTGCTCGAGGACGGGCTGGACGTACGCGCGATCCTGACCATCACCTTCACGGAGAAAGCCGCGGCGGAGATGCGCGAGCGGATCCGCGCAAGGCTCCGCGAGCTCGGAGCCGACGAGGCCGCCCGGGCCACCGAGGGGGCGTTCATTTCGACGATCCACGGCTTCTGCGCGCGCGTGCTCCGCGCCCACGCGCTCGCCGCCGGCCTCGACCCGGCGTTCGCGGTCCTCGACGCCCAGGACGCGGAGCGCCTCGCCGACGCGGCGTTCGAGGACGCCCTCGAGGAGCTCGCGAAAACCGCCTCCGCCGCGATCGATCTGATCGCGGCGTACACCGCCGGCGGCCTGCGCGCCGCGATCCAATCGGTGTACGGAGAGCTCCGTTCCCGCGGCGAGCGCCGCCCGCGGTTGCCGGCGCTCGGCCCCGCGCCTGATCTGACCGGCTCCCGCCAGGAGCTCGAGAAAGCCGGCGCCGCCGCCCTCGCCGAACTCGCCGCAATCGAGGATCCGGGGGCGAAGGTGCTCCAGGCGATCGCCCGACTCGAGCGCCTACCCGATGTGATCGCGGCGGATGACCCCTGGCCCGGCGACCTCTGGGGCGTCGGCCTCCCCGGCGGCAACGGCGCCGCCCTTTCCACGGACGGGTGCCTGCGCTACACGGACGCGCTCACGGCGTTCCGGACAGCCGCAGAGCACCGTCGCGCGACAAACGCGCACGAGCTGCTCGACCGGCTGCTCCGCCTGTTCGGCGAGCGGTACGCGCGGGCCAAGCGCGAGGTCTCGGGGCTCGACTTCGAGGATCTCGAGCTCGAGTGCCGCGAGCTGATGCACTCCCACGCCGCCCTTCGCGAGCGCTACCGCGCGCGCTTTGAGCGGATCATGGTCGACGAGCTCCAGGACACGAACCAGGTGCAGCTCGAGCTGATCGAGCAGATCGCCACCGGCAACCTGTTTACCGTCGGGGACGCCCAGCAGTCGATCTACGGCTTCCGCCATGCCGACGTCGAGCTGTTCGAGCGGCTCGGCCGGCGGCTGGCCGAGGTCGGTGCGCGAGCCACGCTGGACACCAACTTCCGCTCGCGTCCGGAGATCCTGGCGGTGATCAACGGGGTGTTCGAGGAAGAGCTCGGGGACAGCTTTCGCCCTCTCCGCGCCGGCCGCACGGACGCGCCCGCCGCCGATGACGAGCCGCGCGTAGAGCTGATCGTCGCCGACAAGGGCGCCGACTGGACGATGGAGGGCCTCGGCTCGCCGTGGCGGATCGCCGAGGCACGCGCCCTCGCGGCCCGAATCCACCGGTTGCTCGGGGAGGGCGCGGCCGCGCGCGACGTCGTGCTGCTGACCCGCGCCACCACCGACCTGCGGGTCTACGAGCGGGCGCTCGAGGACCGGGGGATCCCCACCTACGTGATCGGCGGCCGCGGCTACTGGGCTCATCCGCAGGTGATCGACATGGTTGGCTACCTCGAGGCGCTTGCCAACCCGCGCGCCGAGGAGGCCCTGTTCACCGTGCTCGCCTCGCCGCTCGTCGGCACCTCAGCCGACGCGCTCGTCGTCCTCGCCGCAACCGCCCGGGACCGCCGGCGCGATCCGTGGTCTGTCCTCCGCGAGCCGGACGGTGCGTTCGACGCGCTTGATTCATTGGATAGGGATTTTCTGGGTCGGTTCGCCGACTGGTTCCCCATCGAGCGTGAGGTGGCGGCCCGCGTTGGTGCCGAGCGGCTGATCGACCGCGTGCTCGCGCAGACGGGATACGACCTGGCCGTGCTCGCGATGCCGGGCGGCCAGCGTCGCCTCGCGAACATCCGCAAGCTCATGCGCCTCGCGCGCGAGCACGAGGCCGCGCACGGACCGGACCTCCGCGGCTTCCTCGAGTTCGTCACCCGGCGCGCCCGCGGTGGCTTCGGCGCCGCCGGCTCGGGGGAGACACGCGAGAGCGAGGCCCCGGTCGAGGGCGAGGCGCTCGACGCGGTGCGACTGATGACGATCCACCGCGCCAAGGGCCTCGAGTTCGACGTCGTGTGCGTCGCGGATCTCGGCCGGGGGCCGCGGTGGCGAGCGGAGCTGATCCGGGTCGGGCGCGATGGTCGCTTCGGGATGAGGCTGGCCGAGCCGGGCACGGGCAAGCGCGAGTCGGCGCTCGAGTACAAGGCCCTCGGCGACGAGCGGTCAGACGCCGAGGCGCGCGAGGAGCGCCGCCTGTTCTACGTGGCCATGACCCGCGCGCGCGAGCGGCTGATCCTGAGCGGCGCGGCCAAACTCGATGCCTGGCCGGCGCTCGAGAACGGCGGCGGTGGCGGTCCGATCGTCTGGATCGGGCCCGCGATCGAGCAGCTCGAGGGCGCCGAGGTCACGTTCGTCGGTCCCGAGGACGTGCCGGCGCCGATCGAGATGGGAGAGGACGCCTCGGTCCGCGAGGCCGAGCTCGCCGAGCTCCACGACGCGCCGGTGGTCCCCGACACGCCGCCGGCCGCGCCACCGGTGAGCGCGCTCAGCTATTCCTCGCTCGCCGAGTACCAGCGCTGCGGATATCGCTTCTACGCCGAGCGCGTCCTGCGTCTCGGACCGACGGGCCCGGGGCGAAGCGGCGGCGCGAGCGACCGCGAGCGGCCCGGAGCGATCAGCCCGCTTGACCGCGGCACGCTCGTCCACGCCCTGCTCGAGCGGCTCGACTTCCGCCGCCCGGTGCGGCCGACCGAGGCGATGATCGCCGAGGCGTGCGCGCGGTCGGGGCTGCGCGCAGCGCTCGGGCCCGACGATGCCGCCCGGGTTGCCGAGCTCGTGGAGCGGTTCGCCGACGGCGATCTCTGCCGGCGGCTCGGCCGCGCCACCGCGGTGCGGCGCGAGGCGCGCTTCCGGTTTTTGTTGGGTGCCCGCCCCCCCGTCTTGGTCGGTGGCGTGTTCGACGTGGTCGCCCGCGAGCCTGGAGGGCGGACGCTCGTCGTCGACTACAAGACCGACCGGCTCGAGGGCGCCGATCCCCAGGTGCTCGCCGACGGCGCCTACTCGAGCCAGCGACTCGTGTATGCCCTGGCCGCGCTCCGGGCGGGAGCGACCGAGGTCGAGGTTGTCCACACTTTCCTCGAGCGTCCCCAGCGACCGGCCGTGGCGACGTTCGCGCGCGATCAGGAGCCGGCGCTTGAAGCCGAGTTGACGGCGCTGGCCCGCGGCGTGCTTGCGCGCGAGTTCACGGTCACCGATGCGCCCCACCGGGGCGTGTGCGACGGATGTCCGGCAGAGGGCGGGCTGTGCTCGTGGCCGCTCGAGATGACCCGGCGCGAGGCGGCGGACCGGCTCTTCTGACGGGGCCGCGCGGCCGGTCAGAAATCCTCGAAGCGGACCTCGACCTGCTCGCGGGCGTCGCGCTCCTCGATCTTGGCGAGCGCGCGGAGCGTCTCCCGGTCGGCGGGCGACTCGGGTGGCCCGAGCAGGCTGCGCGGCCACAGCCGGCGCACCACGACCGTGTTGATCTCGGCGGCGTACATCGTCAGCTGTGCGATCAGGTGCAACCACACGAGCAGTCCGATCACCGTGGCGAACGTGCCGTAGGTGTTGCTGGCCCGCTTGATCACGTGGTTGATGTAGATGCTGCCGACGAGCTGGAGGATCGTGAGGAAGACTGCGGCGACGCCCGCGCCCAGCCACAGATAGCGCGTCGGGACGCTGGCCGAGGTGAGAAACCGGAAGGCGGCCACGTACAGCCCGAAGTTGAGTCCCAGCCCAAGCGCGTAGCCGGCGATCTTGACCAGCGGGCCATGAAAGGTGGTGGTCACAAGCCCCGTGATGACGGCCGACAGCACGAACATCACGCCGAGGCTCATCAACAGCAGAAGTCCGCGCAGCCGCTTGCGCAGGAAATCTGGGCGATCCTTGAACGGGACCGCCCAGATCCGGTCGAAGGCGTTCTGGGC
>Ga0335081_10015905_pt1 | contig 12172 bp, 15 predicted proteins | sample Lox_Sample_35_FD_206713 | JGI IMG/M metagenome (GOLD analysis project Ga0335081, IMG submission 206713) | Soil microbial communities from Loxahatchee National Wildlife Refuge, Florida, United States - Lox_Sample_3.5 | ecosystem: Environmental > Terrestrial > Soil > Wetlands | place: USA... | reverse complement strand
GGCAAGGCAATCAACCTCAGCCCTCGTCGTTCCCTGGTGTACCTACACCGACCCCGAGGTGGCCCATGTGGGGATGTATGAAAAGGATGCCAGGGACAAGGGTATCGGCGTGTCGACCCTAACCGTGCCGCTTGTCGATGTGGACCGGGCCCTGCTTGACGGAGAAGCGGAAGGGTTTGCCCGCGTACACCTCAAAAAGGGCGGCGATCGAATCCTCGGTGCAACGATCGTGGCACGCCACGCGGGCGAGATGATCAACGAATTCTCCCTCGCCATGACCGCCGGTCTCGGACTTTCGGCAATCGGCCGGACGATCCACCCCTATCCCACCCAGGCGGAGGCAATCAAGAAGCTGGCCGATGTGTATAATCGGACGCGTCTCACGCCGCTCGTAAAGAAGGTGTTTACGGCGTGGCTCAAATGGCAGCGGTCGTAGCGAGATGCGGATTGGAATGGATAATGGAACTATCATGTGTTACACGGGGTAGCGTGAGTGCGACATGAGCGACAAATCCACAATGTATGAAATAAATACCCTAACGTGGCTTGGCGAACTGTCTCGAACGTATGCCAAGCCCAAAAAACTTGGCAGCGTTCCCGCGAAGCAGTGGGACCGGCTGAAGCGTCTCGGCTTTAACTATGTGTGGCTCATGGGCGTCTGAAAAAGCAGCCGGGAAGGAGTGAAGCTGTTCCGGGAAAGCGCCGACTGGCCTCGGCTTCGTGCGCACTTTGACTCCATTCTTCCAGGCTGGACGGACGAGGACGTAACGGGGTCCCCCTATTCACTCGCCTCGTACACACCGGAGCCGCTGATCGGGACATGGGCAGACATCGATAATGCCAGGGGGGAACTGCACAGTAGAGGCATGATGCTCGTTCTTGACTTCGTCCCGAACCACACGGCGCCCGACCATCCATGGGTTTTCGAACACCCTGAATACTATATTCAGGGGAGTGAGCTTGATTTTAAACAAAACCCCACTGCCTTCATCCCCGTGCAAAAAGGAGAACAAACACTCTATATCGCCAGAGGAAAAGACCCCTATTTCCCTCCCTGGCCAGACACGGTTCAGCTCAGTTACTTCAGTCGGGAAGCCCGTTCAGCGTTGATCGGAGAACTGAAAAAGGTTGCCAATCATTGTGATGGCGTCCGGTGCGATATGGCCATGCTCGTTCTGAATGACATATTTGACAAAACCTGGGGCTGGACACGTAAGGAGGACATTCATGGTTTGCCGGAATTCTGGGAAGAAGTGAGGCGGGAACTGCCGGGATTTCTGCTGATTGCCGAGGTTTACTGGAACACGGAATGGAGACTTCAGCAACTTGGGTTCGATTACGTGTATGATAAGCGGCTCTATGATCGGCTGCTAATGGCGTCTGGACTCGACGTGAACCTGCACCTGACCGCGGATCTTTAGTATCAGAAAAGGCTTGTCCGGTTCATAGAGAACCATGATGAGCCTCGAAGCGCAGGCGTGCTTGGCAAGGAGCATATGCGGGCGGTAACCGTGTTATTTTCAACTCTGCCCGGCATGACTCTCTATCACCATGGACAACTCGAAGGGAGAAAGATACACGTCCCCATGCTGCTCTCCCGCACAATGGAGGAACCGCACGATGAAGAAGTGAAGGCTTTATACGAGAAAGTACTTTCCATCACGCTTTCGGGCGCGTTTCGCAGGGGTAAATGGAGATTGCTGAACGTCCTTTCCGCCAGTGACGAAAGTTTTACAAACCTTGTGGCCTACCGATGGAAATGGAACGATCAACTGAAGCTTGTCGTAGTCAACCTCGGAAGCGGTTATGCCCAGGGCAGAATATCTCTCTCGCAAGAGCTGACGAGTGATTTTGATTACATACTCATCGACGAGTTGAACGATAATCATTATGTGAGAAGCGGAACGGATATGACTGGGCCGGGATTACTGGTAGTGCTCGAAGGGTTCCATGCCCATGTTCTTGACGTCAAATTGCTCTCATGAAAAAGGGCGGAAGCATACTGCTGCGTGCTGAGGTTGTCAAGCCACTCAGGGCTAGGAGATTCCATGAAGAATAAAAAAATTTGGGTTGCATCAGCTATTATCATCCTGGGGTTATTGTTCTTTTATTTCGATCTGGGGAAATACCTGACCTTGGCGTCACTCAAGGAAAACCGTGCGGCACTCGTCACATTCTACGAAAGCCATCAGGTTGTCATGGTCTTTGGCTTTATCTTTGCCTATATCGTTCAGACAGCCCTCTCCCTGCCTGGCGCGGCTGTGTTGTCGCTCGCGGCGGGGGCCGTGTTCGGCGCTGTCATGGGAACCCTGTACGTCAATATTGGCGCGACGATCGGCGCCTCACTCGCGTTTCTTGTCGCCCGGTATCTTTTCCGTAATGTGATCCAGAATAAATTCGGGACCCGACTTGAGAAGATTAATACAGAACTCGAGACGAGAGGGTTCAACTACCTGCTGTTTTTGCGGTTTGTTCCGGTCTTCCCTTTCTTTCTTATAAACCTCGGGGCGGGCCTGACTGGAATGCACTTGCGATCCTTCTTTTTCGGCACCATGGTGGGAATCATTCCGGGCAGTTTCGTGTACTGCAACGCCGGGGCCAGCCTTGCTGCGATCAACAGTATAAGCGAGGTCGCTTCTCCCCGGGTGCTCGGGTCTTTTGCCCTACTGGGAGTATTCGCACTTATACCGGTGTTATATCAGAAGATTAAAAAAAAGAAACAATCATGAAAAGTTTCCCATTTTGTGTAAATTTTAGGAGGAAAATCATGAAAACTAAGAAGATCAGAGAGATTGCCGAAGCAAAGGGTGTTTTCGCTGGCGACATGAACAGAACTGACCTTATCAGGGCAGTCCAAAGGGCGGAAGGCTATTCCTCCTGCTACAGTTCCCGGGACAGTGACTGTCCAGAGATGAACTGCCTGTGGCGAAATGACTGCTTGAGAGATAACGCTAAGACAAAGAGGCTATAGAAGCCAGCACACAAAACCTACGACTGATGAAAAATAGGCTGTTTAGGGGGGGTATTTTCTCACGAGTCTGCAGAGGGTGTGTGTGATGAAACTCGGATGCATCTGTTTGGAAAGACGGGTTACAGCATGGTCGAGCTGCTTCTGGACAAGAAGTACGAAGTTGTTGCATATGGCAGGAGCGAGGAATCCGTCAAAATGATCGCAAAGCGAGGAGCGAAGCAGACCGGCTCTCTAAAAGAGCTTGTATCAGCACTAGTTCAGCCACGCCTCATCTGGATTATGGTACCTCATCAGGTCGTTGACCTTACTTTAAGTGAATTACCCCGCAGCAAGCTGCGAGGCATCGTAACTTGAAACCCTAAAAAAAGCACAACAAAAAGGCTAAAGACTTATCCTGGCTTCGCCATGATGTCCTTTTCATCCCAGCAGCAGAGCTGCCGGGTATTTCAGGACTGTTTTATAAACGCGTTCCGCTCCTCATCAAAGGAGATACGGTGATCGACGGATGCCATGAAATCGCCGATCGAACACGGGTTCGCTCCAAAATCGCTGATATGGGGAGACCTTGAGGAAAATCGCTCAGAATAAGGAGAATATCACTATGCGCTATATGATCGGAACGATGTTAGTATTGTTTCTCCTGTCCACGCGCGTGTTTGCCGGTAGTGGCCTGGTGAATGTCAAGAGTACGTATGACGTCAAGCTGACGGCAGACCGCTTTGAGGCCGGCTTCAGGAACGAAGGTATGATCCTGTTCTGCAGGATTGACCATGCTGCCAACGCTGCGAAAGTGGGAGAGAAGATTCGTCCGATGGATCTCCTGATCTTCGGAAATCCGGCAGTTGGCACCAAACTGATCGAGTGCAGCCAGACCATTGGCATCGATCTACCCCTCAAAGCACTGATCTGGGAAGACGAGAAGGGGGTTGTGTGGGTGTCATATAATGAGCCGAAATACTTGGCGAATCGACATTCCATTACGGGTTGCAATGAGGTTCTGAAGAAGATCGAAGCCATCCTGGACGCACTGGCCCGGTCAGCGTCCGGGTCTTGATGATGGGAAGATGAGTGACAACTCGCTGCCTGATGAATAGGATCGCACATGTGACAAGCATTGGCCTCAAATGCCGACCATGTTGCATACTCTATGAAACGCTTCTCGGGTGGTATGTGAGGCCCGATGTGACGATCAACAGCATCATCGTAAGAGAGGGCGTGTAATGGAGACGAAATTCGACATCATATGTTTTAAGAGAAATCCTTACACTTCATCTGGAATATTGCAGATCACACGAACATGTACAGCCGCCCAATCACGCCCGGTGGGTCAAAGAGCAAAATACCGGATATATCCTGACGGTAATTAAAAGGCGCATTTGTTAAGACGTGTTCCTGTTGGTCCAGACATCGGTTGTCCAGATTTGACGAAATCACGCTCTGCTTCAGCAGTTTTTCCCTGTCGCAAATAAGCGATTCCCCGATTATTATACGCTTTAGAATAGCCAGGATTGAGCTCGATGGCTTTTGAGTAGTCACGGATAGCTTCGTCGAGTTTCCCCTGCTCGAAATAGGCAATGCCGCGAATGTTGTAAGCGGCCTGGTTTTTGGGGTAGAGGCGAATAACCTCAGTGGAATTATGGATGACTTCGTTAAATTTCCCCGAATGATAAAATGCAACCCCTTGATTGAAGTAAGCCGTGTAGTCGTCAGGGATGAGACTGATTGCTTTGGCAAATTTTTTTGTTGCTTCATCGTATTGCAATTGCAGCATCAAAACTTTCCCCAGGCCGTCATAGGTTTCAGCATAATTTGGATTCAGGGCAATCGCGTCGGTAAAAGCCTTTCTTGGCCTCACGCCTGAGGGGACGTTGATCTTCGGAAGATCGGTCTTGGGTGAGCTTGGCATCACAACTGATGATATCGACACCATAATCAGCTCACTAAGAGCCGACGACTATGCATCCATGCGTGGCGTTGGGGGCATAATTCCTGTGGATTTATCGAAGGATGCAGCAGCCGAGAAGGGATAGACATCCCGCGCATGGGGCTAAAAAGATAGCTGATGGTGTTTCGTTAATAAGAGCCAATTTCGGAGCTTCAGAGAACCTGCATAGTAGGACCATCTCTTGAACGGGATCATTGCTGTCAAGCATTGTTGGCATTAAAAGCCTATTGTGATTTTAGAGTAGGTCAACAAACGGCAATAGTATTTTTATGGTGGGCGTATTCTAACAAATACGAGTTGTAAATTACACTATTGCAGAAACTGGAAACTCGTTTGCTACAGGAAGAACATTTGGGTGAGGGTTACGTTTGAAAAACATCAGTTTCACCTACGATCCTGTAATTGCAGACAGATGAAACTATCATCAAATACTAGATTGTAACTCGCATATGAACGAACAAGCTCATCTGACGTTATGTAGCGTAGCGGAATAGCGGCCAGGTGCAGCGTTTTGTTAGCGTTCCAAAAGTGTTAAGTTGTGGCGATCCAGGCTTTCTGCCATCTTTTATTGTAATAAGTTTACTCCCTTGGTCAGGTGGTGTAAAAAGTGGAATGGCAGGAACTTCGTCCACTATTGAGTTCTTGATTTTTTTGCACAATGCCGCTATCTTTATAGCATTCCGTCAAAAGCATTCATCGCAACGACACCCGTATAGCAAAGGAGCAACTCCGGATGAGAAGAAAACCAGCTTATATACTTTTTCTTCTGCAGCTTTTCATCATACTGCTCTGCTCCATTGTTCTTCGTTCTTCCGCCTCAGCCGCGGGCATAAACTGTCTCAAGTGCCACCGGAAGCTGACAAAAGCTAAGTTCGTGCATCATGCCCTTGACATGGGGTGCCCCGCCTGCCATACGGGGATCGATGCTAAGACCGTCCCGCACAAAAAAACGAACAGGCTCTCCCGGGGGCTCTCCTCGGAACAGCCTGATTTATGCTACGGCTGCCACGACCAGGGGATGTTCGCCAAAAAAGACGTCCATCCGGCAGTCGGTATGGGCTGCACCGGCTGTCATGACGCGCACTCGTCGAAGAACGCGAAATTGCTGAAATCAAGACCCCCTGATTTATGTTTCACCTGCCACGACAAGGCCGGTTTTACCAGGAAGACTGTGCACCCGCCTGTCGCCTCCGGCAAGTGTCTGACCTGCCACACCCCTCACGCGTCGGACGAGATGGCGCTGCTAGTGAAAAAACCCGTTGCCGTGTGTCTCCAGTGCCATTCCGATGCCGCTCACGGCCAGCACAGTTCCCACCAGCCGCCGGTAAGCGAGCAGGCAACGCGATCCGCCGATGAACTGGGGCTGCAAGACCCCATGAGACCGAACAAACCCTTTTACTGCGGAAGCTGCCACAATCCTCACAGTTCCGACAGTCCTCAACTGTTCAACTTTAACGCTCGATCGCCACAGGATCTTTGCCTGCACTGCCATTTTAAAAATTAGCGCGACTAACATAATTGCTTTTTCAAGAAGAAATACTTGACCCTCATGGTCTCCTGAATTTCAAACCGACCGCACATCAAAACCCCTTATGGTTTCCCGTCTTTCATGTACCGGCAAAGTGAAACAGTATAGACGCGAGAAGTTTTATAGCTCTACTTATCGCTGGCAGACACCGGAGGATTTTACGGCTCATTTGGGGATAAAAACATATATTGATGCTGCTCATGACATTGCACACAACAAGGTTATGATTATCGACAGGAAACGGTTATTACGAGAAGTTTCAATTTTACCAAAGCGGCTGAGGAGCAGAATGCGGAGAACCTTTTTATTATCCGCTCACAAGATTTGGCGAGGGCTTGAATCGACAATTGAGAAAAGCATAAGAAGTACTCTCAATCCTATTCCGGCAGATAACTATGTTTTGATAGACCTTGGGGTGATAGTGGGTGTGATTCGAATGAAGTATTTTAAGGGCAGATGTATGAAGAATTCAACATGAACAATTAGTTGAGGGGCGAACAAGAACCGTCCGCCCCTCTCAATTCCGTGTCGTTGCCGTGAATCCTAGCAGGGCCGTGACGACGGGTGTGCATGGGGTAACAGGGGAGCCCAGATGGCGCACCACCAGGGTCCCGGTCCGAATTAAGAAGACCAATCCTATCTTTCCACGCCGATTACTTCAATTTCGACGCGGCGGTTCTTTGCGCGACCTTCTTTTGTTCTGTTATCAGCGATCGGATTGGCCAAGCCTGCGCCCTGAACTTCCAATAATTTTGGATCGACCCCGAGACTGACCAGATAATCGCGGACCGCTTCAGCACGCCGCAGCGACAGCTTCTTGTTGTAATCAGGGGAACCGGTATTGTCGGTGTAGCCGGTAATCTTCACTTTGCTAGCGCTGCTCATCGCATCTCTCACCTGTTCGCGGTACGCTTTAATCTTCTCCTTTCCTTCCGGCTTCAGGTCAGATTTGTTCACATCAAAAAGTGCTGCTGCACCAAACACCATGGTTTTCGGACTTAGTGGAGTCACACTGACCGTAGTGGATGCCGTCTGGGCGCCTCCATCACCTGCTGCACTGATCGTATATTGTGTAGTACTCCCGGGACAGACCTCCTTGGATCCGCTCGGTTCCACATTCCCTACTCCCGGCTCAATTGAGATCGTGGACGCATCCGTTGATGACCAGGTCAGGGTTGCACATTTACCTTGCTTGATAGAGGTCGGGTCCGCCGAAAAAGAGACCGTCGGAGCGGGTTTTGGGGCGGGTTTCGGAGGTGCTACCGCTACCTTCGGACAAAGCGCATTTATCTTGTTTATCCCATCCTGTGCCATTGCGATTGCTTCCTGTGTATGGCATGCCATATAGGTCGCATAGGCTTTGTCGACCGTATCCGCTGCCAAATTGAATTCTGCCGGGCACTCTTTGTCCTTCCCTGCCGCTCGGGCTTCGTCAACTTTTCGTGACGCTTCAGGCAATGGCTTGTGAATCAACCAATATGTCGTATGTCTCTCCGGTGGTGCTTTCTCAAAATGAGCACAACCGGCTATAAAACTGATTGCGAATGAGGCAAGGACCATCACTACCACGTACAGCACAGAACGGAACAATTTGATGCTCATGGACATACTCCTTTCTCTGGTGATTAATTTAGTTCACGTCATCCCGCTGCTCTTACGCGCACATCTCTTTTCCGTTTTTGGTTCTGGTAGCGGCGACACTCTTCATCGCCGAGACGGGTATCGTCCACGCATAGTATGACACTCCCGGCCATCAGAGCCTTATAAGATCCGAAGCTTTCCCTACAGGACGGGGTTGGCTTTACCGAGTCCAATCAATTATGGGGTATTGCGAATTGATTATTTTAATTATAGCAAATCTCGAGACTCAGTACCGATCATAAAATGGAGTATTGTAGGGGTATATGAACCATATTTATAAGCATAGTAACTCCAACATTTCAAAATGCAAATATTGATTGTTGCCAAAAATGAGAACTCCAATGTTTCAGCAAATCATGGCTCTCCCAAGTTCATATCTATTCTGTGTGGTATCATGCAGCGGTCTTCGACCCCGCCGAGTTCTCTCCTCCTCGCCGATGCGGAGGAACAGAATACTGCCTTCCATGTGCAGTTAGCATGTCGGCCTCTGGATGGCAAAATTATTTCGGGGCTCAACACCTTCACTTGCGTTGAAGCCTAATACCTCCCGTACCCCGGCTCCATACAGCTCGTTGCCTCCCTTCATGCGGGGCTTGGTACTAGGCTGGTGGCTAGCCTCTGCCTAGGCCGGACTTGCACCGGCTAGAATAGATACGCTTATCTTGGCGCACAACTGCCGAACTCTCACGGTCGGACTTGAACCGACTAGTCATACGATATACACGGCATGCTACAAGCTGGTACTTTCCAATGTTTGAAACAATCAAAAATTACTGTTTGTAAATTGATAAACATATTCTAAAAGGCTTGTGGCCGAATTGAGAAGCGGGCTCTTTCACTCATAACTCTTTGTCTCTTCTACACACAATCAAGAATTTTCACAAGTACAGATTACCGAAATTACAATCGTTCCATCCATGATGAAGCAGCCGTGTCTATTCCCGTTATTCTGAGTACAGATCAACGGTTTCCTCGAGCAGTTCTGCAACACGATACCAGGTGATAATACCCATGACGTCAACGGCGGAAGAAGTCGATCCCGGTTGCCTGAGCACGATTGCCACTTCGGCGTGCGCCCGGTGCAGGTGGGCCAAAATATTGCCCATCGTCTCGTCCTCGTGGACAAAGATGAAGTCGCGTCGCATCACGTCAGCCACGGAATGCCAGCCCCTGCGTTCGGTATCTGAGGCGGACAGCGCATAGTCCCTCGGAGCGACACCCCTGACATGGCCCTCGTCCACGACGAGGAACCACCGCACGTCCGGGTGCTCCGTCGAGCGACGGGCGAGAACATCTAGACTAACCGATGATGGTACCATCACGACTGTCGTTTGCATGATATCCCGCGCCCGTCGGACATGGAGCAAATTTGCCTGGAGGGCGGCGGGAATGTAGTGATCCCGGCGGGCGAGCTTCATCGTGTAAATGCTTTCCGGGGTGAGCAGCGTACGTGTGCCGTAGCTCAACGCCACGGTCATCGTCATCGGCATGATAACGCTGTAATCCAAGGTCATTTCGAAGCTCATGACGACCGCTGTCATAGCCGCTCCGGTGGCGCCGCCCAACATGCCTGCCATGCCGGCTACGGCAAAGGCTGTCGGATTGACCGGCGCATGGGGAAATACATGCTTGAAAACAATCCCGAAGGCACCTCCAACGGTAGCACCCAGAAATAGGGACGGTGATAAGATCCCTCCCGCGCCTCCAGACCCCAAGGTGATGGCCGTCGCCAGGAGCTTCAGAAAGAACAGCAGAACCAGAAGATGAACGGCGGTGATATCTCCGCTCAAAACGTCCTGGACCGTCGAGTAGCCAATACCCTCAACATAATAATGGCCCGTTATGGACAGGAGGCCGTACATCAACCCTCCTACGGCCAGCATGCCCATAGCATGACGCAGATAGGGGTTGTTCACCGTATGTTTCTTGAAAAAATCTTCTGACAGGTAAATCGAATGAATATATACGGAGGAAGCCAGGCCCATAAGCACGCCGAGCGCGGCATAGGGGCCGAGGAGCCAGGGACTGAGCGGATGGAAATAGGGCTGCTGGAGGGCAGGTATGACGAAAGACGGATGGACCCCGAAGAACAGCCGGCCCACGTACGTCGCCGTGATCGTGGTTATCGCTACGGGCACCATCGTGGCCACACTCACTTCATGCAGCAACAGTTCAACGGCGAACAAGATGCCGCCGATGGGCGTGTTGAAAGACGCGGCGATGCCCCCTCCCGCGCCGGCGGCGATCAGGGTGATGCGCTGCTTCGTCGTCATGGAAAAGAGCTGACCCATGGTGGATCCAAATGACGATCCGATCTGGGCGATCGGCCCCTCCCTTCCTGCGGACCCGCCGCTGCCGATGGTTAGAGCCGAGGCAAGTGACTTGAATAGGCCCACGGCAGGACGGATGACGCCCTTGCCGTAGTACACGGCGTCCATCACCTCGGGCATGCCATCACCTTTCACATCTGGTGCAAAATGGATGACAATGAAGGTCACTCCCAGAGAACCGATCACCGGTACGAGAACGACCAACGGGCCCCACGGGCTAACCGCAGTGTGCGCGATCAGGTCATGGATGGTCGAGAGCCGGCCGTAAAAGAGCGCGTTGTGCACCAGCGCGATGAGCGCGCGTAGAATGACGGCACCCAAACCGGCGACCGCGCCGGTCAAGGCGGCAAGGAGCTGAAAGCCCGCCCTTCTCATGGGTTTCATGAACATGTTGAACGGTGGATTAATCATGATGTCGGATAGATAATTTCGGACTCACCTCTCCATCCGCCTAACTTGTCCCTCTGTCGGAAAATCCTCTTCCGACATGGTCCGGTCCTCTCCGACTGGATATCCTGAATGTACATGATTATATCAGGAACCATTTATGAAGGATAAAGTTTTTTATTCATAAGCATGAATTACTTCACGCGAAGGGGACGGTTCATTTATAACGCAGTTTGAAGAAGGTAAGCGGCATGGAGGTCTGATGCAGAGCGAGGTACATCATGTTGATTGGACATTTTTGGGTAGCACGATCGAATAGAGGTCATAATTTACGATTTGCTCGGTATTGGAAACTAAACATTCAGGAACAAATCGTGACCATGCATTGGCCTTGGAATCCTTCACTTCATTTGAACAAAGTTTGATAGTTCCGCTGGCCACTAAGACTGTGCAACAGAGCGTTTAAGAAAATACATCGAAATATCAGTTCAAGGTTATATTAACGTATCAAAGCTCAGCTGCAATGACCGCTGACCACAGGTTAGACCTCATTAATGTGGTTGCTGGGGGGGTGAAGGTGACGTTTCTTCAGCACGCTGCCAAGGCCAGCGTCCTTCGACTTCAAGCTGCAAGGCCATACTAAGAAAAGTACGGATCAAGACAATCAAGCCAAGAATAATGACGTTTTCTATTGTCGGCGCTACAACGACTGTCCGAATAATGTCGCCTGCGATGAGGAACTCAAGGCCCAATAGGATAGCCCGTCCCAAGTCTTGACGGAAGAGTCTGTATTGTTGACCTTGCCCACCATGCTGGTGAACAAGGAATCGTCCAGTGGCGAGGATTGCTCCGATGACTATCACAAGAACGCCAACGGAGTCAACCGCCATCCCGATACTGCCCATTATCTCACGATAGGTTGCCATCATAATCCCCGCTATCTTCGGACGACGAAGTTAAAACCCCGCAAAATACGCCACCTTCTTGATAGTATCCTCCATATTTAACACCTCCTTTAAGATATTATAGCAGCTTTAAAAAATCTGCCTTACTTAAAAGTGGTTGATACTATATGCGTTGCCAAGATTAGAAACTACAAAATAAAAAGAAGGCTTTTGAGGTACGGAGCTAGCAACTTCTAGTATATTGTCTCTTAAATAAGTTGAATAATTAATCGGCCTGTGCTATCATGGATTATGCACTATGAAAGGAGAAAATCCATGAGAACAGGCCGGCCGAAAATACCGATTGTACTTTCTCAAGAGGAAGATCTACAGTTGAAATCGATCGCAAATTCTCGGTCCCTCTCCCACAGCTTGGTCAATCGCGCTCGCATCATTCTTATGGCGGCTCAAGGAATTCCCAACCGT
>Ga0335081_10015904_pt1 | contig 12174 bp, 1 predicted proteins | sample Lox_Sample_35_FD_206713 | JGI IMG/M metagenome (GOLD analysis project Ga0335081, IMG submission 206713) | Soil microbial communities from Loxahatchee National Wildlife Refuge, Florida, United States - Lox_Sample_3.5 | ecosystem: Environmental > Terrestrial > Soil > Wetlands | place: USA: Florida... | reverse complement strand
CCGGACGACCTTGCGACCGTGAGGCCGTTGACGACCACGTCGGAGTCGGGCAGCGAATTGTCCGTCGAGAATTCGAGCTTGGCGATCTCGACCCCCGCAAACGCGGTGCCGGCGGCATCGAACGTGAACGACGGCGCCGAGAATTGCCCGACGGGGACCGACACCGACGCGGTCGCAATCACATCGCCAAGCGAATCGAGCCCGGTCAGCAGCACGTCTTGCAGCTGGCCGAAGACGACGCTGTTGTCGATTCCAAGGTTGACGCTGGTGAGCGTGAAGGGGCCGGCGACGTCCGTCGCCGTGATCGCCGGCGCCTCGACCCAGAATGGGCCGTTGCCGACGCCGTTGTCTGCCTCGGTGACCTGGCCGAACGCGAAGTTGCCGGTGCGGAAGCCATCCGAGGTGGAGGTGAAGCCCTGGCCAAACGTGTCGCTCGTGGTCGTGGCTGCGGCCGGCCCGTCGGCGCCGAAGTGGATGCCGAGCGAGTTGCTCGTTACGACGGCGATGTTCGGCGTGTTGCCGACGCCATAGGGATCGGTGGCCGACGTCAGGGTGCCTTCGTAGACGGTGGTCGCCGACGCCGCCGTGAGCACCGGCACGTCGTCGACCGCCGTCACCGTGAACGTGCCCGACGCTGTGTCGCCGTCGAAATCCTGCGCCGCGTAGCCGAACGTGAGATTGAGCCCGTCGGGTTCCGGCAGCGGCTGGTCGAGCGGCTGGTCGAGCACGAAGTCGTAGAGGCCGTTGGTTGCCGTGTTCGACAGCGTGACCGTGAACACCGGGTCGGTCGCATCGGTCCCGGTGAAGCCGACCAGCGTCTGCGGATTGAGCAGCGCGAAGTGCAGCGCCTGGCCGTGCGAGGTCAGGTCGGCGAGCGCGACCGGGTGGCCGTTGCCATCCGTGACGGTGATGTCGTTCGTCGCGGTCGCCAGATCGGCGAAATGGAGCGGGCCGGGCGTCGTCGTCGTGACCGTGATGTCGTTGATCTGGACCCAGTCGTTGGAGTTCTGGTCCGCGGCCAGGAACTCGAGCGAGGCGAGTTGCACGCCCGCGAAGGGCGTTCCCGCCGCGTTGAACGGGACGAGGTTGATCGTATCGACGTTGACGGTGCCCGAGACCAGCACCGTCGCGCTGGCGATCACGTCACCCGCCGCATCGAAGCCGATGATCTCCAGGTTCTCGGGGTGGCCGCCCTGGTGGGGCTCATTGCCGTTGGCGATGCCGATCTTGACGCTGTCGAGCGTGAACGGCCCGTTCGCGTCGGTCACCAGGAGGCTGACGTTGCTGAGGATCTCGCCGACCTCGGCCTGGCCGGAATGACCGCCGTTGATGATGATGTTGCCGATGCTCGAACCGAAATTGAGGAGCTCGGCGAGCGTGTCGATACCCTCGGTCTCGTTCGTCGCGACCGCGGGCGCGGCCGGACCGTCGGCGCCGAAATCGACGCCGATCGAGCCGCTCGCCGCGGTCGGGTCGGTGAGCGCGCCGGGCTCGGTGCCGGTGCCGAACGGATCGGTCGCATGCGTCAGGCCGGCTTCGAAGACGCTGGCCGAGGTCGCGCCGGTGAGCACCGGCACGTCGTCGGTCACCGTGATCGTGAAGTCGCCCGACAGCGTGATGCTATCGCCGTCGAAGTCGACCGCCTTGATCAGCGGCGACAGGTCGATCTGCGTCGTGTCCTCGCCCTGCTGGGTCTCGTCGAGCGGCTCGAGCAGGTTGAACGCCCACGAGCCGTCGCCGTTGAGGGTGAGAGTGAACACCGCCGGGCCGCCCTGCCCCGCATGGGCCGTCAGCGTCTGCGAGAAGCCGTCGAGCGTCACGGTCTGGAACGACAGCGTGACGTAATTGACGTCGACGCCGTGCGACGTGATGCCGAACTCGTGGGTGGTGTTGCCCTGCACCGCGAACTGGAAGCCGTTCGCGATCAGCGGGATCGTGCCGGAGAGCGCCGGCCCGTCGGCACCGAAGCTGACCACATTGTCGAGCGAGCCGCCCTCGAACAGGAATCCGCCCGACGCCGAGGTCGCGGCATGGTGGTCGTTGCCCGAGCCGTAGGGGTCGGTCGCCGACGTGAGCCCGCCCTCGTCGACCGCGGCCGCGACCACGCCGGTGAGCACCGGCATGTCGTCGACGACCGTGACGTTGAAGTCGCTCGCCGCCGACGGCGTGCCGGTGGAGAGCGGCAGCACGTCGCCGTCGTGGTCGATCGCCTGCACGAGCCCCGAGAGGTCGATATTGACGCTGTTCTCGCCGTTGCCGGCCGGGTCGTCGAGCGGGTTGACGAGCTGGAACGTCCACGCCCCGGTCGTGACGTTGAGCGTGAGCGTGAACACCTCGTGGCCGAGGTTGAACGGGCCGCCATTGGTCCAGGCGGTCAGCGTCTCGGTGTCCGTGACGGTCGTGCCGTCGGTCGAGGTCGCGGACGCGATGGTGGCGAAGTCGAGCGCCTGGTCGTGCGACGACAGGCCGAGGCTCGTGAGCCATTGGCTCGCCGCGCTCTGGCTGACGAACCCGAAGCCGTCCGCGATGGTCTCGGTGACGCTGGTGGTGTGGTGGCCGCTGCTCGCGCTGAATGTGCCGCTCTGCGGGCCGTCGGCGCCGAAGCTCACGAGGCTCGCGAGCGAGCCGGCCGCGCTCGTCGCCGCGCCGTGGTCGTTGCCGCTGCCGAAGAAGTCGCCCGCCGTCAGGATCGGCAGGCCGAACTTGAGGCCGCCTTCGTCGACCGTGCCGCTGGCCGCGGCGCCGGTCAGCGCCGGCACGTCGTCGACGACCGTGATCTTGAAGTCGCCGGACACGAGCGCGACGGTGTCCCCGTCGAAGTCGGTCGCCTGGATCAGGGTGGAGAGGTCGAGCGTCGCCGAGTTCTCGCCGCCGCCCGCGGCGTCGTCGAGCGGGTTGATCAGCGTGAACGTGTAGGTGCCGTCGCCGTCGAGCGTCAGCGTGAAGACCGCGTGGCCGCCGCCGTTCGGGCCGCCCAGCCCGCCGTTGCTCCACGCCGTGAGCGTCTGCGCCGCGCCGTCCGCCCCGTCGGTCACCGCCGACAGGGTGACGAAGTTCACCTCCTGGCCGTGCGACGTGACGCCGAAATCATGCGTGCTGCCGTCGGTGACCGCGAACGCGAAGCCGGCATTGCCGCCATTGGCGTCGACGGCGTGGCCATCGGCGCCGAACGACACCAGGTTGGCGAGCGAGCCGCTCGCAACCGCCGCGGCGCCCTTGAAGTCATTGCCGCCGCCATAGAGGTCGCCCGGGCCGGCCGACGCGAAGGCGAGCGCGCCCTCGTCGACGCTGCCGGTCGTGTCGGTCGCCTGGGTCAGCACCGGCACGTCGTCGACGACCGTGATCTTGAAGTCGCCGGACACGAGCGCGACCACGTCGCCGTCGAAGTCGACGGCCTGGATGAGGCTCGACAGGTCGAGCGTCGCGGCGCTCTCGTTCTGGCTCGCGCCGTTGTCGATCGGATTGATGAGGGTGAAGACGTAGCTGCCGTCGCCGTTGAGCGTCAGCGTGAACACCTCGTGGCCGCCGCCGTTCGGACCATTCGGTCCGCCGTTGCTCCACGCCGTGAGCGTCTGCGATGCGCCGTCGGCGCCGTCGGTCATGGCCGACAGGGTGACGAAGTTCACCGCCTCGCCGTGCGACGTGACGCCGAAGTCGTGCGTGCTGTTGTCGGCGACCGCGAACTGGAAGCCGTCATTGCCCTGGTGGGCGTCGAACGCGGGTCCGTCGGCGCCGAACGCGACGAGGCCGGAGATCGAGCTGCCGATGACGGCCGTGCCGTGCGCGTGCGCCGGATCGTTGCCGGCACCGTAAAGGTCGCCGGGCGAAGCGACGCCCGCGAGTGCGGCTTCCTCGACGCTGCCCGAGAGGCTGGTCACGCCGGTGAGCAGCGCAACGTCGTCGGTGACGATGATCTTGAAGTCGTTCGCGAACGTGATCGCGAGGCCTGCCGCGTCGACCGCCTGGATCAGCCCCGAGAGGTCGATGGCGAGCGTGTTCGTCCCCTGCCCGGGCGCCTCGTCGAGCGGGGCGAGCAGCGTGAAGGTCCACGCGCCGTCGGAATCGATGGTGAGCGAGAACACGTTGTGCGGCGTGCCCTCGGCCGGATCGGTAGCGGCGACGAGCGTGTTGCCGTTGATCGTCGCGGTGTCGATCGCGGCGCCGTGCGACGTGAGCCCGAGGCCGGCGAGCCACTGGCCGGCCGCCGCCGGCGACACGAACCGGAACGGCGTCGCGTTCGGCCCGCCGGTGCCGAAATTCACCAGCGCGTCGAGCGAGCCGGGGACGCCGGTCGCGACCGTGTGCGTCGCCGGGCTGTTGCCGCTGCCGAACTGATCGACCGTCGCGGTCAGGCCGCCTTCGTTCGCGGCGCCCGTGATGCTGGCGCCGGTGAGCGACATCGGGACGATCTGGACGTTCTCATTCCCGTTCGTCGTGCCGCCCGCGCCGCCATTGGCGCCCTCCGAGCCCAGGAACGCGAGCGGCGTGCCGGGCGGCGCAAAGCTGTCGATCGTGAACGCGACGAAGTTCGCGCCCGATGAGACCGCGCCGGGGCCGCCCTCGCCCGGCAGCACCGACTGGTCGGTGGTGACCGGGAAGAGGCTGGCGAAATCCGCCCCGGAAACGTCGTGGCCCGGACCGAGCTCGACCGTGATGTCGGGCAGCGGCTGGCCGTTGTCGCCGTAGAACGGCTCGATCGTGACTTCGGCGTGGTTGTCGAACAGGATGATCAGCCGGTCGCCGACATGCACCAGCGTGATGCTCTCGTTGGCAATCGCCGAGAGGTCGAGCCTGGTCGATCCATCGAGATGGATCGTGATCGCCTGATTGCCGTCAGGCTTGGTGACGGTGACGACTTTGGGGGGCGAGTTCGGGCCTTGCGGGCCGCTCGCCTGCGCCAGAACCACGGGGGTGCTCCTCGTCGACCCCTATCGTATGGTCAACAAAACGCTAATAGCACATCACGAGTCATGTCCGCATGCGAAAACGCACGCTTGCTCCGTCGGCTTCCATTTACCTTACCGGCCGGTTCCACGCAGGATTGAAGACCGAGAAACGGTACTACCAAGCCACGCGGCCCTGCCCAAATACGCGGATTGATTGACGTCGCGCCAGTTCCGCAACCAAGAGGAAGCGTCCATGAACCGCCGTCACGTGGTGACGGGCGTGTCCGCGAGATCGCTCATCACTTCTGGCCCTTGGTGTTGCCGCTGTCGGCGTTCCCGGCCGGCTGTTCTGCTTCTGATCGGACGGCGCCTGCCCGGTCGTCGCCGCGCCGCTGGTGCTGCCGTTCAGGTCGACACCCAGCGCCTGCAGGGTCTGGTCATCGAGGCTGCCGGTCCGCTGAAGTTTCTGCTGGTGCTGAAACTCGCTCAACGCCTGTCTGGTCTCGCGGCCCAGAACCCCATCCGCGCGTCCCACGTGGAAGCCCTTCTGGTCGAGCGCCCATTGAACCTGCTTGATTTGATCCGGACTGAGCGGTTTCTGGCCGGCGGCTTGCGCCTGCCGCATGCCTTCATCCTGCGCTTGCTCGATCAAGTGCTGCTGCGCATTGGGCAGTGCATTGTTGCGCTGCTGCGCCACGGCCGGCAGCGAGCAAGCGAGCGGCAGCGTCAGGGCGGCGGCCGCGACCAGAGCGGCTTTTCTCATCGCGAACTCCCTGTTTGATAGGCGCCTTTGGTGGACGCGTTCAAGGAACAACGCATCGGCCTCGCGCCCGGTTCGGCCGTGCGACCTCTGTTGCTTTGGGCGATCGACCATGAGCGCGAGCGCGGCGGCGAGCGCCGGATAGTCGCCCGGTCGCGCCGCCGCGAGCGCCGTCAGGCCGCCGAAGAAGATCGGCGTGATGGTCGAGTCGGCGCCGCACGAGAGGAAGCGGCTGCCGCCGAATAGCGCGAAGGCGAGCGCGGCCGCGACCAGCACGATCAGCCCGAGCTGGGGCGCGAAGCCGCCGAGCCGCGCCGTCGCCATCTGCTCGGGGATGGCGATCGCGGCCAAGGTGAGCCCGGCCGTGAGGTCGCGCGGCAGGTATTCGGCGCGATAGCCGGCGAGCAAGCGCAGCAGCGGCCAGCCGCGATGGCTCGCGGGCGCCCCACCCTCCTGCGCGCTATCGGCACCCGGCATGAGATCCCGGCCCTCGCAATCGACGCGCCACGCTGGCGCAGATCGCGCGTCCGTGAAAAGGCGGCGGCGGTAAGGCGTGGATGCCCGCCACGAGAGTCTGCACTCGCGCCGGCCGAAAGGCCCCGTGCCGCGCATGACGAGTGCTTCAAGTCAAGCGAAACACGCCTCACGCCACCACGTGGATGTCGCTCGGATGGATCGCGGCGCCATTGACCACGGTGGCGAGCAGGACCTCGCTCGCGGTCGTTCCGTTGCCGCTGTAGTAGAGCGCGTGGTTGGTCGTATCGAAATGGAAGCGGTCGCTGCCGGACGTGAAGGCGTTGCCGCTCGAGGTCTCGAATACCGAGCTCACGTTCCCGCCCGCGACCAGGCCGCCGCCGAAGCCCGCGGCCGACACCGCGAAGGAATCGTGCTGGCTGAAGTTGTTGAAATTGGTGATCTGATCGTTGGTGCCGGCGGCGGGCGGGGCCGCGAATTGGTAGATGTCGTCGCCGGCGCCGCCCGTGAGCAGGTCGCTGCCGATGCTGCCGAGCAGCACCTTGAGGCTCGCGGTCATGCCGGAGCCGTCGACCGTCACGCCGCCCGTCGCCCCGGTCAGGTCGAGCGTCAGGGTGTGGCCGGCGCCGCCGACGTCGGCGCTGGCGTCGGCGCCGAGCGTCACGCTGTCGTTCGCGGCGCCGCCGAGCTTGAGCGTCGCGATGTTGCTGAGATTGACGAACTCGGCGTCGGTCACGACGATGCCGGTCGTGTCGACGAGCTGAACGGTATTGTTGCCGGAGCCGCCCGTGATCTGCGGCGCCAGGGCGAAGTCGGTGCTGTTGAGGTCGACGACCAGATTGGCGGCGAGCGCCGAGCCGTTGACGGTCAGCGGGCCGGTGCCGGTTGAATCGTCGACCGTGAAGGTGTGGCCGGCGCCGCCGACATCGCTGTTGACGTTCGCGCCGAGGGTCACGCTGTCGGCGCCGCTGCCGCCGATCCTCAGGGTTTCGACGTTCTGCACGTTGGCGAAATCGGCGTCCGTGATCGTGATCGCGGCGCTCGTGTCGGTGATCCAGATCGTATCGGCGCCTGCCGCGCCGCCGTTGACCGCCTGCGCGGCATTATGGAAATGGGCGAGGGTGAACTCGAACGTATCGTTCCCGGCGCCGCCTGTCAGATGGTCGCTCGCGCCGCTGCCGGCGATGACCACGAGGTTCGCCGCCATATTCGCCGTGGCCGTCACCGTGAGATTGCCGGTGCCGGCCGAGTCATCGATCGTCAACGTGCCGCCGGCGCCGACATCGGCGCTGGCGTGCGCGTCCAACGCGACGCTGACCGCGCCGGCGCCGCCGACTTTCAGGATCTCGACGCTGCTCACATTCGCGAAGGCGGCGTCGGTCAGGCTGTAGCCCGCCGTGTCGGTGATCTGGATGGTATCGAGGCCGAGCCCGCCCACGACCGTCGCCGCCGCGAGGAATTCAGCGCTGGTGAATTCGAACAGGTCGTTGCCCGCGCCGCCCTTGAGCGTATTGCCGGCGCTGCCGGCCCAGAAGGTGAAATTGCCGCCGTCATTGACGGCCGAGCCGTCGGCCGTGAAGGCCTGGGTCGTGTCGGCGCGGGCGTCGACCGTGACGGTCTGGCCGCTCAGGATGTTGGCATTGCCGAACGTAAGGCTGACGGCATTGCCCGGATTGGGCTGGAGCACGATGTCGCCGAAGCCGACGAACTTGGTCATCGTCGCGAAATTGACCGCATAGGTGCCGGTGCCGTTGCTGTCGACGGTCAGATTCAGGGTGTCGTTGCCGGCGCCCGTGAGGCTGTCGCCGGAATTCAGCGTATTCGTCCCGCTCGACACGCTGCCGGTCGCCGTGACCGTGTTGCTGCCGCCGACGAAGAATACCGTGTCGTTGCCGGTGGTGAGCGTCGCTGCGCCGCCTGCCGTCGGCGTGCCGAGCGTCACGGTCGCGGTATCGTGCGCGGTCGAGAAGGCGGTCGCGCCGCCGGTCGTGCCCGCATTGGCGGTGCCGCCGTTGCTGCCGCTCGTCGTGTCCCAGGCGTCGAAGGTGATCGAGCCCGACGTGACGCTCGAATTGGACGGCGCAAAGTAGACGTAGGTGTTGCCGTCTGCCGCGAGCAGGCGTGCCGAGGAGATGCTCGCCGTGAACGACGTCCAATGCGCCCCGGTGTCGATCGAATAGTACCAGGTGCCGGTGCCGCTCAGCGCCGTGATGGCGATGCCGGTCTTGGCGTTGTTGTCGACGTCGGTGACATTGCTTGCGCCGGTGCCGATGCCGACCAGCGACGATACCAGCGTGGCGCCGGCGGGAACCTGGCCATTGGTCGGTGCGGCGGCGCCCTTCGCCTCGTTGTTGAGCGCGACCGTGTCGACGGTGTTGAGCACCGGCGCGTCGTTCGCACCGTTGACCGTGACGGTGACGTTCTGCGACGTGAGGCCGCCGTGGCCGTCGTTGATCGTGAGCGTGTAGGTCTCGCTGAGCGATTGGTTGGCCGTGAGCGCCGCAATCGTCGAATCGCTGACCGAATAGGTCCAGTCCACGACGCCGGTCGTGCCGCCGGTCGCCGCGGTGGTGATCACCGGCGTCAAGGTGCCGACATAGCCGCTCGCCGCGGGGGTCACGGCGACCGCGTGGATGTCGGTCGCGTCGGCATCCGTGAACGTGATGGTGCCGCCGGTCTTCTCGACCCCGCTCGCCACGTTCGCGACCATGGACACGTCGTCGAACGCGAAGGCGTCGGGATTGTGCACGTCGAACTCGAGCGTGGACGTCGTCCCGGTGCCGGGCAGCGTCAACGTGTACTCGACCCAGTTGCCGAAGTCGCCGGTCGATGGAATCGCGGTGAGCGATGCCGCCTGGTGGCCGTTCCAAAGGACGTTGATGTAGTTGTCCGGCGCAAAATCAAGGCTGCTGACCCAGAACGTGAGCGTATAGGGGACGCCCGCGACCGAATTGGCGACGGATTGGGTGAGCTTGATGAAGTCGCTCGCCGGACCGCCGCCCTCCGTCTCCAGAAGGAGGGCCTGATTGCCGCTGTGGCCGGGAAGAATATCTTCCAGGAACTCGCCGTTCGTGCCTTGATGCGGAACGACGGCCGTCCAGACCGTGCCGAGCCCGTTGTTGCCGTGCCTGCCAGTTGCCTCGAACCCGCCGTCCTGGATGAGCTGGGTGGTGGGCGCCGTGGCGTCGAGATTCTCCGTGACACTGCCGCTTTGCGCGCCGGAGGTGATGACCGGCGCGTGATCCGGATTGGTGAGGTCCACGGTCACGTTCTGCGAGGTCGTGCCGCCATAGTTGTCGGCGATCGTCACCGTGTAGGTCTGCGTCAGCGTCTGTCCCGCCGCGAGCGACTGCAGCGCGCCGTCGGAGACGCTGAACGTCCAGTCCACCGTGCCGGTCGTGCCCCCGGTCGAGTCGGTCGCGAGCGTGGGCGTGAAGGTGCCGAGATAGTTCGATCCGTCGGCCACGTAGCTGACCGTGTGGGTATCGGGCGTATCGGCATCCGTGAACGTGATCGCGCCCGCGGTGCTCTCGGTGCCGGGCGTGGTTGCCGCCGCGACCGAGACGTCGTCGACGTACCAGTAGTAGGTCGTGCCGAGAACGACGCCGAGCTGATCGCTGCCGGTGCCGACGACGTTGGCCGTGTACTCGACGTATTGGCTGGAGCTGGACGGATTGACGCTCGCGATCGAGGCGATGCTCGACCGCGACTGGACGTTGTGGCCGTCCCACTGGATGCTCAGCGTGTTGTTGGTCGAGTCGCCGGTCGGGACCGCGAAAAGCTTGATCGTGTAGTCCACCCCGGCCTGGTCGGCGATGGTCTGGCTGATCGTCCCAAGATTGGTGGACGGGTAGGTCGCGACGAGAACCGCGTCGCTGCCGGAATGCGCGGTCTCGCCCAGGCTCGGCGGATAGAGGAAGTTCGCGTAGGTCCAGCCCCCGGTGCCGCTCTCGAACCCGCCGTTGGTGACGAGGTTCGGCGGCGTCTGGAACGATTGGTTGTCGAAAACGGTGGCCGTCTCGGGCGCCGAGGTGATCACCGGCGCATGGTTCGGGCCGCTCAGCGTCAGCGTGACGGTCGATGTGTCGGTGCCGCCGTTGTGGTCGTCGACCGTGACGGTCTCGGTCAGCGTCACGCTCTGGCCATGGGTGAGGAACGCGAGCGCGCTGTCGGCGAGGCTGAAGCTCCAGTCGGCCTCGCCGTTGTTGCTGTTGCCGGCGCCCTGGCTGACCGAGAAGGCGCTTTCGATCGCGCTGATCTCAGGCTGCGTCAGCGTCTGCGTGATGTCCTGGCCGTTCGCGTCCGTGTAGGTGATCGAGGCGGGGCTCGCCGAGCCGGTCGGCCGGTCGGTGAGGTCGACATCGGTGAAGTGGATGGCGCCGGCGGCCGTGTCGGTGCCGCCGCCGACCTGCACCAAGGCACTCTCCGTCTTGTCCGTCGACGCGATCACCGGCGCATCGTTGGTGCCGAAGATGTCGACCTCGACCGCCTTGGTGACGGTGCCGCCGTGGTTGTCGTCGATCGTGACGTCGTAGAACTGCTGCAGCTCCTGGCCGGCCGCCAAGTACTGGATGTCGGCGCGATTGACCGTGAACTGCCACGCCACCGTGCCGCTGCCGTTGGATTCCGTGACCGGTCCGGCGGTGAACGTGCCGAGATAACCCGTCCCTTCGGCGACCGGCGTCTCCACCGTGTGGGTGTCGTTCACGTCCGCATCGGTGAACGTGATGGTGCCGCTCGTCGTCTGTGTCGTCGGCGTTGGTCCGAGGAACGGCTGCAGCGACACGTCGTCCAGCAGAAGCACGTCGTTCGTCGACGACACCTCGACGAACTGCAGCGATTCCGCGCTGCCGTTGCCGGTCAGATCGACGAAATACTCGTGATAGATGTCGCTGCCTCCCGGCACCACGGCGCTCGCCACCTGCACGCCGTTCCAATCGACCGCGATATTGCCCCCGGGATCAGCGCTCGCCGCCGTGGCCCAGAAGCTGAGCAGATATTGCTGCCCCGCAATCGTCTGGATGCTCTGGCTGAGCGAGACACCGTCGCCGAGCAGCTCGGCCTCGAGATGGCCGCTGTGCTCATTCCCGTGCGCCGGGACAACGCCGACAACAGACCAGCCCTTCAACTGGCCCCCGAGCAAGGTCTCGAACCCGCCGTTGAACACCAGGTTCGTCGAATCGGCATCCTCGGTCAGCTGGCCTGACGTCGCGCCGGTGATGACCGGCGTGTCGTTCGCGCCGTTGAACGTCACCGTCACCGGCTCGGTCGCGCTGCCGCCGTAGGGATCCGACACCGTCACGTTGAACGTCGCGCTCAGCGTCTCCCCGACACCGAGGAAATCGAGATCGCCGTCGGGCAGGGTCACAGTCCACCGGACGTCGCCGGTCGCGCCGCCGGTCGATTCCGCGATCACCTGCGCCGTCATCGCGCTGGCCAGATCGGCGAGCGTCTGTGCCGGGATCGCGCTCGCGGCGCCGCCCGACCAGGCCGCCGAGCCGGCGACATAGCTCGCCGCGGCCGTGTGGCCGGTATCGGTCAGGTCGGGGTCCGCATAGCCGACGATGCCCGACGTCGTGTCTGCTGTGTTGCTGCCGGTCACCGGCATCGTGCCCTGATCGAGCCCGGTCTCGTCGATCGAGCCGGAGGTCGCGCCGCCCGTGAAGGTTGGCGCATCATTGGTGCCGACGAGGTCGACCTCGACCCGCTGCGTGTTGCTGACGCCGCCCTGATTGTCGGCGACGGTCACGTCATAGAACTGCTTGAGCACCTGCCCCTGCGCCAGGAACTGGATCGCCGACCTGTCGACCGTGAACTCCCACCCGATCGTGCCGCTGCCGCCCGCCTCGCTCGCCGGATCGAGCGAGAACGTGCCGACGTAATTGCTGCTCTCCGGCACGTAGGTCGCGCTGTGGGTGTCGTTCACGTCCGCATCGCGGAACGTGATGGTGCCGCTCGTCGTCTGTGTCGTCGGCGTTGGTCCGAGGAACGGCTGCAGCGACACGTCGTCCAGCAGAAGCACGTCGTTCGTCGACGACACCTCGACGAACTGCA
>Ga0335081_10015903_pt1 | contig 12174 bp, 8 predicted proteins | sample Lox_Sample_35_FD_206713 | JGI IMG/M metagenome (GOLD analysis project Ga0335081, IMG submission 206713) | Soil microbial communities from Loxahatchee National Wildlife Refuge, Florida, United States - Lox_Sample_3.5 | ecosystem: Environmental > Terrestrial > Soil > Wetlands | place: USA: Florida... | reverse complement strand
GGCGCGGGCGGCCGGCGTCAGCACATCGCCGACCGCCTCCACCAGCAGCGTCATCTCGTAGGAAATCACGGCCGTGTCGCACTCTGGAGCGGCCAGGACGGCCAGGCTCGACCCGTCGCTGATCGCCATGACGAGCATCAGCCCGCCCTGCATTTCCACCAGTGCCTGAGTGGGCTGGCCCGCCTCGAAGATCCGCGCGGCGCCCTGCATCAGGCTGACCAGCCCAGAGGTGATGGCCGCGAGCTGCTCGGCGTAACTCTCGGGGAGATACTCCGACAGCGCCAGCGGTACGCCGTCCGCGGATACCACGATCGCGTGCGCCACATCCGCGACTCGCGCGGTGAAGCCGGTGATGAGCCAGTTCAGGTCCTGGCGGTATGCGTGACTCAACGGTCGGCGTCCTCTCCTGCACTGGGTGCCTCGTCCTTGGCGCGGCGAATCCCGCCCTGGAAACCACCCAGGCGGCTGCGGGCCATCTCAGGCGATCGCTCCGGTGTTTCCTTGCCCTGGGCCGGACGGCCGCTTTCGCCGTTGCCTGCCCAGCGGCCGCCGCCTGCCGATCCGGGAATGAGATTCGCCCGCGGGACGCGCACGGGCAGCCCGGCGGCCGTGCGGTCGCCGCGGACAGGATCAGCGATGATCTGGGCAGCATGTCTGCCTTCAGCCCACCGGTCCATCCCGGAGAGCCCGCCGCCGGCCTGCGGGAGAGTACTGGAAAGCCTGCCGCCGCCCTGCGGGAGAGTAGCGGAGAGCCCGCCGCCGGCCTCCGGGGCAGCCCCCGCCAGCCTGCCGCCTGCCTGCGGGAGAGTAGCGGAGAGCCCGCCGCCGGCCTGCGAGGCAGACCCGGCTGGCTGGCCGTCGCTGACAGGCGCTCCCATCCCGGACGGCCGATGGCTGCGGAACCAGACTGATGCCCCCGAGCCGGCCGCCTGCACCGTCTCGCGCGGGCGAGTGGCGGTTTGCGCTTGGGCCGGCATGACGGCATCGAGCCGGTCGTTCGCGGCCTGGCCCATCGCGACCGGGCGCGTCGCGATGCCGGGACCGCCGGCCGCATGGCGAGCGGCCGCGCCCGCTGGCTGGCCGAACTGGCTTCCGGCCCAGGGGGACGGGCGGGTCTCCCGCTCGGTGACGCTGTCCGGCAGCCACACCAGAGCGGTCAGCCCCTTCGGAGATCCGGCGCGCAGCCGGACCCGGACACCGTGTCGTTCGGCCAGGCGCGCCACAGCGAACAGGCCCATGTGCCGGGATACCGACACGTCGATGACGGGCGGATTGTCCAGCCGCCAGTTCATCTCCGCCAGCCGGGCCTCGGGAATGCCCACCCCGCTGTCGCTGACCTCGATCAGGACGCCGCCGCTCGTCAGTTCCTGGGCCGACACGTGTACCGGGGTGTCCTCGGGGGAGAAGATCGTGGCGTTCTCGATGACCTCGGCCAGCAGGTGCACCACGTCGGACACCGCGGGCCCGGTGACCGCGATCCCGGGCTGAATCCTGAGCGTCACCCTGCCGTACTGCTCGATCTCCGACGTCGCGGCCCGGGCCACGTCCGCGAGCGGCACCGGTTCGCTCCACTTGCGCGCGGTCTCGTGCCCGGCCAGCAGCAGCAGGTTCTCGGAGTTGCGCCGCATCCTGGTGACCAGGTGGTCCATGGAGAACAGGTTGGACAGCCGGCCGGGATCGTCCTCGTTCTGCTCCAGGGAGTCGATCAGGCGCACCAGTCGCTCGATCAGCGACTGGCTGCGCCGGGACAGGTTGACGAACATCGCGTTGAAGCTGTTGCGCAGCATCGCCTCGTTGCCCGCCAGCCGCACCGCCTCCGAGTGCACCTGGTCGAACGCGCGGGCGACCTGGCCGATCTCGTCGGCGGACACCACGTCGATCGGCGCCACCTCCAGGCTCGCCGCCGGATCCATGACCTCGCCCAGCTTCCGGACCCGCTCCGGCAGTTCCGTCGCGATATTGAGCGCGCCTTCGCGCAGCCTGCGCAGCGGCCGGACCAGGGATCTGGCCACGGCCAGCGTAGCGATCAGCACCAGGAGCAGGATGACCACGGTCACGACCCCGTTGACCAGCGCGGACTGTTCCGCGCCTGTCTTCAGCGACTGGGCGCGCGCGACGATGCTCTGGGCCACGCCCAGCTCGACCTGCTGCATGTCGTCGACCGTGCCTGACTGGGCCGAGTACCACTCGCCGGGTGCCGCCGTCGGGCTGATGCCCAGCGCGCCCGCGCCGATGGCCAGGCTGCCGGTGCCCACGATGTAGATCTCGATGTTCTGTGCCTGGTTCACCCGCGGGCCGGCCACGGTATTCCGGTAAGCGCTCTGTTCCTGGGCAGTGGCTGTCGTGTTGAACGCCGTCAGGTCAGTGAGCTCCTCGGACTGGGCGGTGGTCAGCGCCTGCTGCACTCCGTCCGCGAAGAGCTGCTGGTTGAGCGCGTTGAACAGGAGCGCGCGCTGCTGGGCGGCCTGGTCCTTGGCCAGGGACAGCGAGTTGAGCGCCTGGACGTCGTTGGCGAGTCCGGAGTCCGATGTGCCCTGCGCGATCTGGTCGTTGAGGGCGATCATGTTGCTGATGGGGGCCGAGTAGTCGGCGATCACCGCCAGGGCGGACTGGCTGGCCTGGGCCGTGCTGCGCAGCGCGTTGAGGTGCGTGATCACGGAGACCACGGTGGCCACCCTGGACTGGATGTTCGCCGGGAAGGAACCGTCGATCCCGGCGGCCAGCACCTGGACCCGGGCGGCTGCGGCGTTGGTCGCGTCGTACCAGTGCTGGAGATCCTTGGGACTGGTGATCGGGAGGAGTCCCGTCGTCTCGTCGCGTTCGTCCTCCAGGGCCTGCACCAGGCCGGTGACCTGCTGTCCGAGGTTGGCCAGCTGCGACACGCGGCTGAACTGGGCCGCGCTGCCAGCCGCCGACGCCACCCGCAGGCCGCCGAAGACCAGGCCCATGATCAGCGCCAGCACGATCACTGCGATCAGCCGCCAGGACACCGGCCAGTCCCGCAGGGTCAGCGCCCGCGGGTTCCGCAGATGAGAAACCGTCGATTCCCTGGTCTGTTGATTGGTCTTGCCGGCGCGCGGTCGAGCGCTCGCCACCGCATGGTTTCCCATCGCACATGTCCTTGGTTGCTACGTCCTCCTTCCCGGCGCTGTACGGCCGGCGCGGCTGACCCTCCGGATCAACGGCACCCGGCTGCACAACTAGGAGGTCTCGTCACTTTAGTGCGAGGGCATGCCAAATATCCGCCGAATACCGGTGTCCTGATGCGAAAATGGAACCTCGAGCTGGGCAGGTACGGTCCGTAACAAGTTTCGGTACCGTCCGTGACGAGATGGAGTGTCCCCGAGCCTACGGTCCGTAGCCGGAGCAGGCGCCGAGGACACTCTGCGTGATGCCGATGATGCCGGGCATGCCGGAGAAAGCGCCAGGCCAACAGCCGTCCAGGCGCTCGCGCTCCGCGAAGGGTACTCAGGTGGTCCAGGGCGGCTTCGTGGCGAGAATCGACACCGAGCCCGGAGTGCCGGCCGGCAGGACCTGGCTGAAGGAACCGCCCTGCCACTGGAAGATGAAGGCCGCCGCGGCCCCGTTCTCCCCCAGCGCGTCGAACTTCACCTTGCCCTGCACGCTGTTCAGCGTGACGTCGCTGTGCAGGTAGTTGATGATCTTGGTGTTATCGGTACCGCCAGTGGCGATGACCGCCTGCTCGAGGACCTGGCCCACCGAGTAGGCCTCGGCCACGTCGGCGTTGACGCTGGACGCGGTGCCGCGGTACCGGGCGACGTACTCCCTGACCATCTGCCGGCTCGTCGCGTTGGCGTATCCGGGGTACCAGCCGTCGGGCACCATCATCCCGTCGGCGTTACCCGCGCCGACCACGGACGTGAACGCGCCGCCCTGGTCCGGCCCGGCCGCCGCGATGAACAGCTTGGGCTTGTAATGCTGCTGCTCGAACTCCTGCATGAAGGCGGCAACGGTCGGCACGTCGGTGGACCCGAGCACGACGAGCTGCGCGTTGGTCGCCGCCACCTTGTCGGCCGCTGGCTTGTACGAGGAGACCTCCTCGGGGAAGATGTTCGAGTACACCGTCTGGACGCCCAGCTTCTCCAGTTCCGTCTGGGCCAGCTGGACCGGCGGGTCGGCGAACGGGTCCTGGGCCATCGGGTAGGCCGCGGTCTTCGGCCGCTGGTTCGGCGGCAGCGAGGCGATCCAGCTCACGAACGGGACCATCTCGTCCGCGATCGGCAGGCTCACGTCGAACACGTTGTGGTCGGCCTGGTTGGACGGGGTGTCGAAGACCGCCGGCGCGCCGCCGGCCCCTTCCACGAACGCCATGCCGTATCGCGCCGCGACCGACGACGCCGGAGCGGTGAGCAGCGAGGAGAACGGTCCGAAAGCCAGGTCAACGTGGTCCGCGCCGAACAGCGTCTGGTAGTTGGTGACCACCTGGTTCGGCGTGCTGTTGTCATTGAGGATGGTCAGCTTTACTTGCCGGCCGAGGATGCCGCCGTGGGCATTCACGTCCCTGGCCCACAGCTGGTACCCCTTGTCGAACGCCTGGCCGTCAGCCGAGAAGTCTCCGGTCAGGGACAGCGATGCGCCGATGGTGATCGGAGTCCCGGGATTGCTTGCCGGGGTGGCGCTGCTGCTCGAACTGCCCCCGCCGGTGCAGCCGGCCAGCGCGGTCACCCCGAGCACCGCCGCGGCACTCATGGCGAATGCGTTTCTTGAGAACCAGGGGAAGACAGGTCTCACGCCCAGTTCCTCCTTCCTCCTCGTTCGGGATTCCTCGCGTTCAAGCCCACCGGACATGTCCGCGTCCTCGCTATTGGCTGGTTATACCGGCCGAAAACGCCTCCTGCCGGTGGAATGCCGCGAAATCCGCATCTCCAGGGCCACGGGCATGGCCCCGGCCGTCCAGGCCCTGGGCGAGCAGGCCGGCGCCCCGGACAGGACGGAACTGTCCCGGCTGTCCTGGGACGCTGGAAGCCTTGTCGCACCGCTGCCCCTCGGCCCGTCGCGGATACCTGTATACGGTCCGCGCGGGCTAGGCAGGCGATCGGGGCAGGCCCGCAGGGCATGCTACTTGCTCAGAGAGCAAGAGGGTGCCTGCACGGCCAGATCCGCGCCTGTCAAGCTCACTGGCAGGCCCGCCATCGTCGGGGCCTGCAGCGTTTTGTGCGCCAGTCCTATGTCGTGATGCCAGGACGCTGTCCTGGCGCCAGTCCTATGTCGTAGTGCCGAGTGCCGTTGTCGTAGTGCCGAGTGCCGTTGTCGTAGTGCCGAGTGCCGTGCGTACGGTGTTCTCCGCCTTGGTCAGCTGGGTCGTGACCTCCTGCCGGAGCGGGTCAAGGAGTTCCTGCATGCCGGATTTGCTGAACGAGTCGGCGGCCTGGCTCATCAGGAACTGCCCGGCCGCGGCGACCCGGATCAGCCGCGCCGCGCCTGGCCGGTCACTAGCGCCACTACCCGCGCACGAGCCTCAACGGTAGCGTCGCCCACCCCATCGCTCGAGCCCGGTTCATGATCGTGGCCAGTTCGGGCCATATAAGGGCCAAAACTGGCCACGATCATGAGATTGCCGCCAGCGAGGGCTGGGGCGGCGGGGCTGGCCACAGTGCGGGGCGCGGCGGCCACAGTGCGGGGGGCGGCGGCCACGGTGAGCGGGGCGCCGATGCGTACGGTCACCGCGGCGCGGTGCGGCCGGTGAGCGGTTCCGCCTGGCGGCAGCAGCGTTCTTGTCCCGCTGATCCCGACGGGCACGAGCGGCACGCCGGCTGCCGCGGCCAGCCGGGCCGCGCCCCGGTGGAACTCACCGGTCTGCCCGTCCCGTGACCGGGTTCCCTCCGGATAGACGATCACATCGCGCCCGGCCGCGAGCAGCCGGCAAGCGGCGGCCAGGTCGGCGCTGCCGCCTCCGCCCCGCCGCACCGGGAACGCCCCGCACAGCGCCCGGCAGATCCTTGGCCGCAGCCCGCCGCCGAACCAGTAGTCCGCCGCCGCGGCGACGGCTGGCCGCCGCTGGGCCGGCAGCGCCGCGATCAGCGCGGCCGTGTCGGCGTGCGAGCAGTGGTTGGCCACGATCACGCACGGCCCGGCCGGCAGCGCGGCGGTATCGCAAACCCGCAGTCCGCCGGTCCCCGCGAGAACCGCGCGCCACAGCGCCTTCCGCGCCACCGGGCCCGCGCCCCCGCCCGAGCCCGGGCCCGCGCCCCCGCCCGGGCCCGCGAAGCCGGTCAAAGGATCACGGCCACAGCCAGCGCCACGAGCAGCGAGTCGATACGGTCGAGCAGCCCGCCGAACCCGGGCAGCCAGCGCCCCGCGTCCTTGACTCCCGCGCCGCGTTTGACCATCGACTCCAGCAGGTCACCCAGCGGCGCGCCGACGGCGACCGCGATCACGTGCGCGGGCGTGAACACGCCTAGCCCGCCGCCAGAACCCAGCGCGCCGCCAGAACCTAGCACGCCGCCAGAACCCAGCGCGGCCGCCGCGGCCAGCGCCGCGACCCCGGCCAGCGCCCCGCCGGCCACCCCGGTCCAGCGCTTGGCGGGCGACAGGGCCGACAGCGCAGGCCCGCGGAACCGCCGCCCGGCGCACCACGCGCCGACGTCGGCCACCGAAACCGCGAAGATCAGCGGCAGCGCGGCGCCGCGCAGCAGCACCAGGCCGCTCAAAGACGCCAGCCACGCGACCCCGAACACCCCTGCTGCGGCGCGCCGCGCCCCCGCGGCGGCGTCGCCGCCGAGCACCGGGACCAGCGCCACCGCGAGCAGCGCCCCCGCGAAAACCCGGCCCAGCTGGCCAGGCGCCCGCCAGGCCACCAGCGGCAGGACCGCCGCGACGCCCGCGACCACCCACGAGTCCGCCGGTCGCAGTCTGGCCAGCCGCCCGTACTCGGCCGCGGCCACCAGGCCCAGCCCGGCGGCCAGCAGCGCCGCGCCCGGCGCGCCCAGCCACAGGCACCCCGCGACCAGCGGCGCGGACAGCGCCCAGGTGCGCCACTTGCGGATCACCTCGGCGTTGCGCGACGCCAGCGCGGCCACGCCACCCAGTGCCAGCACGCCACCCAGGCCCGCCGCCATCCCGGCCTGCGCCCCGCTCATCGCGCACCTGCCCAGATGCGCGCCAGCCGGACCACCGCGGTCAGCACAGAGCCGCCCGCCAGCACCGAGAGGAACACCACCGGGGAGCCCAGGAAAGCGAGCAGGGCGAGCAGCAGGCAGCGCTCGGTCTTGCCGACCGGTCCACCCTGGACCCGGCGGAAACCGGCAGAAGCACCGGCCAGCGCCACCCACGACGGCAGCGTGGCCGCCAGCGCCGCCATCGCGACCAGCCCGGAAGGCGCCAGCGCCAGGCAGCCGGCCAGCGCACAAAGCTCGGCGGCCCGGTCACCGGCCTCGTTCAGGACCGAACCGAACGGGGTGGCCCGGTCCCCGTCACGGGCCACCCCGCCGTCCAGGTTGGCGCAGGCCAGCCGGGCGCCCAGCAGCACAGCCACCACCACGCCCGCCACAGGCCCCGGCCGCAGCAGCGCCAGCGCGGCACCCGCGCTCCCGCCGAACACGATCCCCGCCACCGTGATCGCTGCCGGCCGCACGCCGGCAGCCACGAGAAAACGGCGGACCGGCGCCAGCCGGCCCGCGTACCAGGACTTGAAGCTGTACAGGCCGCCCGCGGCGGCGTGCGCCGAAATGTTCATGGCCATCAGCCTCGCGGCCGGCCAGCAGCCCGGGCATCGGCGCAAATACTCAACTAAGCCACTAGAGCTACTCATGAGTAGCTAGGGCTCATCGGCAAGTCCGTGCTCGATGGCGTACCGGACCAGCTCGACCCGGTTGTGCAGGTGCAGCTTGCCCAGCGTGTTCTGCACGTGGTTCTGCACGGTGCGGTGAGACAGCGTCAGCCGGGCGGCGATCTGCTTGTACGACAGCCCGGTGGCGACCATGCGGAGGATCTCGGTCTCCCGTTCGGTCAGCCGCGGCGCGCCCGCGCCGCCGCCGTCCGCCCCGCCCCCAAGAGCCAGCCGCCGGAACTCACCCAGCACCAGCGCGGCCAGCCCGGGGGTGAACACCGCGTCGCCGTCGGCCGTGCGCCGGACCGCGTCGAGGAATTCCGGGCGGGCCGCGGACTTCAGCAGGTACCCGACCGCGCCCGCCTTGACCGCGTCCAGCACGTCCTGCTGCTCGCCGCTCGCCGACAGGACCAGCACCCGCGCCGCGGGGTGGGCCGCGCGCAGGCCGCGGGTGACCTCGACGCCGGACATGTCCGGCAGCTGCAGGTCGAGCACGACGACGTCCGGCCGGGCCGCGGCGGTGACGCGCAGCGCCTGCGCGCCGTCGGCGGCGGTCGCGACGACGTCGTATCCGGCCTCGGTCAGGTCCCGCGCCACGGCGTCGCGCCACATCGGATGGTCGTCGACCACCATGACCCGGATCGGCGCGTCCTGCCCCACGTCCGCACCCTAGCCCGCCGCCGGTGACCGCGCCACCGGCAGGCCGGCCCGGCGCGGCAGGCGCAGCTCCACCTCGGTGCCCTCGCCTGCTATGGACCTGATGGTGGCGGAACCGCCCAGGTCACGCAGCCGCCCGCAGATGGAGTGGCTGACCCCGAGCCGCCCGGCGGACGCCGCCTCGGCCAGCCGCCCGTCCGGGATACCGGGTCCGTCGTCCCTGATCGTCACGGTGACCAGGGCCGGCTCGTCCTCGACGAGCACCCACGCGCGGGCCTGCTCCCCGCAATGCCGCCGTACGTTGTCCAGCGCCGCACGGACCGCCGACGCCAGCTCATCCGCCGCTTCTTTTTTGAGCCGAACGGTGTGGGCTGGCACCGATACCGTGATCTGCTCCGACTGGGCGGGCAGGACCAGCGCGCGCAGATCCACGTCTCCCGCGGCGCCCGTCGCGGGGGTACCTGCCAGGGCGCCTCCTACCAGGTTGCGCAGCGCGGCCTCCTGCTGGCCCGCCAGCCGGCCGAGCTCGGCCGCCTCGCCGCCCGCTTCGGTGCCGCGCCGCTGCACCAGCGCCAGCACCTGCAGCACCGAGTCGTGGATGTCGCGAGCCAGCCGTTCCCGTTCCCGGCTGGCCGCCTCGACCTGGATCACGTGCTGGCGTTCGGTCTCCACCTCGGCGGCCAGCCGGGCCAGGTGGCCCACGACCACGCCGGCCAGCAGCAGGAGCACCACGCCGTTGAGGACCACGGTGATCGCCTCGCTGCGCAGCACGAAGTCGCAGCCGGAGATGATCAGGGCGGCGATCACGCCCGCCCGCCGGCCGTACTGGACCGCCCAGGCCAGCACGGGGCCCGCCACCCAGATCGCGGTCACCGGCATCACCCCCTGCTGCATGGCCCGCGGGTATTGCAGCGCCGCGGTGCTGAGCAGCAGGCCGGCGGTGACCGCGAGGTCGGCGCCGAGCAGCAGCGGGGTGCGGCGCTCGGGGTGGGCGTAGGCGATGGTGGTGACGACTGTCCACGCCGTCATCACGGCGATGACCACCCACGCCCAGCCCAGCCGCGAGTAGTCGGCGCGGTGGATCACGACCAGCAGCACGGCGTAGCCGATGCTGGCGAACCGGTAGACCGCGATCGCCCGCCACAGCGGCTCGGCACTGTCGACCTTGGCGGGGGACACGCCCCCATGGTGACACGTATCAGCGCCGGGGCGCGCTGATCGCGGCGTCGAGCGCCGCGGCCTGCTCCGCCTCCAGCGGGACGTACGCGGCGGGAGTGTCCATGCGCGGTCTCCATCGGCAGGCGGTGCGGGCCGGCGGTGAACCGGAACGAACTGAAACCTGTTCTACCAGATGGTATGAGTTTTCCGTCGGCTGGCTGGCCGCCCCTGTCCAGGCGCGCCACGCCCCGGCGGTTTGCTGTCAGACTAGGAGGAGCATGATGGCTGCCGGGAGGAGGGGTGGTGGCCGGAGATTCCCCTGCGCAGCTGGGTAACTGGCCGGCCGGGCTTGTTCCTGGTGCCCGGGTGGCCGGGTACCTGCTGGAGGAGCGGGTCGGCGTGGGCGGCATGGCGACGGTGTTCCGCGCGCGCGACGTGCGGCTGGGCCGGGTCGTGGCGCTGAAGGTGCTGTCTGGGGATGAGGTGGTCCAGAAGCGGTTTACCCGCGAGGCACGGGCGGTCGCGGCGGTGGACCATCCGCACATCATCCCGGTGTACGAGGCCGGTGAGGCAGATGGCGTCATGTTCATCGCGATGCGCTTCGTGGCGGGCGACGACCTGCGGGTGATCGTCGGCCGGGAGGGCAGCATGTCGCCGCGACGTGCGGCGGCCTTCATCTCCCCGGTGGCCTCGGCGCTCGATGCCGCGCATGCGGCCGGGCTGGTGCACCGTGACGTCAAGCCCGCGAACATGCTGGTGGACGGGGGTCCCGGCCGGCCGGAGCATGTGTACCTGTCGGATTTCGGGGTGGCCAGGGGCGTGCTGACGTCGGGCGGGCTGACCAGGGCCGGGCAGTTCCTGGGCACGCCTGACTACGCGGCGCCCGAGCAGATCAGCGGTGCGACCGTGGACGGCCGCGCGGATCAGTACGCCCTGGCATGCGTGGCGTACACGCTGCTGACCGGCTCGGTGCTGTTCCGGCGCGAGGTGCCGATGGCGGTGCTGTACGCACATCTGTCCGCCCCGCCGCCGCGGGTGACCGCAGTGCGGCCCGAGTTGCCTGACGCGGTGAATCAGGTGCTGGCCACGGCGCTGGCGAAGGAGCCGGAGAACCGGTACGACAGTTGCGGCGCCTTCGCCGACGCGCTGCGGGAGGCGCTCGGCCTCGAGCCCTACGATCCCTCCCGGCCGGGGCGTACGAGCAGCCAGACGCGCATCGTCACGCCTGCCCGGCCCGTGGCCCCGCGAGGCGTGACGACGGCGCCGCTGACCGTTCCGCCGGACTCGACCGGGACCCAGCTTCAGGGCCTGACCCTCCCGTCCGCGCCGACCGTGCTGTCCCGGCCGTCAGTCTCGCCGTCCCCGCCCGCCGCGGCGGGAACCTGGACCGCGGTGGTGGCCGCGGATCGTGCCTACTACGACAGCGTGCAGGCGGAGAACGACCAGGACGCCGCGCTGATCAGCTTCCCGGCCCAGGTCCCGGAACGGCGGTTCCGGCTCTCCGGGACCGAGGTGCGCATCGGTCGCCGCAGCGTGTCCCGCCGCATCGAGCCGGAGATCGACCTGACCGGCCCGCCCACCGATCCGGGAGTGTCACGGCTGCACGCCATGCTGATCGCCGGGCCGGACCGGAGCTGGTCCGTCATCGACTCCGGCTCGCCGAACGGCATCCTGGTCAACGGCAAGGACGTCCCGCCCGGCAAGGCCGTGCCGCTGCACGACGGTGACCGCATCCACCTGGGCGCGTGGACCGTGATCACCATCACCCGCGGCTGATCAGCCCGACCAGGGGCCAGGACACAGCTCCAGCCGGCCCGGGAGACCCGTGAGGCCCGTGGTGGCCGGACCGGCGCGGGCGGCTCACGAGCGGCACGTTATGTCACGCAATGTGAGCCAGAGCACCGTCTGGGCCGAAAGGATTTGGTATGTCCGGTACCAAACCCCCCACCTGGTCACGCTTGAACCTTCACATGGTCACGTTCCGTATATACAGTCGGCCGCTTACCCCCGGCGGGCCCGCGGACCCGATTCAAGATCCGTCAGCTGACCGATGTTTTTCACTGCAAGTTGCAGCACCATTTTTCTTGCAAGCGGTGCCGGGCCTTCAGTATCAGCCCGGAACTCGCTCGGGAGCTGCCGTGCAGCGTGGCCAGCGCTCTCCCGGACCAGCTCGAACCGGCCAGCTAAGGAACCCGATGAACGTGATGGCGCCGACCCGTCCGACCGAACTGCACGTGTCCCGCGTCCGGCTGACCGCGGGACCGCCCGCGGCGGCTGAAGCCCGCAGCCACGTCCGGGCGGCCATCTGCGCCTGGGATGTCCCCGTCGAGGAGGACGTCGCGATCCTGCTCACCAGCGAGCTGGTGACCAATGCCATCCGGCACGAGACGGGCGAGACCATCACGCTCGCCATCAGCTGCTCCTTCGGCCAGCTGCGCGTTGATGTCCACGACACGTCGTGCTCGCTGCCGGTGCTAGTGGACGCCTCAGCCGATGCGGAGGCGGGGCGGGGCCTGATGCTGGTCGCCACCCTGTCGGAATCGTGGGGCATCTACCGGACCCCTACAGGC
>Ga0335081_10015902_pt1 | contig 12176 bp, 8 predicted proteins | sample Lox_Sample_35_FD_206713 | JGI IMG/M metagenome (GOLD analysis project Ga0335081, IMG submission 206713) | Soil microbial communities from Loxahatchee National Wildlife Refuge, Florida, United States - Lox_Sample_3.5 | ecosystem: Environmental > Terrestrial > Soil > Wetlands | place: USA: Florida... | reverse complement strand
CAACGAGGGTCGCGAGCTGTTCAAGAGCCGCGTCACCGAGGACATCTTCGGCCAGCACATCTACGAGCGCGCGATCGTCGACGTGCTGGTCAAGTCGAAGGGCCACGTCAAATCGAAGATCTGGTAGACGACGAGCTCCGCATCGACCTCGAGGTCACGGCGGAGCAGGCGGGCGGCCGGCTCGACGCGGTGATCGCCGACGCGATCGACCAGCTGTCGCGCGCGCAGGTCCAGCGGCTGATCGACGGCGGCAACGTGTCGGTCGGTGGCGCGATCGCGACCAGGCCCGGCGCCCGGGTCAAGGCGGGCGACGCGATCGAGGTGCGCGTGCCGCCGCCCGATCCGCTCGAGGTCCTGCCCGAGCCGATCCCGCTGGTCGTGCTGCACGAGGATCGCGACCTCATCGTGATCGACAAGCCGGCCGGGCTGGTCGTCCATCCCGCGGCAGGTCACGCGAGCGGCACGCTGGTCAACGCGCTGCTCTACCACTGCACCGACCTGTCGGGAATCGGCGGCGTGATGCGCCCGGGCATCGTGCACCGGCTCGACAAGGACACCAGCGGCGTGCTGGTCGCGGCCAAGTCGGATCGCGCGCACGCCTCGCTCACCGCGCAGTTCGCCGCCAAGAGCCGGGGCGAGCCAGGTGTGGAGCGCTCGTACCTCGCGATCACCTCGCCCGCGCCGCCGGCGCCGAGCGGGACGCTGCGCACGCTGTACGGCCGCCATCCGGTCGATCGCAAGCGGTTCTCGTCGAAGGTCCAGGCCGGCAAGCCCGCGGTCACGCACTGGCAGATCGTCGAGTCGCTGCGCGACGCCGCGCTGGTCCGGCTCGTGCTCGAGACCGGCCGCACGCATCAGATCCGCGTTCACGCCGCCGATCACGGCTGGCCGCTGGTCGGCGATCCGGTCTACGGGCGCCGGGGCGCACCGCGCGTGATCGCGCGCCAGGCGCTCCATGCCGAGCACCTCGCGTTCGATCATCCGGCGACCGGAACGCGCGTGAGGTTCGACACACGCCCGCCCGAGGACTTCGCGGCCGCGCTCGCCGCCCTGCGAGCGTGATACCCTCGACGCGTGCGCTGGTCGCTCGTGACCGCGTTGCTCGTGGCATGCGGCGGCGGCGGCAGCACCCCGGCCGACGCTCCGCCCGGCGATGCCATGCCCGACGCGTCGTCGGCGCCGACCGCGCTCGTGATCGACGTCGGATCGGCGCAGCTCGCCAGCGGCACCGACCTCCAGCTCGCCGCGACCGCGTTCGGCCCGACCGGCGTGATGGACGTGACCGCGCAGGCGACCTGGACGACCAGCGATCCGGGCATGGCGACGGTCGACGCCGGCCGGGTGCACGGCGTCGCGCCGGGCCAGGTCACGATCTCGGCCCAGCTCGGCGCGCTGACCGCGACGGCGCAGATCACGGTGACCGCGGCGGTGCTGGTGTCGATCGCGGTGACGCCGCCGACCTCGTCGGTGCCGGCCGGCCTCACCCAGCCGCTGGTCGCGACCGGCACGTTCTCCGACATGACGACGCAGGACCTGACCGCGAGCGCGAGCTGGACGACCAGCGACGCGACGATCGCGAGCGTCGCGGGCGGCGTGGTGACCGGCGAGAAGGTCGGCGGCGCGACGATCACCGCCGGCATGCTCGGCGTCTCGGGCAGCGCGACGGTCAGCGTGACCGCGGCGCAGCTGGTGTCGATCGCGGTGACCCCGCCGGGACCGTCGATCGCGGCGGGCCTCGACCTGCAGTTCACCGCGACCGGCACGTTCACCGATGCGTCGCAGCTGGACCTGACCTCGCAGGTCACGTGGTCGAGCGACGCGAGCGCCGCGACGATCTCCGCGGCCGGCCTCGCGCACGGCGCGGCGGCCGGCGACGCCACGATCACCGCCAAGCTCGGCGCGATCAGTGGCTCGACCACGCTGCACGTCACCGGGGCGCAGCTGGTGTCGATCGCGGTGACCGGCGTGTCGTCGTCGGTCGCCAAGGGCTTCACCGATCAGCTGACCGCGACCGGCACCTACTCGGACACGTCGACCGCCGATCTCACGACCCAGGTCGCGTGGTCGACCGACCCGACCGGGATCGCGACGGTGTCGAACGCCTCCGGCTCGCAGGGGCTGGCGACCGGCGTCGACGTCGGCTCCACGACGGTGACCGCGCAGCTCGGCGCGGTCGCGGGGACGTTCGATCTCTCCGTGACGCCCGCCGTGCTGGTGTCGATCGCGGTGACCGTGCCGATGCCGTCGCTCGCCGCGGGCACGACCGAGCAGCTGATCGCGACCGGCACGTTCAGCGACAACTCGACCGCCGACCTCACCCAGCAGGTGACGTGGAGCGACGACGCGCCGACGGTCGCGCAGGTCGCCAACGCGCGCGGCGCGCACGGCAAGGCGTTCGCGCTCGCCGCCGGCACGACGACCGTGTCGGCGACCTCGGGCAGCGTGGCCGGCACCGCGCCGCTCACCGTGACCGCCGCGACGCTGACGTCGATCGCGATCGCGCCGGGCGCGAGCTCGTTGCCGCAGGGCTTCACCCGCCAGCTGACCGCGACCGGCACGTACAGCGACCTCACGACCGCCGACCTCAGCACGCAGGTCACGTGGGGCACCAGCGACATGACGATCGCGACGATCGATGCCAGCGGCGTCGCGACGCCCGGCGCGAGCACCGGCCCGGTCGGCGTCACCGCGCAGCTCGGCGGCGTGATGGCCAGCGCGCAGCTCACGGTCACCACGGCGGCGCTGCAAGCGATCGCGGTCACGCCGGCCAGTCCGACCACCGCGGTCGGCGCCGGCCTCGCGATGGCCGCGACCGGGACGTTCGACGACGCGAGCCAGCTCGATCTCACCACGCAGGTGACGTGGGGCACCGGCGATCCGACGGTCGCGACGGTCACCGCCGGCGGGATCGCGACCGGGGTCAACGCGGGCTCGACCACGATCACGGCGCAGGCCGGCGGGATCGAGGGGATGCAGCTGCTCACCGTCCCCGACACCGCGTTCGAGCTGACGCTGTCGGGCGTGCCCGGCGATGTCTCGGTCTACGAAGCGCTCGGCGAGCTCGTCGCGACCTGCACCGCGAGCTGCACCGTCGCGGTCCCGGCCGGCGCGTACACGATCGTCGCGTCGACGCCGTCGCAGCTCGGGCCGTTCACCGGCGCGTGCGCCGGGAACACCGAGACCTGCACGCTCAACATCGGCTCGGGCACGGTGCAGGTCGGCGTCAGCTTCGCGGCGCAGCCGCACGAGCTGCGCAGCGAGCTGATCCTGCCGGGCGAGCAGCTGGTCGCCGCCGCGTTCGACAGCGCGGGCAACCTGGTGGTCGGCAGCAGCGCGCACGTGGTCAAGCTCGATCCGGTCGGCAACGTGCTGTGGACCCAGCCGATCGCCGCGCAGCAGATCCGGATCGGCCCCGGCGACATGATCGACGTCGACTCGTGTGCCAACCTGGTCCAGCTCGAGCCCGATGATGGCTCGATCAACTGGAGCGTGCCGCTCGGCAGCGTGGCGACGACCTGCCCGACCCCGATCGGCCCGCCGTTCCAGCACTGGATGGATGTCTCGGCGACCGGCGACATCGTGCTCGCGCACGGTGCCCCGACCCGCAGCGAGACGCTCGCGTCGTGGTCGAGCACCGGCACGCAGCGCTGGCAGCAGTCGGCGAGCGGGATCTTCGATACCAACAGCATCGCGGTCGACTCGCAGGGCCAGACCTGGGCCGCGGTCGAGGCGCCCGGGATGGGCGAGCCGCTCTACTACCAGGGCTTCGCGAGCGACGGCAGCGAGCTCGCGGGGCTGCTGTCCGCCGCCGGTTACACCTACGATCCGATGATCGCGATCGACGGCTTCGATCACATCGTGTCGACCAGCTCGGGGCACTCGGAGGCCTACCTCGATCGGATCGCCGAGAGCGGGACGCGCGACTTCTTCACGCGCGTGAACGGCCTCGGCAGCGTCCAGTCCGATGTCGGCGTCGCCGTGCTCGGCACCGGCGAGCTGGCGTGGACCTACAACGTGAGCGACGAGCCGAGTCCGTTCGGCGAGCCGTTCGTGCTGACGCGGGTGAGCGCGCTCGGGGTGCCGAGCTGGACGCTGACGCGGCCCAGCCAGGGCGACGAGACCTACCTGCTCGGCGTCCAGCGCGAGGACATCGCCGGCGATCTCGCAGGCCACATCGCGCTGGTCGGCGGCTACATCGGCTCGGACATGCAGATCCATGGCTGGATCACGGTGTTCGGGCCCTGAGTGAATTTTCCCGCCGCTCCGGGCGTTGCATCGGGATGCCCCGCTGGTCGCTCGCGCTCGCGCTCGTCGGTTGTGGCTCGTCGCCCTCCGCCCCGGCAGCGCCACACGCCGCGCCGGTCGCGCAGCTGCACTGCGGCAAGCTCGCGTTCGCGCTCGATCGCGACGCGACGCTGCTCGCCGGGCGGCTGGCCTATCGCGGCTCGAGCGCGGCGCGCTCGGAGCCGCGCGCGTTCGGCATCATGGACGCGCCCAAGCCGCCCGAGCAGGAGGAGCGCGCGATGATCGGCGGCGGCGCGTCGGCCGGCGCCGAGCCGGGCGACGACGCGTTCGTGATCTTCGCCGAGGAGACCTGGCAGCTCGATCCGGATCGCGCCAAGGCCGAGCCGGATGCGGTGGTCCACCCGGGGTCGCTCGCCGACGAGGCGCCGCGCTTCCTGCGCGCGATCTACGGCGACGAGGTCGAGGTCGCGCCGATCGCGCTCGGCGATCCGGCGATCCGCGCGTTCGCCGCGAGACCGATGTTCGCGCACGTCGAGGATGGCGCCGACCACGCGCTGGTGCTCGGGCTCCTGCTCGCGCTGCCCGACGCGACGCTCCAGACGGTGTCGTTCGACATCACGCCGGGGCTGGTGCCCGACGCGGCGAGCTGCACGACCGCGGCCGAGCAGATCGCCGCGACGTTGCGCCCCGGGCCGCGCCGGCTGGTGCGCGCCGCCGGCACGCGCACGCTGCTCGCGCCGTTCACGGTCACGGTGCCCGAGGACTACGTCGTCGTGCACCAGCCCGGCCCCGACTTCGATCGCTACGAGCTCCATCCGCTGCGCCCGCTGTCGCTGTACCCGGGCAGCCTCACGATCGCGTTCGACTCGTCGCCGGACCGCACGACCGAGGGCCCGGCGAGCGAGCCCGGCACGCTGCTCGGCAAGCCGGTGACGTGGACCGGCGAGCGCTCGGATCGCGGCGGCATGCTGGTCGCGACCCAGCCCGACGGCGCGAGCTTCGTCCAGGTCGTCGTGGTCGCGACCCGCCAGGCGAAGTACCTCGATCAGTTCCGCAAGGTCGCCGAGACCCTGAGGCGTTGATCGACGCGCGCAGCGCTAGTCGTCGCGCTCGAGCTGCGACAGCGGGCCGGGCAACAGGCCGCGCTCGCGCAGGCCGTGCAGGATCGGATCGATCGCGTGGATCATCTTGGTCGCGCCGCGCCCCGAGTCGTGCATCACGATGATCGCGCCGGGCGCCGCGGCGCCGAGCACGCGCGCCACGACGTCGGGCGGCCGGAACTCGGGATGCCAGTCGCGCGACTCGATCGACCAGTTGACCGGCACCAGGCCGTGCGCGCGCACCGCCGCGAGCACCGACCACGAGTACGCGCCCCACGGCGCGCGGAACCACCGGGTGCGCTGGCCGAGCATGGCCTCGAGGTGCTGGACACCGCGCCGGGTGTCGTACCAGCCCTCGAGCGGCTTGCGATCGAACAGCGCGTGGCGGTGGGTGTAGCTGTGGCTGGCCAGCTCGTGGCCCTCGGCCGCGATCCGCTGGATGAGGTCGGGGTGGGCCTCGGCGCGCTCGCCGACCACGAAGAACGTGGCCTTGACGCCGTGCGCGGCGAGCACGTCGAGCACGTGCGGCGTGAACTTCGGATCCGGGCCGTCGTCGATCGTGATCGCGATCGCGCGGGGCTTGGGCATGCGCGCGCGGGTGTAGAGGCCGACGCCGAGCGGCTTGATCACGAAGTACGGCACGCCGATCGCGAGCCCGAGGCCGAGCACGGTGCCGGCGGCGACGATCCACCAGATCACGGCGCGCCCTCACCGTCGAGGCCGTACTGGCGGAGCTTCTTCCACAGCGTGGTGCGGTTGATCCCGAGCAGCTGGGCCGCCTTGGTCTTCTGGCCGTCGCACAGCTCGAGCACCTTGAGGATGTGCGCGCGCTCGAGCTCGTCGAGCGTGGGCACGTGATCCCCGGTGAACGTGGCGAACGTGGCGCCGGGCGCGGTGGGACGGGGGCCGGCGACGTCGGCGACGTCGAGCACGTCGCCCGCCGCGAGGATCACGGCGCGTTCGATCGCGTTCTCCAGCTCGCGCACGTTGCCGGGCCACGGCTGCGCCGACAGCGCGGCCAGCGCGGCGTCGGTGAGCACGACCCGGCCGCGCTCGGCGCGCAGCGCCGCTTGCTCGGCGAAGTGGCGCGCCAGCAGCGGAACGTCGCCCGGCCGGTTGCGCAGGGCAGGCACCTCGATCGTGATCACCGCGAGGCGATAATACAGATCTTCGCGAAACGCGCCGCTCCGGATCTGGTCCGCGAGAGATCGGTTGGTCGCGGCGATCACCCGGGCGTCGGCGCGGATCGCGGTGGTGCCGCCGACCGGCTTGACCTCGCCGTCCTGGACGGCGCGCAAGAGCTTGGGCTGGAGCTCGAGCGGCAGCTCGCCGATCTCGTCGAGAAACAGCGTTCCGGAATCGGCGGCGACGAACAGCCCGCGCTTCGACGTGTCGGCGCCGGTGAACGCGCCGCGCACGTGGCCGAACAGCTCGCTGTCGAGCAGCGTGCCGACCAGCGCGCCGCAGTTGACCGGGACGAACGGCCCGCTCGCGCGCCGCCCCGCGAAGTGCAGCGCGCGCGCGACCAGCTCCTTGCCGGTGCCGCTCTCGCCGGTGATCAGCACGGTGGCATCGGATTGCGCGACCTTGTCGATCGTCGCGCGCAGCTCGCGCATCGCCGGCGACTCGCCGATCATCGAGCCGTAGGCCAGCCGCTTGGTCAGCTCGCCGTGCGCGCGCCGCAGCTCGTCCTCGGCGAGCGCGCGCGACACCACCAGGCGCAGCTCGTCGGGCGAGAACGGCTTGGCGATGTAGTCGCGCGCGCCCAGCTTCATGCCGCGCACCGCGGTGTCGATCGTCGGGTACGCGGTGATCAGCAGGACGGCGGGCGGCGGATCGCCGACCAGCAGGCGGGGCAGCAGCGACACGCCGTCCTGGTCGGGCAGGTTGATGTCGCACAGCACGAGGTCGAACCTGCGCCGGGCGATCGCCGCGAGCGCGCCGGCGGCGCAGTCGACCGCCTCGACCTCGTGGCCGGCGCGGCCGAGCACGTCGCTGCACAGCGCGCGAATCCCACGCTCATCGTCGACAACGAGGATCGCGGGCACGGACCTGGCGTATCACGACCGCGCGCGCGCGGGAAGATTTGCGGCACGCGGCGTTCCGGCGGTGACCAACCAGGAGGGATCCGTGCGGCATACGATCATCGCGCTCGCGCTCGCGGGCTGCGTCACTGGACCGACGAACGGCACGACCACGGGCAGCGGCTCGACGGTCGGCCGCAACTTTGTATTCGAGGGCTACACCGACCACCCCGGCGAGACCGTGGTGCTCGAGGTGCTGCGCCGCCCGACCGACGCGCTCGAGAACGACGCGAACTGGGCCAAGTTCGGGCAGACCACGACCACCACCACGCCGACCTACTTCAACGATCCGCAGCACCAGAGCCCGCTCTACTACTGGAGCAGCAACGCCGCGCCGGTGCCGACGTCCTCGGACACCGGGCGCTGGCCGTCGGGCGGCCTGGTGCGCACGCGCGCGCGCCGGATCGATTCGCAGGGCAACAGCCAGGTGCTGCCGACGTTCGACGACGCGACCTTCGCGACCTGCTTCAACCAGCACCAGAACGATCCGTGGACCGACTTCGACCAGTGCGTCGGCATGTCGGGCACCAACGGCATGGTGATCGCGCAGGACGCGTTCCTCACGAGCGACGCGGCGACCGTGCCCGACTACCTCGGCCGCAAGGATCCGGCGAAGGAGTCGCAGGCCGACGCGATCGCCTACTACCTGAGGTGGGGCGCGCCGCTCTCGCTCGCCCAGTTCAAGTCGCGCTACGGGTTCCCGAACGGCAGCGGGTTCGGCCACGAGGCCACCGCGACCTACTACAACGACAACGACCTCGGGCTCGGCCGCGAGATGCACTGCATCGAGTTCCCGAGCCTGGGGATCGGCGTGGCCTGCTACGTGACCAACTACAGCGGCACCGCGGGCAAGGCCGACTTCACCAAGTCGGCGAGCGCGGCGCTCGACGAGGCGGTGAATCGCACCGGCTCGTTTGCGACGGTCGCGATGGTCTACGATCCGTCGATCCCGTTCACGTCGCCCGGGCTCTCGCCGGTGAACTTCGTGGTCTACAACCCCGCCGGCGATCAGCAGTTCGCGGCCCAGCTCGACAGCACCGCCAAGCACACCGGCGTGCCGACCAACTGCATCGCGTGCCACGGCATCGCGAGCAACTTCGACTACCAGAACCTGCAGATCGACGGCCCGGCCCAGTTCCTGCCGTTCGATCCGGCCACGTTCAAGTTCTCGACCGTCTCGGGGTTCACGCTCGACGACCAGCAGGACCAGCTGCGCCAGCTCAACGCGATGGTCGAGGTCACCCAGCCGACCTCGGCGATCGAGGACTGGATCGACGGCATGTACAAGCCGGGCTCGGTGACCACCGCCGGCTCGGTCGCCAACGACACCTACATCCCGGTGGCGTGGAACGACAACATCACCGATCAGGGCACGTACATCGGCCTGATCAAGCGCGGCTGCCGCACCTGCCACGCGTCCTCGACCAACACCGCGCTCGACTTCCGCCAGGAGAGCGACTTCTTCAACCAGCTGTCGACCGTCCGGCTCGACGTGTGCGGCTCGAGCCACGCGATGCCGCAGGCCGAGCGCGTCAGCAAGAACCTGTGGTCGAGCGGCGGGCGCGCCTACCTCATCAGCGGCTGGCCGCTGTTCGTCAACAACGACTCGCCGAACGACGACAAGCTCGAGGGCTGCGCGCCGTAGCCGAAAAATCATCGAGCCGCGGACCTCGCGGGCCCGCGGCTCGAGACCGCTACCTTCGATCATCGTTACTTCTTGAGCGGGTCGATGCCGAACAGACCCGTGAAGCCGTACGCGGCGCGATCCCAGAACCCGTTGCCGACGCGCGGGTCGTTGAACTGGCGGTACGCCTGGCCGAGGTGGCCGAGCAGCGTGGGCGGCGCGAGCACGGCCTCGGCGGCGTGGCCGGCGGTGTTGACGACGTCGCCGGTGGTGATCCGCGGCGGCGGGGTCTGCTGGTTGTCGGCCCCGCCGGTGACGTGCGAGAGGCGCGCGATCGTGATCGTTTCGAAGTGAGTGGACATGACGCTGCTCCTGGGTGTGGCGTCGAGAGATTTCGACGACGACGACCCGCAGTGCAGCCGCGATGCCGATCGCGCCACGCCGCGACGTCGCGATGTTGGCGGCATCGCGAAGCGGTCCGCGCAACCCGTGGTGGGCGAGTTGCGGGCGCGAGTTGACGATGGCGTAGTGGAGCCGAAAACGAAAACGTCGCCGGAGGCGGCGACGTCAGAGGGGGCGCGTGGGCGTGGGCCACCACCAGCCGGTACCGGCGCGGCCGGTACCGACGATACCGACGCCGAGACCGAGCAGGAGCAGCATGGCGAGCATGGTGCCGACTGGAGCACGCCGCGTGCCAGCGCGGGCGCGAGCCAGCGCGCGCGGTTAGCGCGGAGCAGGCAGAGGAGCGTGCCTCCTGCGGATGGCGATCTGGCGGGCACGCGCCCCATGACCTGGACCGCAGGAACCGGTTCCTCTCACGCGTTGGGCAGCGTGATGCGGAACTCGGCCCCCTTGCCCGACGCGGGCTCGCCGAGCTCGATCGAGCCGCCGGCGGTCGCGACCAGGTGCTTGCACACCGCGAGGCCGAGGCCGGTGCCGCTGCCCGGCGCCTTGGTCGTGAAGAACGGATCGAACACGCGCGCGCGATCGCGCGCCGGGATCCCGGGGCCGTCGTCGCTGACCGTCACGATCGTCGCGACGCCGCCCGGTCCCGGGCGCGACGCGATCGCGATCGCGCCGCCGTCGGACATCGCCTGCGCCGCGTTCTGCACGAGGTTGACCAGGACTTGCTGGAGCGCGTGCGGCTCGATCGCGACCGCCGGGCCGGCCGCGATCTCGGTCGCGAGCGTCGCGCGCGCCTTGCGCAGCTGCGGCGCGACCAGCGCGGCGACGTGGCGCACCACGGTCGCGAGATCCGACGAGCCCGGCGCGGCGCCGATCGCCGCCGGGGTCGCGGGCTCGGAGGCGCGCGGCGCGCGCGCGTACTCGAGCAGCCCGCCGATGATCTTCTTCATCCGCTCGGCCTCGTCGGCGATCAGCTCGAGCGCCGCGCGATCGGGGTGGCCTTCCGGCTTGTCCTCCTGGAGCAGCTTGGCGTAGCCGAGCACGGTGGTCAGCGGGTTGTTGATCTCGTGCGCGACCTGCGCGGACATCACGCCGACCGAGGCCAGGCGGTCGCCGCGCGCGAGCGCCGCCGCGAGCTCGGCGCGCTCGGCGATCCGCTGGGCCATCTCGTCGACCGAGTGGGCGAGCACGCCGATCTCGCCGGGCCCGCGGATCGGCGGGCCGTCGCTGGTGTGGCCGGCGGCGATCGCGTCGGCGCGGCGGGCGAGCAGCGCGAGCGGGCGGGTCAGCCGGGTCGCGAAGTACGCGCCGAGCGCGAGCGCGATCGCGAGCGCGGCCGCGCCGACCACGAGCGTGTCGCGGGTCGTGCGATGCGACAGCGCGTAGGCGTCGCCCTCCGGCTGCTCGTGCAAGATCGCCCAGCGCACGCCGCGCAGCGACTGGTAGCTCGAGAGATTCCGGTACGCGCTGACCAGGCCGTTGGCGGTGAGCGTGCCCTCGACCGACGACGCGAGCGCGCGCTCGACCGCCGGGTCGCGCTGCGCGAGCGACTGCGCGGGCAGCGGCGCGCCGGTGGACGCGACCGGCACGCCGGCGCCGTCGACCACGAGCACGCGCGCGCCCGGCCCCAGCCGCGCCGCCGCGATCACGTCGTGCACGAACCCGAGGTCGAGCCCGGCGATCACGACGCCCATCTGCTCGCCGGTGCGGCCGCGCGCCTGCACGACGAGGTGGACGACCGGCCGGCCGTGCTCGAACACCGCGTCGCCGATGTAGCCGCCGAAGCTATGCGAGCCGACGTCGACGCCGCCCGGCAGCGGATCGCCGTAGAGCAGCTTGCCGTCCGGATCGAGGATCGACAGGGTCTGCACGATCGGCACGTCGCGGCGCAGCCGGCGCAACAGCAGCTGGGTCTCGCGCGCGTCGTCGGGCGCGTCGGCCCACGACGCGGCGGCGAGCTCGACCGTGCGCCGCGCGTCCTGCAGCGTGCCGTCGAGCGCCGCGCCGAGCGCGCGGATGTGGGCGAGCGCGCCGCGCTGGACCTCGTCCTCGACGTCGTGGCGCGCGCGCAGGATCGCGAGCGCACCGACCACCACGGTCGGCACCATCACGGCGAGCGCGAGCACGACCAGCACGCGCCAGCGCAGCGAGCCGGTCATCGCTCCACCAGGCGGTGCCAGCCGCGCCGCACGCCGGCGATCGCCTCGGCCGCGGTCGCGTCGCCGCTCACCACCGCGGCGAGCGCCGGGTTGAGGTCGTCGAACAGCAGCGGCGTCGCGGTGGAGCGCGGCAGCATCTCGGCCGAGCGCAGCGCCTCGTACTGCGCGCGCGCGAGCGGCGGCGCCGAGTCGAGCGCGGATGCACGGGTCGGCACGGTGGCGAACGCGTCGGCGAAGATCAGCTCGACCGTCACCGAGGTCAGCTCGCTGGCGAGCCGCCAGCCGTCGGCGGGGTGCGCGCTGCACGCCGGCACGACCAGCAGCTGGCCGCCGCGCGGCGCGTGGGCGAGCGGGCTGACCGCGACGCGATCGCGATCGCGGAGCGCCGCGACCTGCCACGGCCCGGTCACCCAGTACGCGACCTCGTGCGCGCGCCACCGGCGCAGCTCCTCGGGCGCCTCGCCGCCGGCCGCGGGCGGCGGCGCGACCAGGTCGCCGAACAGCGCGGCGAACGCGGCGAGCGCGCGCCGCGCGCCGTCCCCGTCGATCCCGGGCCCGG
>Ga0335081_10015900_pt1 | contig 12177 bp, 6 predicted proteins | sample Lox_Sample_35_FD_206713 | JGI IMG/M metagenome (GOLD analysis project Ga0335081, IMG submission 206713) | Soil microbial communities from Loxahatchee National Wildlife Refuge, Florida, United States - Lox_Sample_3.5 | ecosystem: Environmental > Terrestrial > Soil > Wetlands | place: USA: Florida... | reverse complement strand
AAAAAAACGATTTTCTGGATTAGCGGTTAACCGGTTTTGAGACAAATCCCGTGGTGCTATCCTAATATCCGAAAGGGGCTTAGAAATTGAATCACCTGACTCGAACACCGTTGGGCATTGGAAAGATCGTCATGCTGTCTAGAAATCATCTGAGGACCAGAATACCCCGCACTCCGATCTCCCTCTCCGCCAACGGAGTTGGGGGAGAGGGACGGGGAGAGGTGGTGTTGTTGACGAGCTGCCCCTCTCCCTGGCCACGAGACTTGGTTTGGTCCCCGCTACCCTCATCCGCCCTGTGGGCACCTTCTCCCGCTCCCGCGGGCGAAGGAGATCCCCGCGCTACGCTGCGGGGCAAGGGAAAGGCCACTATTGGCTTGGAACGATGTTTTCCCCAAAACAAAATGGCCGTCACAGTTTGGTCCGCCCCTCGAAATATTCCTCAATTTCCTCCAGGGTTTTGCCCTTGGTCTCCGGCAGAAAGAACGCGGCGGTGATGAAATAAACGACCGTGCAACCGGCAAACGCGAAGAACATGGCCGAGTAACCGTATTTGCCCACCGTCGGCAAAAAAATGGCCGCGATGGTCGTCGAGACGACCTGGTTGATCACCAGGGCGATGCTCATGCCGTTGGACCGGATCCGGGTGGGCATCAATTCCGAGAGGGCCAGCCACACGCACACGCCGGGCCCGACGGCGAAAAAGGCCATGTAAATGAAAAGAAAGATGGCGGTCAGCCAGCCGTTGCGCGCGTTGGGCACGGGCGTAATGAGCGCGGCGTCAATTTTCAACGGCGCCATTCTGGCGGCCTCGAGACTGGCAAATGGATTTTTGAAAAAGGCGACGACCTTATTTGCCGGAACCGAATTGGCGCGCGAGAGTTCAATTGGCCCGGCCGCGGCGTCGGAACGCACGGCCGGAGTCGCCGCGCTGAAACCGCCGTAGGAATAAATGATGACCAGCGTTGTCGGCTGGCTGATGCTTTTCCCGGCCAGCAGATTGGTCGCGGTTGGTCCATTGAAGGCGAGCGTCAGCGTTTGATTGGTCGTAACCATCGCCTGCACGGCGTCTTTCACGTTCACGCGCAATTTTTCCGTTTTCTGAAACAGCAAGCCGACGGTTATCATCGAAACCACCACGCCGGCCGTGCCGAGTGAGAGCAGAAACTTCCGGCCTTTGCGGTCCACCAGAACCACGGCGATGATCGTGGTCAAAAAATTGACGATGGTGAAAAGGGTGTAGCCAAAGTGCGCCTGTTTGTCCGCAAGCCCGGCCTGAATCAGAATGGTCGTGTTGTAGCCGATGACGGAATTGACGCCCGTGGCCTGATTGCACGCGAGGATGACGCAGGCGAGCAGAAACGGAATCACGTATTTGCGGCGCAGCAGCGATTCGCGGATTCGTTTCCCGGTTGCGGACACCTTGGCCTCTTCAGCGGCAACGGTTTCCTCCATTTCCTTCAGTTCAATTTCTGCCTGTTCCTCCGTGCGCGAGCGCAGGAGGGCGGCGCGGGCGGCGTCTTTTTTTCCGCGCCGAAACAGCCAGCGCGGTGATTCGGCCACCAGGAAGCTGCCGACGACAAATAAAATGCCCGGCGGCAGCGAAACCCAGAAGATGCTGCGCCAGGCGCTGTTTTGCGCGGCAAATAATTTATGGGCGTCGCCGAGTTTGGCGACTTCGTCCACGCGATGGCTGAAATACAAGCCGATGAGCGCCGCTGCGACGATGCCCAGCGTCAGCAGCCATTGAAAAACGCCCGTGCCCTTGCCGCGATTGGCCGCGCGGAGACATTCGGCCAGATACAGCGGCGCAACCACGCCGATCAGCCCGCCGCTGATGCCCTGCAACAGCCGGCCAAACACCAGCGTCCCGTACCCGTGCGCCAGGGCAATCATCGGGACGCTGACGACGAATAAAAGGCCACTGGCGGTCATCATGGTTTTGCGGCCGAAGAAATCCGCCAGCGCGCCGGCAAACAATGTGGAAAACACGGTGCCCAGCAGCACGGCGGCGACGACGAAAGAAAGTTGCCCTGCATTCAGCCCTGAAGTGGCTTCGAGATATGGCAGCGCCCCGGAGATGATGCCCACGTCCACGCCGTAAAGCAGTCCGCCGAGCCCGGCGACGAGCAGGAGGAAAAAATTGTAGCCCGTCTTCGCTGCGTCATGATTCGCGTTCATGCCGGTTCCGGCGCCATTGAACACCGGGCGCACGCCGCGCGCAAAGCTTTTCGCCGGGAGGCACCGTTGGTTCACCCCCCAATTCAGGGGGTTGTGGCTATGGCGGTTTCCGATAATATTGCAATCTGAACCGCGAGCTTTTGTTAGCCAAGAGGCTGGTAAACCGATTTAACTTTTCCAGACTGACTTTTATGGAGGTCATCATTCGGCCCAATGTGGAGGCCGCCGCCGAGCTGGTGGCGCGGGTGATGGCCCGGGAATTACGGGCCAATCCGCGCCTGGTGGTGGGGCTGGCCACGGGGCGCACGATGGAATCCGTTTATGCCCGACTGGTCCACATGCACCGTGAGGAAGGTCTCGATTTCTCGGCCTGTCGCACTTTCAACCTGGATGAATATGTTGGATTGCCGGGCAACCATCGCAATTCCTACCGGCACTATATGAACCGTCACTTCTTTCTGCAAGTGAACATTGATTTGCAGAACACCCATTTGCCGAATGGCCTGGCGGACAATCTCAAAGGCGAATGCGCCAAGTATGAAAAGCTAATCGCGCAATGCGGCGGCATTGATTTGCAGTTGCTGGGCATCGGCCTTAACGGACATCTCGGTTTTAATGAGCCGCTTTCAGCGTTTAATTCAAGGACGCGGGTAAAGGTGCTGTCGCCGGTCACTCGCGAACAGAATGCGTTGCTGTTTCAGAGACCTGAGCAAATGCCCAACCGCGCGATCACGATGGGCGTGGGGACGATTCTGGATTGCCGCCGATGCCTCCTGCTGGCCACCGGTGAGGACAAGGCGGCGATTGTCGCCAGGGCCGTTGAAGGCCCCGTGACCAGCATGATTTCGGCCACCGCGCTCCAGTTTCATCCCGAATGCACGTTCATCCTGGATGAGGCTGCGGCCAGCCAACTCAAGGGAAAAGATTATTACCACTGGATTTTCGAAAACCAGCCGGAATGGGAATATTTCCGTGCCGTTTCGCCGGCCGATGGCTCAGGGGTGCTTCAAAACCGCCCTCCGCAGAGAAACAACCGGCGAAATAACGCGTCGAACCGTTCACTGCCAAATAACCGGGTGAGACCTGTGAAGAATTCCCTGTCATCCTGACGGCGGTCGGCAGACCGCCATATCCCCCGCGAACAAATCAGTGGTGCCCTCAGTTGGTGGTGGCGGCGCGGCAGCGCCGCCCCGCGCCCACCCATATCAAATTTGGACGCTGCCGACAAATCGGTCTGTCCAGATTGGAAATCCGAATTATCCAAGTGGAGCGCGAGCTGTCTCAACCCGCGGCCTGTTGGACGGCTTCAGCCGCTGCGGATTGAGGACAATCCGCGCTCCTGGCAAATCAGGACAGCGCCGACCCATCAGCGGGTTTGACAATTAATCTGGCCGTCTCTATTATGAGGCTCGACGAAGTATTTTTATGAAGCCGATGCCTAAACGACTTCCGGGCGGCGGCTCTGCGGGTGTTAAGTCAACGGTTAAAACCGACAGCCGCTATTGGAACGAGCGTTTGATTCTCCGGCGTTATCGCTTTCCGGCCTCCGGCGAGTCCGAGCGGGATTTGGCCGCGTATATTGATCATGATGGCGCGGGCTATTTTTTCCCGCTCGGCACCCCGGATGCGGAAATGGCTGCCGCGAAGGCGAATCAAATTCACCAGATGGCCGTGAAACAAGGTTGGAACGCCGCCTGTCGGCATTTTTCCCGCGAACTGATTGTCAGCTTCGAGTGGTGTATGAACCCGGTTATGTGGACTTATACGACCATCCATACCCTGATTGGAAAGCGGCCCGGGCCGGAACCCGGTTTAATGCCGGCCAATCCCAATCGGCAGCGCATATTGATCGTGGAATTGGATGGAGGTATTCGCCGGGCCCTGTGCTGGTGCATTGACCAGCAGGCCGGATTTGTCAGTGTTCCCTGCGATTCGATGGAATCCTTCACCCGCGCGCTGGCACTGCACAAGCCCCGCATGGTGCTCCTGAATCGCAACCTGGCCGGACGAATTGGTTTTAAATCCGCTGGCACGGTCACTCCCATTCAGCCCGGAGTACCGGCCCTCACTTATGCGGTCCATGTGGATGGCGACCGGATGTTTGTTTCCACCCCCGGCGGCGCCGGCGGTTATCTGGTCAAGCGGGTCAAGCCCGACCGTTTGCTGGAACCCATCCTGAAAGTCGCCAACCGCTCGGAGCTGCTGACGGAAGATTTCCTGGTGCGGGTTAAGTACTATTTTCAGGAATTGCTGCAGCCGGGCCCCGCCCATGACAGTTCAGTTCTGGCCAAACTGTCACGCCGGGAACGTGAGGTGATGGAACTTTTGAGCAAAGGTTGCGTGGACAAGGAAATCGCGCAAACGATGGGCATCAGCGTCTGGACGGTGCACGGCCACATCAAAAATATTTTTGAACGGCTCCATGTGCGGACCCGCACGGAAGCGGTGATCCGATATTTGGAAAAGTAATTTCCGGTCTCTCGTCCGCTGCCAGCGGGCGACATTCAGTCCTGGCGCCCTGCTTCATGGACGCGGATGCAGCCACGCAGGGCGATCAAACCGACTGGCGCGACGGTGGCGGTGAGGGCGACCGCCAGCCACAGGGTTCCCGCGTGCCTCACCCCATGCTCCGGGCAATATCTGGCCAGCAGGATGCCGGAAAAAGTTCCAATCATGAGTTTCGCCAGCAGCAGCGGGATATACGACAGCGCGCTGTAGGATGCCTCCTGGCCTTTGGGCGCGATTGCGGCGGCGTATTCATAAACACGCGGCGAATAGAAGGTCTCGCCTAAGGAGTACACGATGACGAAAAGCGTAATCATGACATAATAGGGATGCACAACCCCGTTCAAACCGAGATACCAGTGTCCGATCCAATCGCCCGGCGCGCCGTTCGCCGCCGGTTGAAACCATTGTGTCGGCAGCGCCATGATGAAGACCGACGCCGAGGTAAGAATGCCACCCACAATCACCATGCGGTAGGCGGAGAACTTTTGCGTGAGCGCGCCGACGATGGGGACGAGCGAAATGATAAACCACTGATTGATGGCCCAAAGGTGTCCGACCGGGGCCGCCGGTCCCAATACGCGGATGCCGAATTCCGGAAAGACATAATACATCTGCATGACGATCAGTTTCAAAAATGCAATCAGCACCAGAAATATCAGCAGCCGGTAAAAACCTCGTTCCTTCAAAAGGCTCACGAAAAAACGCACGGTGTCGCGCGCGCTGTCCCGCACCGTCGTCCAAAACGCAGCCGGAAGATTTCCGCGCGGAGCGGCCGCGCGTTCGATGATTTTGACTCCCTCGTCCGTCATTTCCGCGCCTCGGCGAATGAACCACAGCAAGGGCAATTGCGAGGCGCTCAAGACCCAGCTTACCACGAACAGTGTGCGATAAGTCGTCAGCGTTGTCCCGAAGAGCGGCAACGTCCAGTGCCCGTGCTCGCCCAGTCCGCGGCGCACCCAATCGAACACGTAACCTGCCACGAGGAAACCCACGTTCATCATCGCGTAGATGATCGAGAACGAGATGGAACGCTGTTTGGTGGTCGAGTATTTGCGGCCGGCAGCGACGAGGACCGGCCCGCCAAGCGCTTCGCCGATGGCCAGCGGAAACATTCCAGCCGCGATCGCCAGCCAGGGAGTCGTGGTAAATATCATGACCGTGCGCGCCGCCAGACACACCCAGGCGCCCAGGAAAAAGGTCCGGCGCATGCCCAGCGCATCGGTCAGTGAACCGACCAGCACGGTGCCGGCGGCCATCGTCAGGGACCACCCGGCTACCATACCGAGCGCCTTTGGGTCGCTGAACCCGAACTCGGACGAAAGCCAGAGCACGAGCGTGGAGTTGGTGACGGCGTAGGCGGCGATGTTCAAACATTTGACGATGAAGGCGATCCACAACTCACGCGCTGCGCCTTTCAACACAGTGAATTTGCCGAGAAAATTCATGGGTGCTCGCGAAATATCAGCCACGCGCCTGCTTTGTGGTGTCATGCCCCGTCATTGCACAGGCCGAATCAGAGACCAACGCGTGCGCCGAGTAAAGCAAGAACATGGCGCCCGCGTCCGCGTCGGCCGGAACCCCAAAGGCTGCTTACTGGATGCGCAATTGACTTTTGACCACGCACGCTGGCAACTGAGCCGGAACGCAAGCCGGCCGAGCGGCCTGAATGAAGTTTTTGCTGCCACCGGGCACATTTTTGCAGTATCTTGTGCCCAATCGTATTATGGCCGTCGCTTTACAATTCGTCCTGAACGGCTGTCTCGTCAGGATCGAGAACTGTTCTCCCAACACGACGTTGCTGGAATACCTGCGCAGCGCCGGACTGGTCGGCTCAAAAGAGGGCTGCGCCGAGGGCGACTGCGGCGCGTGTTCGGTCGTTATCATTGACCGCGACGTGCGTGGGCGGCCCTGTTATCGGGCCATCAACGGTTGCCTCGTGCCGCTCTGCCTGATGGCGGGACGTGAAATCGTCAGCGTCGAAGGCGTCGCCGACTCCGAACTCTCCACCCTCCGTAGCAGAACTACTGCGGAGGACGGGCGAACTCCGAATTCCGAACTCCCAAATTTGCATCCCGTGCAACGCACCATGGCCGAGGGCCACGGTTCCCAGTGCGGTTACTGCACACCCGGATTCATCATGTCGCTCTTCGAAGGTTATTACCGCGACGACATTCAGGAATCCGATGAACTGGATGATCAGCTCTGCGGCAACCTTTGCCGCTGTACCGGCTATCGCCCGATTCGCGATGCGGCCATAAAAGCCTTCGCCGAACGCCACGCGAAAAACGGCGAAGATATTTTTGCCGGACGGCTGAAGCAGTCCGATGCCGGACCTGGCGCGACCGAATACGAATTTGCCGGCGAAAAATTCTTCCGTCCAACTTCGCTCGCTGATCTGCTGCGACTGCGGGAAGCAAACCCCGAGGCTCGCCTCATCGCCGGCGCGACGGAACTCGGCTTGGACATCGCCAAGCGGTTCAAAAGATTTCAGACGCTCATCTCCGTGGAGGCCGTTCCGGAACTGACAGAAATCAAAGCCACGGATTCCGAATGGCACATCGGCGCGGCGGCCACGCTGACGCAAATTGAGGAGACCTTGGCGGACGAATTCCCGGCGCTGGGCCGGATGTTGCGGGTATTCGGATCCCGCCAGATCCGTAACCGGGCCACCATGGGCGGCAACCTCATCACCGCCTCGCCCATCGGCGACAGCGCGCCCGTCCTGCTGGCGCTGGATGCGAAAATTATGCTCGTAGGACAGGCTTCCAGCCCGTCTCCATCTAAAACGGAAAAGTCAGAGACAGGCGCGACGCCTGTCCTACAGGAGCGCACACTGCCCATCAGCGAATTCTTCGTCGCCTACCGCAAGACCGCGCTGCAACCGGGCGAGGTTCTGAAAACCATCGTCCTGCCGCGCGGAATTTCGGTGCCGGAGCTCCAACGGCGGTGCGAGTGGTATAAAGTCTCGAAGCGCCGCGAGCTGGACATCAGCACGGTTTCAGCGTGCTTCACGGTGGACCTGGACCGGCAGGGAATCGTCCGGCAAGCGCGGCTGGCTTACGGCGGCGTGGCCGCAACTCCATCCCGGGCGAAGCAGGCGGAACAGGCCTTGCTCGGCAAACGCTGGTGTGCGGAAAGCATCGGGGAGGTACTGCCAGTTTTGCGTTCCGAGTTCTCACCCATCTCCGATGTGCGGGGCAGCGCGGACTATCGCCGCGGTCTGGTGGCCAGTTTGCTGGAGAAGTTTTATTTCGATTCCGTAGCAGCCGCCGTGAGCCGGCTCAATTCTCCTTTGAAAAGTCAGAGCAGACTCCCGTCCGCTGCTACAAAAACTGTTCCTCACGAGAGCGCGCACAAACACGTCACCGGCCAGGCGGTTTACACCGACGATTTTGCCGCGCAGAAACACATGCTGGAAGTCTGGCCGGTTTGCGCGCCACACGCCCGCGCGAAAATTCTGAAGCGCGACGCGTCAGCCGCGAAAACCATGCCCGGCATCGCCGCCGTATTACTGGCCGAGGACGTTCCGGGTCTGAACGATGTGGGCGCGGTGCGGCATGATGAAATCCTGCTGGCGGACAAAGAAGTTTTTTATCACGGCCAAATCGTCGCGCTCGTCGTTGGCCAAACGCAGGAAGCGTGCCGGAATGCTGCCGCAAAAGTGACCGTCGAATATGAACCTCTGCCGCCAGTTCTGAGCATCGAGGACGCCGTCGCGCAGAACAGCTTTCACACCGAGCCGAATTTTATCCGGCGCGGGGACGTTGAATCGGCGTTGAAAAACTCGCCGGTGGTCTTCGCCGGCGAATTTTACCTGGCCGGGCAGGAGCATTTTTATCTGGAGATGCAGGCGGCGTGCGCGGAACCGGGCGAGGACGGCTCGATGTTCGTAATGTCCTCGACGCAACATCCAACGGAAGTGCAGCACATCGTCGCGCATCTGCTCGACGTGCCGGTGAATCACGTCGTGGTGCAAAGCCCGCGCATGGGCGGCGGCTTCGGCGGCAAGGAAACCCAGGCGGCAACGTTCGCCGCGCTGGCGGCGCTGGCGGCGGCGAAAACAAAACGTCCTGTACGAGTTCGCGTGAACCGTGATCTCGACATGATGATTACCGGCAAGCGGCATCCGTTTCTGGCGAAGTTCAAAGCCGGCTATAATTCCGGGGGCGATTTGCTCGCGGCAAAGATTGCATTGATTTCCAACGGCGGCTGGTCCCTCGACCTGTCCCTGCCGGTGACGGATCGCGCGCTGTTCCATCTGGACAATGCCTATTACATCCCGTCGGTTGAATTTTCCGGGCAGGTGGCCAAGACGAATCTGGCGTCGAACACGGCGTTCCGTGGATTCGGCGGGCCGCAAGGGATGCTGGCCGTCGAGGAAATTATTGATCGGATTGCGCGGCAGCTTTGCAAATCGCCGGAGGAAATCCGCGAACGGAATTTATATCGCGGCAGCGGCGAGACGAACACGACGCCTTACGGGCAGGAAATCGAAGACAACCGGATCCAGCGCGTCTGGCGCGAATTGAAGGAACGTTCGGCTTTTGAAAAGCGCCGCGGGGAAATCGCAAAATGGAATTCGGAGCATCCGCACCACAAACGCGGTCTCGCGATGACCCCGGTGAAATTTGGAATTTCGTTCACGCTTACGCATCTGAATCACGCGGGCGCGCTGGTTTTGATTTATCAGGACGGCACGGTCCAGGTGAATCACGGCGCCACGGAAATGGGCCAGGGCGTCCACACGAACGTCGCGATGATCGCGGCCAAAGAGCTGGGCATCTCGCTTGACAAAGTCCGCGTGATGCCCACCAGCACGGACAAAGTGCCGAACACGTCCGCGACGGCCGCCTCGTGCAGCACGGATATGAATGGCGCGGCGGTGAAAAATGCCTGCGATATTTTGCGCGCGCGGCTCGCGCCGGTCGCCTTTGATTTGGTGGCAGCCGAGGTAACGAGGCTCAAATTGAAATCAGAAATCAGTCCGAGCCTCCTCACGTCCGCTGCTGCGGATGATTTGGTCTTCGCCGACAATTTTGTTTTTCACCGCGCGCATCCCGAACAAAGCATTTCGTTCGCCAACGTTGTGCAGGCGGCTCACTTGCAACGCATCAGTCTTTCCTCGACGGGCCACTACGCGACGCCGGAAATCCATTACGACCGCGCCAAAGGCAAAGGCAAGCCGTTTCATTATTTCGCCGTCGGCGCGGCGGTCACGGAAGTTGAGCTGGACGGCTTCACAGGCATGCACCGGGTTCTGCGCGTGGACATCCTGCACGACGCCGGCAACTCGATTAATGAAGGCGTCAATCGCGGGCAGATCGAAGGCGGCTTTGTGCAAGGCATGGGCTGGCTGACGACCGAGGAACTCAAGTGGGACGACGAAGGCCGCCTGCTGACGCACTCGCCGGACACCTATAAAATTCCGTCGGTCGGCGACATGCCGCAAGTTTTCAACGTGACGCTGCTACAGGACGCTGCGCAAAAAAATGTCATCTACGGCAGCAAAGCGGTGGGCGAACCGCCGTTGATGCTGGCCATTTCCGTGCGCGAAGCAATTCGCGATGCCATCGCCGCATTTGGTCCGCCGGGCGGACAGGTGCCGCTTGCCATGCCGGCGACGTGCGAGGCGATTTACCTGGCGATTCAGAATGTAAAAGCTCCAAGCACCAACAACCAAGCTCCAGAGAAACCTCAATCATCAAGCTCCAAATCCAGGAGCGGGCAACAACCGATTGGAGCTTGAAGCTTGGAGCTTCTCTGGATGTTGGAGCTTGGAATTTGGAGCTTTCCTTTTACTTTGTTCGCTCATGCTCGAACGCTGTTTCAAGCTGTCAGCAAATCAAACATCGGCGCGGATAGAACTTCTCGCCGGCGTCACGACTTTCCTGACCATGGCCTACATCATCTTCGTCCAGCCCGCCGTGTTGTCCGGGAAAATGTTTGGCACGGAAACGGGCATGGATTTCGGCGCGATCACCACGGCGACGTGTCTCTCTGCCGCTCTGGCCACCGCGCTCATGGCGTTCCTGGCGCGTTATCCCATCGCGCAAGCCCCCGGCATGGGCGAGAATTTTTTCTTCGTGTTTTCAGCCATCCCCGCCGCCGCTGCCGCCGGTTTCACCAACAGTTGGCAGGTGGCGCTCGGAACCGTTTTTATATCGGGGATTTTGTTTCTGGTTCTGTCGCTCGCCGGTTTGCGCGAAATGATCTTCAACGCCGTCAGCCCCAGCCTGAAATGCGCGATTGCGACAGGCATCGGCCTGTTCATTGCCTTCATCGGGCTGCAAAATGCCGGCGTCATCGTCAAAGACCCCGGCTCGGCCGTCAAACTGAACGCGCATTTCACCTCGCCCGACCTGATGGTGTTTTTCGCCGGCCTGCTGTTCACGGCAATGCTGCATGCCCGCAAGGTCCGCGGCTCAATTCTCTGGGGCATCGTCGCGGCCACGGCACTGGCGATGGCACTGAAACTGGCTTGGCCGCCATCCTCACCGTTGGCCGCCGATTCGATGCTGGGGAAACAATTTGCTTTCGCTGCCGGCGTCGTTGCTATGCCGCCATCGCTTGCGCCGACGTTTTTCCAGATGGACATTGTTCACGCGCTGTCACCGAAAATGCTGCCGTTCGTTTTTGTGTTTTTGTTCATGCTCGTGTTCGACGCCATCGGCACGCTGATTGGCGTTTGCGAACAGGCCGGGTTCATGCGCGACAACAAACTGCCGCGGGCCAAGCAGGCGATGGTCTCCGACGCGGTTGGCACGGTGGCGGGCGCGGCCCTGGGCACGAGCACGGTCACGAGCTTCGTCGAAAGTGCGGCGGGAGTGGAGCAGGGTGGACGCACCGGATTGACCGGGCTGGTGGTGGCCGCGCTGTTTCTGGTGGCGTTGTTTTTCAGTCCGCTGATTGCCATGGTCGGCAGTTACCCGCCCATCACCGCGCCCGCGCTCGTCATCGTCGGCGCGATGATGGCGCAAAATGCCGCCCGGATTGACTGGAAGGATTACACGGAATCCGTGCCCGCGTTCCTGGTGATGATTGGCATTCCGCTGTCGTATTCGATTGCCGACGGCCTCGCACTGGGTTTCATCAGTTATCCCATCATCAAACTGTTCAGCGGACGCGGGCGCGAAGCTGGCTGGCTGACTTACGTGCTCGCCCTCGTGCTCGTGTTGTATTTCATTTTCGTGCGGAGCAAAATGTAGGGAAGCTTTAAGCACCAACATCCAAGCTCCGGAGAAACACCAGGAACCAAGCTCCAATTTCCGACGCGCATGGTCTTTGATGTTTGATGCTTGGCGCTTCTTTGGTGCTTGGAATTTGGAGCTTGGAAAAGACTCGCCAAGGCCTGGCCTGCTTTTACACTCATTTCAGGCGAGAGAAACATGCGGAACATCCAACAAAAGCTCGGCATCGCCCGGGGCGAACAGCCGGCGGAATTGCTCTTCAAAAACGCGCGGCTCGTGAACGTCTTGAGCGGCGAAATCCATC
>Ga0335081_10015898_pt1 | contig 12177 bp, 14 predicted proteins | sample Lox_Sample_35_FD_206713 | JGI IMG/M metagenome (GOLD analysis project Ga0335081, IMG submission 206713) | Soil microbial communities from Loxahatchee National Wildlife Refuge, Florida, United States - Lox_Sample_3.5 | ecosystem: Environmental > Terrestrial > Soil > Wetlands | place: USA... | reverse complement strand
GAAAGCTTAAAATTTGAGGGGGAGATAGTAACGTTTCGCACAGACTTTCAATAGCCTTTTCGGAACTCATTTTTGCACTGCTTGGGCTCTCCTCCCACCTGCTGAGTAGGTTTGCGTTTCCGGCTTTCCCGTTGCTCACCCCCTCCTTACATTGCGCCACGATTTCCATGGTGGTAAAACTCACACTGGGTCGGCTATGGCCTTGGTTGAGTTTTGGCCTTGGATCAGGTGCGCTTTTGCAATATCGGCCATTCCGGGGGGAATGACATTGTCTCAAAAATCAAGGAACGGAGGAAGAGCTTTGACCTCCCTTTTTATATATAGGCGCATTAGATATTGCGCAGCAAGGAAAAGGATGAAGCCCAATAAGGTTCATATGACTCGGAAATTGCATAGTCGATCGTAGCGCATTACTTCGTAATAAAGTTTCTCTTCAATGGTTTTGCGAGGATGCATCTCGCTCCGCAGAGATAAAGCGACCTTTGTTGACAAGTACTAGAAAGGCCGAAAATGACATTATAAATGAACTACGCGCTTCTGGCGCTCCATCAACGGAAATCTTCTAGCGGTGTCGCAATAGCCGGTCATCCTTCCTCCGATACTTTCGCTTGGGTAAAAACACAATGCGAAAAGTGATGCGAAAGCCGGCCGAAATTGAAATAACACACAAAGTCTTATATATGAGTCCCAGTTCCGATTTTACACAGCGCCCACATCCTTCTCCGAGCATCCCGTGGCCAAAGCAGCTTAGGACTGCCTGCCGCCCATTATCCCCTCATCCTGTATGAGCGCCGTTGAAGACGAACTCGGGACGCTATTGGCTGCCCTGCAAGTACTCCATTCATCGTCGACTCGGCAACAAAAGGAGAAGGCTCACAACTATCTGGAGGCGTTTCAGAAAAAGGTGAGGAATACTCTTGTAAATAGCGAATCCGTGACTAATGTACCCCTCCCATTTAGAGTACGTCATGGACTCCCGTACTGCGTCTACTCAAACGAGATTCGACGGCTGGGGTTGAAGTCAAAATTTTTGCCGCGCAAACCCTGCGCTCCAAGGTCGCGTGACGTTCCGAGGGGATCTCGCTAATCTTAAAGATAAAGTATGATTTTCATCAGGTTACACCAGAGAATCGGGAAGCTTTGAAGAATAATCTTCTTGACCTTTTGATTGTCTATTCTGGGGGACCCCGGCCCATTCTCATCCAAATTTGTGTGAGCATCGCTGCTCTGGGAATGCAGCTGAAGAGCTGGACAACGGTTGTCTTGGACGTCGTAGCCGTTTGTCAGACAGCTGGAAATTCAGAGGACGCTCTACTCCAGTTCCTGGCGGTTTTACCGGAAGAAGTCTCTGATCATCGCAGAATGATCCTCACGGTCAGAGTTTTAAGGTTTCTATGTCTTACTTTGGGTTAGGATGAAGAGTTGGAAGAACGGACACAAGTTTTGCTCAGAAACAACTCCGATAAAGTTTTAGATCTTTTGATGAGATATGCCGCAAGCCAGGGTAAAAATAAGTCCTACAGACGCACCGACTCATAAACTTTTAGCTTTCCAGACAAACCCACGGCCACTTATTTTCACGTGCTTAAGCTCCTGGCTTCGTGAGATCCCAATCGCTAAAATTGTTGACTCGCCACTTCGACGCTTGGCCTTTCAGTCGCTAGGATCCGACGAGCTTTTTGACTCGGCAGTCGATTTCGTTGTTGCCATGCTTCGAGAAGTTCGGGACGCTAACGACAACCCCGACCCGCTATACGAAGAACTCGTCCTTCTCGGTTCAAGACTCGAGGACCTTGAACAGGACCCTGACACATTCAGAGGACTGACCCGGATCTACACCGAGGCCGGAGAAATGTGGACTGTGCTTATTGCTCGTACCCCGGAGAGGTACCAGTATCTCGTGCATTGCATGGCGCAATGTACCCGCTACCATGAAGACTTGGATGTCACAAAAATAACCTTCAACTTCTGGTATGAGCTTACACAGCTCATCACTGTGGAAAAGTACAGGCCAGCCAAGGAATTGTTCACACCAATCTATGAAGGATTGGTTCAGACCATGATTCTGCATTTACACTATCCAGATGGCAATGATCGCGATGATATTTTCAGTGGAGATCGTGACGCAGAGGATAAGTTCAGGGATTTTCGCCATGAAATGGGCGATGTCCTGAAAGATTGCTGCCGTGTCATTGGTGGTTCGCGATGTTTGGCAGCAGCGTCCGCGGAAGTTCAACGTTGTCTCCGAGAGCAAGCTCTTGGCGTAGCCGTGCGCTGGCAAGATATTGAGGCACCCTTGTTCAGCATGCGGATGATGGCAAGGGAAATCGATACCAACGAAAACCAAGTGGTTCCGGAGGTTATGGCATTGCTTGTCAACTTGCCAGATCATGACAAGATTCGTTACGCAGCCACATTGGTGTTGGGCCGATATACCGAATGGACCGCTAATCATCCCGACTACCTCGAATTTCAACTAAATTATATCTCTACGGGATTTGAGAACCAAAACAGGGAAGTGATTAGTGCAGCGGCCCAGGCACTGAAACATTTCTGCCAGGATTGCAAGAGAGTATGCCCTGAGGAATGTACATGTCCCTAATTGTGCCAGCACCTCGTCAACCACGTCGGTCATTTACTACCGTTCTATCAGAACGTTGCATCAGCTCTCGACCGTGATGCATTGTTTGAAGTCACTGAAGGAGTTGCTCATGTCGTTGCGGCCCAACCATTGGACCGCATTTACGAGATCATGGGTTCCTTCTGCCGACCTATAGCTAATGAACTCGATCAATACCAGAGGCTAGCTCCCACCGACGACGAAAAAATACTCAGAAAATTAGCGGGTGAGTTGCTTCTCACCTCCACAACTAACCTTTAGACCTCATCGAACTGCTCACAATCTTTGTGCAGACTGTCTCTCCTTATGTCGATCCTCAGCAGCCGCATCCGGCGGTGCAACTCGTTCAAGAATTATGGCCATATGTTTATCGCACATTGGCCGCCTTCGGACAACACCAAATGATCTCCGAAGCGGTGGCAAAACACATCAAAAATATTATATATTCTTACAGGATTCATTGCTTACCGTTGTTGCCCGCCCTCGCGGACGTGCTTGTCGAATCTTTCGGACATTATAAATACGGGTGCTTCCTCTGGGCTAGCGGGGCGCTCGTGCGACAATTCGGACACGAAGAGATACCTGCTGCCACCCGTCAGGCTATTTGGGAATTCGTCGACAGGCAATGTCGAGCTACGTTCGTCATCTTGGAACTCAAAAAGCCGAACGAAATCCCAGACCGTATTATCCTCCTTGTTGGACCAGTTAACCTTCCTTAGTGACAGAAGACTTCTTTAGGCTTCTGATGGATGCTCTCTATTGTCACCCCTTAGAGTTCTCCAGGTCTGCGTTGTTGCCTTGGATCATGCTGGCCACCCTCTCGTCGTTGTCATCAGAACTGGAAAACCCCTTGACCGCTGTCTTGCACTTCCTGCGTGATTTGCTGGGTTACACTGTTGGCCACATTCCATCGGCTATGCAAAGCGAGGTCCCGGCAGAGATGCAGACAATACTCCGTGAGTTGGTAGTCAATAACGGTCCCATCTTATGCACTGCTCTTGTGTCTGGGATGATCTTCACGTTCCCCTCAGACTGTGTCATGGATGGGGCGGGTGCATTGATGACTCTCATTGAGGCGAACCCCTCGGCTGCCGCGAATTGGATCGCACAAAGCTTGGACGCATTGCCGCAGGAGCATCTGTCTCTCGAAGAACGTCACAGGTTTCTCGCACAGATTCAGGGGTAACGTCAAATCTGAATGCCCTTGCTAAGGATTAGATCGGCAAGTCACAGAGACTACAGACGCATTCAAAGGCAGATTCAAGATTTTATTGCCATCTACCGGCGCCGCGTGATCTCCCCGCGACATAAAGGTGCCAGGCGAGGAATGTTCGAAGGCGTAGTCTTCCACGTTCCCACATGACAACACCCGGAGGCTCTCTTAGGAAGAATCACTCTAAATTCCTCAAGGTTTCTCGTATTTACTCGCTCTTTCTAATGGATTAGCGGAAAACCTTTTGCTCCAGATTGCGGTCGCGGTTTAATCGGTTCATTTATTCATTTAGTCGTTTGCTTATGTTTCTATTGTTGTGTTGTGAGGAAGAAGGGCAAGTGCATGGATTGGACGGCTGGGATTAGAATTTACAAGGATTTTGGGTGGATCTGGCATGGCAATTGGGATTTCGATTATGGCCTTGCTCGTTGGGCATTGAAGTTGGTAGATAGCATCCGCGCATATAGTGAACCGCACCGCAACAAACCTACATCCTATGAACAAGGAGTCATTCTAATCGGTCTTCTTTCTTTGATAAGCAAGATACCAATTGAAGCGTTTGTTCCAAAATGCCTTGCCACCAGTGTCAAGAATATCTCCATGACACGGAATCAATCTGTCAAAATCCCAGCCGCTGACCGCTCCCACATCTTGAGCCATTTGACTAAAGGTTGGCAACAAATCACGTTAATAGGGTCGTACTCTCGGGTTTTGGAACCACCATACCATTCGAGACGCATTCCGATGAAACTTCCAGGACGGATAAGACTGATGAAAATCTTGGTGAGAATTCCGGACGTCGGGCTAACTCCGGTCCCTTCATACTGCTCATACGCAGGGAGGTTAAACACCTAAGGTGAGTACGGAATCTACCATTTCCCGCTATACCAAATCAGCCTCGATGAGAGTCTTTGTCGGCTTGTGGAGGAATGCCACTTCTTTGTTCCGATGGCCCGGGAAAAACCAAGTTTCGATCTGTGCATTCTCAGAACGGGGCAATTAGAAGCTTTTGCACCTCTCCATTAGGACCAAAGGATTTCGTGTTATTCCTCTTATCGAAGATAAAGTCAAATTTGATGCCCTCCTCTGCCTTCTTCTCGGGAAGTCCCTTCACCCCAATGACTTGAGCATCGGGATACCAGTCCACGTATGGTTTCAAGAACATATGATGCTATTGATCAGAAAGTGAAACCAACGAGAGAAAACCTCGACATCTGGAGCAACGAGGTATTTGACCGTGCCAATCGAGTCAAGTTGAGCCTTTGTGGCATCGTCTGGCTTGACGGGCGAAACGAGAAAGACATCTCCATTCGGAAACCGCACAGCTGTTGCGCGACCACCGAATTTCAAAGTGTTGAAGCGGAGAAAGGGCCTGGAAAAGCACCAGATCGAGTCCGTGACCTGTCGAAATTTGGCCTTGTCAGTCATGTAGCCCACCGTAGATTGCTTGGCGGGGGATAATTTTAGCAAATCAATGACGTCATTTATCCCCGAAGCGAAACTCCAATCACTGGGCAAAAGCGCGCGCATTTCCAAATTGCGCACCGCACTTGCAAGTCGCTATTTCGCATTACTCCTTGAGACGATCTCTAGATGCCCTCTAATGCCCTCAAATTTATGTGCTTGCTTCCTTTGTCCTTGCAATGCCAAGACCATAACCCCAACGAAATAACCAACACGCAATCATCGCCAGAAACGAGCAGGACGGTGCTACTTTAATCCAAACCCTTCGCTCTCTTCGAGTGCTCTTGTCAACATCTTTTCAAGCCGTGCTCGACTCCGATATCGGTATAAACAAAGTTGATTGAAACACGTATGGGCAATAGGAAATCTTGTCTCCGAGTCCCCCAAGATGGAAATCTTGAAAGCGAGATTGGCGACTCCTGTTGCCGGAATACGATCAGATCCAGTGACAAACATTAACAGCTTTCGTTGCATCCAAGGATCCATTCGAGCAAAGAAATTCCAGAACCTAAAAGTCAGAATAAGTTGATGACCAATTGAACACCATCGAATGACTGGTTCGTTCTCGGATACTTGGACGCGTGAGGTTTCGCCTTCGTAGACTGCAACGGCGCGAAGTTGGTCGACATCCAGTTTCTCTGGAGATCCACGAATGAGGAGTTCAATCTCTTCAGGCCGGAAAAGCGATAATGCGTTTCCTCCACATACATGGTAAAACCCACGTTTGAACGGTTCAAATTGCTTGGAAATGGATGTGTCGAGAAGATATTCGGTATATCGTCGCACATACTCATGCCGGTTCGCCTTTGTGACCGGTTTTGTTGAACCACCGGGCACCAAGTCGACCGTCTCCATTTGTCCGTATCCTTCTTTTTGTGTAACAAAATCGAGACCGAACACCTCTTCAAAATCGTCACCCTCGTATGCAAGGAGTTTTTCGAGACTATTGGCCACGGTAGGCTTGAAATTCCTGAGATCTTCTAGTCCACAGTGGATGCCTAGCAGTTTCTTGTAGCAAGCGAGAGGCAAGTGGACGTCGAGAATGGTCGAATTGTAGATCGCGAGGCCCAGGACGACGCCGAGGAGGAAAAATTGATCTGAAGTCTCGAAAGAATTGGGATTAAACCAGCAGTACGAGTCTTCATCCCATGTGAACATTCCTGTGATCAGCATCTTGACCAAAAGAATCATACCATAAAGAGGATCAAAGACTTCTCTGCACAGTAGTAAAAACCATTCCTTTCGCAAGCCACCAGCGTCAACACCATCTTCTCCGATGAACTCAATCCGCAGGCCCTTCTTGACATCCATCTCATTACAGCTGATCTGCGTCAGGGAATCCTCGATAATACAATCTCTCCGCACTTTCAGAATCAAATGCGGCGGAACAGTCCTCTTTTGGAACACAGTCGTGAAAAATGCCTCTTTTGCCTTGACTTCCATCTGCCGTCTGGCATCATACTCCATAATATTCATCTTTGCCCCCATTGAAAGCAAAAATGGATATTGACAAAAACTAAATTTCCCAACCTTGTGTTCCCATGTATCGAAATCCATGATTAAATCACAATAGTCGACGAGAGTATTGTAAAATTCGGATATTTGGATTTTAGGGTGGTTGGTATTTGCGGCGAAGAAGAGCGCCATCATTCGTGCCGCACCTTTGATTTGCCAGTCGTTTGTATAGAGTTGGCCCTGGACTTTGGCAGCGCCGGAGGGGCCGCTTAAGTGGGCTCGCTTTTGGTGTTTGTCGAGTCGGTAGGCGATGAAGGAGTTTATCATTTCTACACGGCGACGGAAGACAGCGGGTGAAAGGAGGCGGGCGAACCAGTTTACGAGGTAATGATGGAGTTCATTGGGAAGGTTTGATATGATGCCGTACAGGCGCTTCATCAGGGAATGCTGTGTGTGTTGTGCATGGGATGAAAGCGAGGAACCTGGGGCGGACATCTGTCCAGGAGGGCGCGCAATGTTGCCGGGCGACGGATTAGTGGTAGTAGTTTTGCCGCCTATGGGAGACTGAGGTTCAATTGGGTTGGATCTTCGCCGGCCATCCAAGGAGACTCGCTTGGGGATAGTAGACGGAGGTTTTGAAGGAGGTGGAGGAAGTTTGGACTGGGAGGGCAGAATATGCCCATGGAAGGAATTGAAAAAGTTGATTCCTAAAGCGGGGTTCTCGAGGATAATGAGCAGAAATCGTAAATCTTCTTTCCGTCTGAGAGGTCTGCCCGGGCGGCGTAAAAGTACCTCAGATGTCTTTATGAGAGAAAGAAACAATGATGGTGCGGTTGGTAATTCGTGTAACCGTTGATAAAACGATCTTACGGCATCCAAGTCTAAGCCGGGATCTTGTACTGTTGGGTCCTTGCCGTTGAGGAAACTGTCGTTGAGTGATTCAAATGTTGAAAATGTCTTGATGAGATGCTCTTCTAAATCGTCATACACTGCCGAAGTATCTGGTGCCGCTTTGGATATAAGTGACTCGAGGATTTGGAGGGTCATGGGAACGGGTTGGAATCCTTGCCGTGGTTGGTTTGGTTTGAGGTCATTTACGCACACACATACTGTACATCGATAACACGTAACCGAGGTTGGGAAGCGCAGATTCGAATCGCAACACATGCACTTGCCAACAATCTATGTCATCAGCGGGATGTCGTATGACTACGATAAACCATCGTTGAACCATTTTTGAGGTCCATCTTTCCGAGCTTGCCGTTCAGATTGGGTGAATGTTCCGACGACGGCATGCCAAGGTTTGATCCTTTGGGGAACGGCTTGCGCTTGGGTGAGAGTGGAGAAGGCTTGCGAAGGAGGCCCGGCTCAGAAATTTTCCGAGCAGGACTTTGCTGTTCCTCGGCTGTTAGGAATCTCCGTGCAATGGCGCCAGTCGACAATGTCGAAGCTTGTCCAGAGTCTCGTCGCATGAGTCCAAATGCTGTAGCGACCGGAGCCGAGCCGTTGCGACGGCGTGGTTCGGAGGAAGACAGATCGTTTACGGGCGCCGCTGCAGAGGTCGGCGAGAGAGGAAAGCGCGGAGAGGGCTCTGGGGCATGGTGAGGAGACGATGTTGCCGGAGCAATGGGGCTCGGTGGCGGCTTTCGGGCGAAGAACCCGTTGCCTGCGTACATTGTGGGAGATGTCGCTGGATATACACACAGTGGCCCCTCCTACTGGCGAATGGACGGGTGCTCCTGTCGAGCAAGAGTGAGGGGCGGAGAGAAAGAATGTGTGTGTAATCAGAAAGTGGGGCTCCGTCGATGCCTTGGACGAGCTTCTATCAAAGCGATACACGGCCTATGTATGATGTATTGTGATCGTGCACTGGCCGCCCGACATAGACAAGGTGAGTCCGCCTTCTCTCATTGGCCCTCCAAACTCTCCGTGCCGGGGGCGATCGGCATCAAGTCAAATTCATCCATGCCACTCAATCCCTCACGAACCTTTAATTCCGATGACACAGTCTTTGGACATAATGGAATACACATTTTTGGTTCCTTTTATGCCGTGTCCCGAGCCACCGGATCTTCGCGCGTACAAGATGCACTCCACACGCGCGGCACTCGCCTGCACATCGAAAGAAGATCGCGCAAAGGATGAACCGACGGAGGCTCATTATTCAAGGGATTCAGCCTCGCATCGAGTGTCCCTTGGATTCGGCTTTGTAATGGTCTAAGAGATCCCGCGCCCGGAGAGTCTGGGTTTTAGAACGTGATGCAAGCAGCGCATCACGTCACGCCGCAATCCTGTCAAGGCCGCACAACAATGTCTAACGGTTTCGCCTCCTGAATGGGGTGATCCTCCGATAGCCCTTGAAACGATATTTGAGGTCTACCTTTCCTATATTTAGCCTTTCGAAACAACGATGTCGCATTGCACTCCACAACGAATAAAAGCCCAAACGGGCCGCAATTAGTGGGCGCGTGAGTGTTACAAAATTTAAGGCCAGTCGGACGACCGGGGCAGAGATTCAAGGTCCCCGATGGCCGCTCCACATCCCCATTCCCGAAAGCTAACCCTCGTTCTTTCTGCGTCTGGTATCGAGTTCAGTTTCGACATCAAAGCTTGTTATAAGGACGATACAGCCCGTGAGATACACACCTCGAAGCAACCATGGGTGTCATGGCCAGGGAGCAAAAACTTAACATTTCAGCCCCTATCCTGGGCCCTTTTACGCTCAACCCGATGTACGAGGTGAGTCTGTCGTCACCAAAGTTGAAGAAGAGGCGAGGATTAAAAGCATGGGCCCGATCAAAGCCATGGAGATATTGGGTCTTTTTGGCCATGATAGTTGTCTTTTTATGTTTGGCATGTGCATCCATCATTTTTGCATTGTCATATCTCATGTGGCAACATCGGTCTCCTCCCCCCCCAAATGGGGCTACTTCGCCCTTGAACGGCACCACCCCTGCCATCGCTATGTCCTACGTTTATAGCGGTCACTCATACTTAATTGACGTCGAGGGTGGAGAGGATGAAAATACGCGGGCGGCTGTAGGTTTCCTCTTTCGTGATAATGAATTGACATTAGAATCGAGATGTTATACTCGAACATCTGGGGAGGCAGAACATTAAATACACAATTTCTCGAACCATATCGTCTCCAGTCTTCAATGGATTCAGAATAGACGTCGAAGGCCCTCCCTCAACCGGAGCGATGGTGTCTCATGAGCAGGTTTCGTTTGAGCATGTTCAAGACTAACGGCAGCTTCTCAATGTCTGGCCCGTTCAACTATATTCTGTACCATTGACTGGAAACTTAAATTTTCCTCGCGAACGAGTTGTCGGGCGGGTCAAAGATTCTTCAAATTCCGACAAGACACGACGGCAGGAAGGCTTTCCCTTCTATCCCCCTCACACCATGACGGGAGTGGACAAACTTCATGATCAAGGCTTCATAGGAACGGGGGTTCAAGTTGGAATTATCGACTCAGGCGTCGATTTTACCCATCCAGCTCTCGGAGGATGTTTTGGTCGCGGATGCAAAATCGCCGGCGGAGCCGATCTCGTCGGGAATCAATATAATGGAAATAATGAATCGATCCCAGGTTCCCCTCAAGAATCAACAGCGTTTGATTAGTAGGACCCATTCCTTTTGACAACTGTGACGGGCATGGAACGCACACCACTGGGATACTGGCTGCAGATGCACGAAAAGCAAACGCATCTCAACCTTTCACCGGCGTTGCTCCCGGAGCAACAATCTATATGTATCGTGTCTTTGGATGCAAAATGGTTTCCAGTACGGATATCATCATTGACGCAATGTGTCGAGCGTTTACAGACGGTGCACAAGTCATCTCAATGTCTCTTGGCAGACCCAATGGGTGGAGCGAAGAAGCGCAGAATGTCGTGGGCCAACGAATTGCAGCTCGCGGTGTATTCCTGAGCGTTGCCGTTGGGGACGAAGGCGCTGAAGGTGTCTTTGATATTTCAACACCCAGTTCCGGGCTGGGTGCCACCGCGGTTGCCAGTGTCGACAATAGTGCCGTCGTTTTTTGGAATGCGGTGACCGGCAATGGCTCAAGAATTGTACGTTCTCCAGTATGGTTCCGTGTCTAATATTAGTCATACTTCAAAACGAATCCGTTTGGGGCAACTGGACCAATGCCCCTGTATTTTACGGCCTCGACACCGGAGGAAATTTCAACTGATGCTTGCTCTCCTTTGTCCAATAGTACACCCGATCTCAGCAAGTTTGTGGTCGTCACATCTCGCGGAAATTGTTCATTAATAAGCAAAATTGACCATCTTGTTGCTAAGAACGCTACATGTATCCTGTATTCCCTACCATCTTTCCAGCGTTCTGATCCAAGTATTACAAATGTTTCTGATCTACCACTGCCGGACATTGACAATCTATCTCGGAATGCATCAGGTACTATGACCTCTAACTTATTCTAACTTCAGTTGCATTGGTTGGGCAGAACGATGGACAAATTCTAAGAGCCAACCCAAACGAAACTGTGACGTTTCCCGAAGTTGTAACCGGACAGTTTACCCCAAACGCCGTCACCGGCGGCTCTATCTCCTTCTTTTCAAGTTGGGGTCCCTCGAGCGAACTCAAGATTAAGCCAAATATCGCTGCTCCCGGGGGTTACATTTATTCCACCTTCCCGCTTGCTCAAGGCGCATATTTAACGAAGTCGGGGACATCAATGGCGACCCCCTATCTCAGTGGTATTGCGGCTCTCTGGCTCAGTGCAAAAGGGCAGATAGACCCTTTGAAACTCCGAGACCTCATGTCCATCACGGCTTCCCCGCTCGGCTTCAATAACGACAGGACAACGTTAGACGGAGTATTGGCCCCGGTTATACAACAAGGCGCAGGATTCATCAATGCCACAAAGTTGTTCAGTGTAACAACAATTCTTAGCCCTGCCTTTATCGAGCTGAATGTATGTCCATACCTTTGAACGATCTGATATTGCAGGATACCGAACACTTCGCTGGCGTTCAGGTGATCTCTGTCACGAATAATGGTACGGGAACCGTTTCCTACTCCTTCGGTTCCATCAACGCGGCGACGGCCTACGGACTCAACCAGACTAATGGACAAATTTCATTTTTCCCACCACAACTCGATAACACCACCCCGGTCTCAGTGACGATCTCGCCTAATACAATTGACCTGGAACCTGGCAAATCAACAAACGTAACCGCGACATTTACATTGAACACAATCTTTGATACTTCGAAAATCCCCCTATATTCAGGCTGGCTTATTGTCAATTCCTCGGCTCCAGGAGATGGCGGAACTCTTCGGATCCCCTTCATGGGAGCAGCTACAAATATGTCATCCCTGCCATTATACGATACCTCAAAAAGATTCCCCTCTCTTACGACGTTTGCAACTGCTCCGAACAATTCGATTATGGTA
>Ga0335081_10015895_pt1 | contig 12178 bp, 10 predicted proteins | sample Lox_Sample_35_FD_206713 | JGI IMG/M metagenome (GOLD analysis project Ga0335081, IMG submission 206713) | Soil microbial communities from Loxahatchee National Wildlife Refuge, Florida, United States - Lox_Sample_3.5 | ecosystem: Environmental > Terrestrial > Soil > Wetlands | place: USA... | reverse complement strand
CCGGAGAAGGTCATCCCGACCATCAGGTCGCGCACCCACCACTACCCGTTCCGCCTGGTCCCGCCGTCCGTGCTGCGCGAGCTGATGCAGGACATCCTGCGCCAGGAGGGCGTGGCGGTGCAGGAGCGGGTGCTGCCGCTGGTGGCGCGGGCGGGCGCCGGGTCGGTCCGGGACTCGCTGTCCGTCCTGGATCAGCTGCTGGCGGGCAGCGACGAGTCCGGGCTCAGCTATGAGCGCGCGGTGGCGCTGCTCGGCCACACCGACGCCAGCCTGCTCGACGAGATCGCGGACGCGTTCGCGGCCGCCGACGGGGCCGCGGTGTTCCGCGTGGTGAACCGGGTCATCGAGGGCGGTCACGAGCCGCGCCGGTTCGCGGCCGACCTGCTGGACCGGCTCCGCGACCTGATCGTGCTGGCCGCGGTGCCGGACGCGGCCGCCAGCGGGCTGCTCGACCTGCCGCCGGACCGGGCCGAGCTGATGACCCGGCAGGCGGCCAGCTTCGGCCAGGCCGGGCTGGCCCGCGCCGCGGAGATCGTCAGCACGGGCCTGGACCAGATGCGCGGCGCCACCTCGCCGCGGCTGCTGCTCGAGCTGACCTGCGCCCAGGTGCTGCTGCCGGCCGCCGCCACGGACGAGAAATCCCTGCTCGCCCGGCTGGAACGACTGGAAAAGGAAGCACCGGCGGCGCCGCGGCACGTGCCCCAGTCTCCGCCGCGCGCGCCGCAGCCGGCTCCGGACGATGGTGCCGAACGGGCCACGGTACCGAGCCTTCCGCGCACGGGGGGGTCCACCCCCCCGTCCCCCCCCGGCCCTGCCGCCCGGTCCGTGCCCGAACCGGCCGAACCCGCCCGTCCGGCGCCCCAGGCGACCCGGCCCGCGCCCGCGCCCGCCCGGCCGAACCCGGCCCCGGCCGCCCCGGCCCCGCCCGCGCCGAAGCAGGCGGCTGGCGGAGCCACCACGGCCGACTCGCTGCGGCAGGACTGGGACGCGATCCTGGAGGCGGTCAAGCAGGAGCGCCGGGTGGCCTGGATGCTGCTCAGCAACGCGAGCGTGCTCTCCCTCGAGGACGGCGTCCTCACCCTGCGGTTCCCGCGGGACGGGAACGTGAAGGGCTTCAGCGCGAGCGGGCACGACACCGTGCTCAAGCGGGTGCTGAGCGACAGCTTCGGCCTGAACGTGACGATCAAGGGCGTGGCCGGGGGTGACGCCGGCCCGGCATCCCCGGCCGGCGGGGCGCGGCCGGGACGGCCCGGACCCGGAGCCCCGGGAACGGCCCGCCCGCCCGCGGTGCGGCGGGATCCCGTTCCCGCGCCGTCGGAGTCCGCGCCGCCGGAATATGCGGGGCCGGACTACACCGGGCCCTACGACGAGCCGGACGACATGCCGTCCGCCGAGAGCCACGAGGATGAGCCGTCGCCGGATGACCGGGCGGCCCGGGACGCCGAACTGACCGGCATGGACCTCATCCAGCGTGAGCTGGGCGGCCAGGTGATCGGCGAATTCGAAGGCTGAGCCCAGCGCGCCGGACCGGCTTAACCACGCTGGGCTCGTCGTAGGCTCTGCGTAGGAGGGCGATGTGGAACCCCAGATGGATATGCAGCAGCTGTTCGCCGCGGCGCAGCAGATGCAGGAACAGCTCATGAACGCCCAGCAGGCGCTCGCGGACGCCGAGGTGACCGGCACGGCGGGCGGCGGCCTGGTCAAGGCCACCGTCAACGGCCAGGGCGAGCTGCTTGACCTCAGCATCTCACCGGCCGCGGTGGACACCGACGACGCGGAGGAGACCGCGCGGACGATCGCCGACCTCGTGCTCGCCGCCGTGCGTGATGCCTACCGGGCGGCCGAAGACCTGCAGCAGCAGCAGATGGGGCCGTTCGCCGCGGCCATGCAGGGCGGTGGCATGCCGGGCATGCCCGGCGGGGGTCTCGACCTGCCCGGCGGTCTCGACCTGTCCAGCCTCGGCATCGGCGGCCCGGGCCCGCAGACCCCGCGTCACCAGGACCCTGATGACGAGGACAAGCCGGAGACTTAGGACCTGGCGTGTACGAAGGCGTCATCCAGAACCTCATCGACGAGCTGGGGCGGCTGCCCGGCGTCGGCCCCAAGGGCGCCCAGCGGATCGCCTTTCACCTGCTGGCCGTGGACCAGGCCGAGGTCAGGCGGCTCGCCGACGCGCTGATAGAGGTGACCGAGCGGGTGCGGTTCTGCCGGACCTGCGGCAACGTGGCCGAGGCCGACGAGTGCCGGATCTGCCTGGACCCGCGGCGCGACCCGGCGGTGATCTGCGTCGTGGAGGAGCCGAAGGACGTCGCGGCGGTGGAGAAGATCCGCGAATTCCGCGGCCGGTACCACGTGCTCGGCGGGGCTATCAGCCCGATCGACGGGATCGGGCCGGATGAGCTGCGGATCAGGGAACTGATGGCCCGGCTCACTGACGGAACGGTGACAGAGCTGATACTCGCCACCGATCCCAACCTCGAAGGTGAGGCGACGGCCGCCTTTCTCGCTAGGCTGGTTAAGCCAATGGGCTTGCGGGTGACCAGGCCCGCGAGCGGACTGCCGGTGGGAGGCGACCTGGAGTACGCCGACGAGGTGACTCTGGGCCGCGCCTTCGAGGGACGGAGGCTGCTGGATGTCTGAACCGCCAGCTCAGGGGCTAGCTGAGGGCGGTGAGTGGCGGCCGCTAGCCGACCAGATCGCGGTGAACGTGAAGAACTTCATCGACGGTGTCGACGCGCTGGCCCAGGGCGGCGGTGACGAGACGATACCGCTGCTGCTGCTCGAGGTATCGCAGATCCTGCTGGCCGGAGCCCAGCTCGGCGCCAGCCGCGATGTGATCCTGCCGGACAACTGGGAGCCGGAGGTGGGCGAGGATCCCGACCTCGACGCGCTGCGCACCGGCCTGGCCGCGCGGCTGGCCGCGGTCGATGAGTACGCCGAGGTGTTCGACCCGTACAAGGACACCTCGTGCCTGCCGTTCCGGATCTCGGACGACATCGCGGCCGTGGCCGCCGACCTTATCCACGGCCTCAAGCACTACCAGGCCGGCCGCTCGCTCGAGGCGCTGTGGTGGTGGCAGTACTCCTACTTCAACCACTGGGGTACCCACGGCGGGGCTGCGCTGCGCGCGCTGCACGCCGTGGTCGCGTTCGCCAGCCTCGACGTCGCCGAGGAGAGCACCAGCCCGTGACGACTGCGGGTCAGCCCGGCCCGTTCGGCTAAAATCGACTCCCTACCCACGACCCCGGGAGGTGCGGCACGCCCGTGGCGCTCGTAGTGCAGAAATACGGCGGTTCTTCGGTTGCCGACGCGGATGGCATCAAGCGGGTCGCGCAGCGGATCGTGGCCACCCGCAAGGCCGGCGACCAGGTCGTGGTGGTCGTGTCCGCGATGGGCGACTCGACCGACGAGCTCATGGACCTGGCCAGCCAGGTGAGCCCGCTGCCGCCCGCCCGTGAGCTCGATATGCTGCTGACCGCGGGCGAGCGGATCTCGATGGCGCTGCTGGCCATGGCGATCGCCACCCTGGGCCTGGAGGCGCGCTCCTTCACCGGATCCCAGGCCGGCGTGATCACCGACGGCACGCACGGCCGGGCGCGGATTATCGACATCAGGCCGAGCCGGATCGCCGAAGCGCTGGCCGACGGCGCGATCCCAATCGTGGCCGGGTTCCAGGGCGTGTCGCAGACGACCAAGGACGTCACCACGATGGGCCGCGGCGCGTCCGACACCACCGCGGTCGCGCTCGCCGCCGCCCTGAACGCCGACGCGTGCGAGATCTACACCGACGTGGACGGCGTGTTCACCGCCGACCCCAGGATCGTCAGGACCGCCCGCCGGATCCCGCGGATCAGCTACGAGGAAATGCTCGAGATGGCCGCCTGCGGCGCGAAGGTCCTGATGCTGCGCTGCGTGGAATACGCACGCCGCTACGGCGTCCCTATCCACGTGCGGTCGTCCTTTACCACCCGGCCAGGAACCTGGGTCAGCGGGCACGCGAACGACAAGTCGGAGGTAACCGGGATGGAGCAGGCCATCATCTCCGGGGTCGCGCACGACCGGAGCGAGGCGAAGATCACCGTCGTGGGCGTGCCGGACCGGGTCGGCGAGGCGGCGCGGATCTTCACGGCCATCGCCGCGGCCGGCATCAACATCGACATGATCGTGCAGAACGTCTCGGCGGTGGCGACCGGGCGGACCGACATCTCGTTCACGCTGCCCCGCGACGACGGCCAGCGCGCGATGACCACGTTGCAGGGGCTGCAGCAGTCCACGGGCTTCGAGTCGCTGCTCTACGACGACCGCATCGGCAAGGTGTCGCTGATCGGGGCGGGTATGCGATCCCACCCCGGGGTGAGCGCCCTGTTCTTCAAGGCGCTGGCCGACGCCGGGGTGAACATCGAGATGATCTCTACCTCGGAGATCAGGATCTCGGTGGTGGTGGACCAGGACGACGTGGACCATGCGGTGACCGCCACGCACAAGGCCTTCGAGCTCGACTCCGATCAGGTCGAGGCCGTCGTCTACGGCGGGACCGGCCGGTGAGCGGGCCTCGCCCGACGCTGGCTGTGGTCGGCGCCACCGGCGCCGTCGGTACGGTGATGCTGGACCTGCTCTCCAGCCGGGAGGACATCTGGGGGGAGATCAGGCTGATCGCCTCGGCACGTTCGGCCGGGCGGCGGCTGGTGGTCCGCGGCCGCGAGACCGAGGTGACGGCGCTGGCCGAGGATGCCTTCGACGGCATCGACGTGGCCATGTTCGACGTGCCCGACGAAGTCTCGGCGCAGTGGGCGCCGGTCGCGGCCGCGCGCGGCACGGTGGCCGTCGACAACTCGGGTGCCTTCCGGATGGATCCCGAGGTGCCGCTGGTGGTGCCGGAGATCAACCCGCACCACCTGGCGAGCCGGCCGAAGGGGATCGTCTCCAACCCGAACTGCACCACGCTGTCGATGATCGTGGCGGTGGGGGCGCTGCACCGGGCGTTCGGCCTCGAGGAGATGGTCGTCGCCTCCTACCAGGCGGCCTCCGGGGCAGGCCAGGCCGGCATCGACACGCTCTACGCCCAGCTGGAAAAGGTGGCCGGGACCCGGTCGCTCGGGCAGCGGGCCGGCGACGTGCGGTCGGCGGTCGGCGAGCTCGGGCCGTTCCCGGCCCCGCTGGCCATGAACGTCGTGCCGTGGGCGGGCTCGCTGAAGCCGGACGGCTGGTCGTCCGAGGAGCTCAAGATCCGCGACGAGTCACGCAAGATCCTCGGCCTGCCCGCGCTGAAGGTCGCCGCGACATGCGTCCGGGTGCCCGTCGTGACCACCCACTCGGTGGCGGTACACGCGACCTTCTCCGAGCCGGTCAGCCGCGACCAGGCGTGGGAGGTGCTGCGGCTGGCGCCGGGCGTAGTGCTGGCCGACGACCCGGACAACGGCGAGTTCCCGACCCCGGCCGACGTCGTGGGCACCGACCCGTCCTGGGTCGGCCGGGTGCGCCAGTCGCTCGACGACCCGCGGACCATCGAGCTGTTCGTCTGCGGCGACAACCTGCGCAAGGGCGCGGCGCTTAACACCGCGCAGATCGCCGAGCTGGTGGCGGCCGAGCTTGGGTCGCGCCCGTTACTTTGACCGGGCCGGATGCCGTGCGCTTCAGCACCTACAACCTGCTCAACCTGTTCGCCGCCGACACCGCGGAGGCCCGGCAGCACTACGAGGCGATCGTCGCGGAGATCCGCGCCCTGGACACCGACGTGCTCGCCGTCCAGGAGATCCTGGCGCCGGACGCGGCCGCGGCCGCGGAGCGGCTCCGCGGGCTCGCGGACGACGCGGGCCTGCGGTGCGAGGTACCCGGCTCGCCCGGTCCGGCTGATTCGCCCGCGCCCGGTGCCGCGGTGGCGTTCGGCGGCCACGGCTACCACGTCGGCCTGATGTGGCGGGACGGGATCGCGCCGGTCCCCGGCTCGCTGCGCTGCTATGGCGGCCGGGACTTCTGGCACGGCCTGGCGCTGGTCACGCTGGACGTGGGCGGCACCAGGATCAGGCACGGTTCTTTCCATGCCACCCCGTTCAGCCGGGGGATGCGGGCCGACCAGAACGAGCGCCTGGTGGCCGCGATCACCAGGCCCGCGGGCGAGCCGCCGGTGCTGGTCGGTGCCGACTGGAACACCGAGTGCGCGGACCGGATCCTGACCGGCCAGACCTGGAACCTGTACGAGCCGGCCGACCCCTACGCGAGCGTCGAGTGGTTCGACGACCTCATCTACCAGTGCCAGTGGGATTACGACGAGCTGGGGCGCCGCAGGCACTGGGCCGACCGGCGGCCTGGGGACGTCCTCTGGGCCGGCGGCCTGCGCGACGTCGCCGCGGTCACCGGCGCCGGGTGGCAGCCCACGGCCGGGCATCACCCGGCCGATGTCTACGGCGCGCGCGGGGTCCGGCGGCGCATCGACGCCGTCCGGGTGACCGGTCCGCTCGTCCCCGCGGTCCGGGCGCACCATGTGCGCGACACCGCTGCGACCCGGGCGGCCTCGGACCACCTGCCGGTGACGGTCGAGTACCTGCCCGCGGCGGTGCGCTCGACGCCATGAACCCCCGGTCAGTACGTTCGAACGCCACGAACCCTGATTCCATGTCGTCGGGCGGGCGGCGGAGCCCGGCGGGCGGCGGCGCATCTGTATCTTCTGTCACTTTCCTTAACACGTCGTCCCGGGCTGGCGCCGCCTCTCGAGGGATGGTATAAGCGCACTCACCACGCGTCGTTACTGCCCCCTATAGGGGCGAATGTCTCATTTCCTCGACCTGATGTGACGGCTGGAAATAGACGCTTATGTGGCGGCCGGGGTGTACCGCCGGAAGAGTTCCGTAAGCAGGGACCTTGCCGGTTTGGCAGATCCGCCGCGGTTGCGGGCGGTATAACAGTGGTGGAGCCGGGGTAGCGCGAAGGAGGGACGTGCTGGGAGATCGCAACAGTCCTTTTTACCCAAGGACGCTCCGACCCTGGAAGATGTGCCCCGCGGCGACGCGAACCCCGGACCCGGCTGCCAGCCACATGGCGGCTACCGGTTTCTGGCGTCGCATCCCCGCGGTCAGGCCCGCCCAGGTCAGCTTCGCGCTCGTCTCACCCGCCCGAAATCGTGCAGATACCATTTCGCCGCCGAAGTGTTATTGACGCTGATATAGTCGCTAGGCCACAAGCCACCGGACTAGGGATAACAGCCAGCGTTCAAGGCGTCGCAATTGGTCTTCTCTCGCTTTCACGATCCTGAGGAGGTTACGCGTGCCAACGACCGTCGGCCGTTCACGCGGTCGTCAGGGTGTGCATTCGGGAGCACAGGGAGCGGCTGGCGACCACACGCGGAAGATCATCGCTACCTCGATCACCGCCATCGTCGTCCTCGTAGCCGTGCTGGTCGTGACCAAGGCCGGCCGTGACATTGACGCAGCTACGCAGCGGTTCATGCTGTATTACGCCGGGGTGCTCGCGCTCGTCGGGCTGACCGGTTCGGTGCTGCTGGGCTTGGTGGCCACGGACCGCATCGTGATGACACCCGGACACCGGGTGATGGCGCAGGCCGTGCACCGGGCCTTTTCCTTCGGCACGCTGGCGTTCCTGATCATTCACATCGTCACCGAGATCCTGGCCCAGCGATCGCACGTCATCGATGCGGTCGTCCCCTTTCTCTCGCCGTACCGGACCTTCTATATCGGGCTCGGTACGATCGCCTCCGATCTCATCGTCCTGCTCGTGGTAACGAGCATTCTCCGCAAGCGGTTCACCGCGCACGGGAAGGCCTGGCGCTGGCGGGCCATCCACTACGCCTCCTACGTGGCGTTCGTGTTCGGAGTCCTGCACGGGCTGCTCGGCGGCCGGTCGGCCAAGCCGTACGTCGACTGGAGTTACGGGTTCGCGATCGCGATCACCGCCCTCGGCCTCGCGGTCAGGTTCCTGGCCATCTCGCTGCGGCCGAAGAAGAGCCTGCCTTCGTCCCCCAGTGCCGACCGGGCCGGGCCCGCTGGCTCGTCATCGCTGCACGCCGCGGCCATGAGCATGGCGCGGGCCCAGCTCGGCAGCAACATCGGCGGCACCGCCCAGGTGCTGCCGGCCGGCCTGGGCGGATGGGGGGGCACGGACTCGTGGGCCGCGCTCCCGGTGCCGAGCCGGTCGCCGGCCTCCGGACCGCTCCCGGCTCTGGGCCCCGCCCCGGTTTACGCCGGGCCGTCTTCCGCCCCCTACCGCGACCTCGGATTCATGCCGCTGGGCGCGCCGCAGTACGGCGACGATGGCCCGGCCGGAATGCGGGGGCGCCCCTACCGGAGCGCGGACCAGCCGCGCCCGGCGCTGGCCGGCCCGGCGCGGCAGCCGCGCTACGAGCCGGGGTATGACGGGCCGCCCAGGTTCGAAGGCGCGCCCAGGGGACACGGCGATGTACCCCAGGACGAGCTGTCCTCGTATCCATACGGACCGCGAGACCGCGGCCCGCGGCCCGCGGCATCGTACCCTGAGGACTACCCGGACCGTCCCGGATCCGGCGCGCGAGCCACCCGGCCCGCTGCGACGGAGCCGACGCGTCCCCGGGCCGCCCTACCCGCGCCGCCCCGGACTCCGGACCGGAGTTCCGGCCCGATTCCCCAGCTCAGAAGCGGTTCGATGGCTCGTCAGAGGACCGGGCCGATGCCCCGTCCGGATACCGGGCCGATGCCGCGGGCCGGTCAGGGGCAGCCGCCGCGCAGCGGCTTGGGCCCGGGTACGGGTCCGATGCCGCGCGCGGGGACGGGGCCGATGCCGCGGGCCGACTCTGGCCCGATGCCGCAGCTGGGCACGGGGCCGATGCCACGACCGGCCACCGGGCCGATGCCCCGTCCGGGGACCGGGCCGATGCCCCGTCCGGATACCGGGCCGATGCCCCGCCCAGGTCTCATGCCTCCCCCCGATCAGCCGTCGTCGGCGGGCGACCCGGCCGCCGGGCCGCGCACCGGCCCGTCGCGGGCCGCGCGGCGCGGATCACACCGGGCCACGCGCACCGACCCGAGATATCGCGACATGCCAGGGCCGACCGGAGGTGACGAGTGGCGATGAGCCCGATCAGGGGTCTCGACGCGCCCACGATCATGAGGATCGGGGCGGCCAGGCTGACGGCCGGCCTCGACCGGATGCCCCGGCTCGACCTGGAAGCCCACCGCGACATCTTCGGCCCGCTGCCCCGCCTCTCCGCCGAAGAACTGATCTCGATGACCGAGCAGGTCGACCTGCGCGGTCAGGGCGGCGCGGCGTTCCCCTTCGCGCGCAAGCTCAGCGCGGTGATGAAGAACGTCGAGGCGAACGACTGCGCGCCGATTGTGGTGGTCAACGCCACCGAGGGCGAGCCGGGCAGCGTCAAGGACAGGATGCTCATGATCCGCTCGCCCTACCTCATTCTCAGCGGCGCGGCGCTGGTGGCCGAGGCCATCGGTGCCGAGGAGATCGTAATCGGGGTCGCGGGCGACGAGCTGGCGAACAGGTCGATCGAGGCGGCCATCGCGGCGGAGCCTGGCCTGCGGAAGATAGCCCGCGTGGTCCAGATGCCCGACAGGTTCATCTCGGGTGAGTCCGGCGCACTGGTCCGCGGCATCAACGGCAAGCGGCCGGTTCCTCCGGGACGCAAGATCCTGGCCAGTGATTTCGGCGTCGCGGACCTGCCCACGCTGCTGTCCAACGCGGGGACGTTCGCCCAGCTGGCCGTGCTCGCCCTGCTCGGGCCCGAGCGTTTCGCCGCGGTCGGCACCCCGGAAGAGCCCGGGACGGTCCTGCTCAGCGTGGGCGGTTCGGCCGCCAACCCGGCCGTGGTCGAGGTGCCCGCTGGTATTCCGCTGGCGGCGGTCCTGGACATCTGCCAGGCTCCGGCGGGCGACGGCGTCCTGGTCGGCGGCTACCACGGCATGTGGCTGCCGGCCGGCACGGCGTACGTGGTGCCGGTCTCCCGTGAGGGCCTGGCCGCCGTCGGCGGCACGCTCGGGTCCGGGATCGTGCTCCCGCTGGGTGACGGGACCTGCCCGCTGGGCGAGGTGTCACGGATCGCCAGCTACCTGGCCGGCGAGTCGGCGGGCCAGTGCGGGCCGTGCAAGCTCGGCCTGCCCTCAATCGCACGGGCGCTGGCCGCGCTGATCGACGGGTCGGGCGGTATCGAGGCGCTCGACGTGGCCAGGCGGTCCGCCGCGGGCGTGGCCGGACGCGGTGCCTGCTCTCACCCCGACGGCGTGACCAGGTTCGTCCTCTCGGCGCTCGACGTGTTCACCGAGGATCTCGCGGCCCACGTCTTCCACTCCTCCTGCGGTCGCCCGGTCCGCGGCGTGCTGCCGCTGCCAGCCGGCCCGGAACAGGAAGAACAGCAGCGGCTCGTGGTGGACTGGACGCGGTGCCACGGGCACGGGCTCTGCACCCATCTGGTGCCCGAGATGATCCATGCGGACGCCCAGGGCTATCCGGTCATCCTCAACATCCCGGTGCCCGCCTGGCTGGAAAAGGACGCGCAGCAGGCGGTGCACATGTGCCCGGCGCTGGCGTTGCGCCTCACCAGCGTCAACCCGGCGCCGGCCCGTACCACCCCGGTGGCCATTCCGGCCCCGAGCCTGCGCACCGGCCTGGTCGGCGGCGGCAGCCGTAAGCAGATCACCGCCGGATAGGCTCGGTGCGCGGTCTGCCCGTCACATTATGGGCAATTAGCCCGTTACGCTTATGCAGTTATTATTAATTGTAAGCGCGTTAGTAGATCCGCTTGAAGGCTCCCGATAAGCGAATGCCAGGATTAAACGACCTATATTATCGGCGAGTCATTTGGCCCACCCGGTCCGCGGGCATCATCCGGCGGGCTGATGCGTCTCCCGCTCCTTCATCGTTTCGTTTGCCACCGGGCGACGTAGCGGCGCTGGCCGGGCGTCTCGACCGCGCGCGGGTCATAGTGCTCGCGCACGAACGCGACCGCCTCGGCGCCCGGGACGCCGTCGAGGATGGCCAGGCACGCCAGTGCCGTGCCGGTGCGCCCGCGGCCGCCCGTGCAGCCGATCTCGACCCGTTCGGCCACGGCGCGCTGCCACGCCTCGGTCAGCGTGCGCAGCACGTCGGCCTCGTCGGCCGGCAACCGGAAGTCCGGCCACCGCAGCCAGCGCGATTTCCATAGAACGGCGGGCGGTCGCCGCCCGAGCAGATAGACACCGGACCGGCGCTTCGACTACATCTCCTCCGCCTGGCCGAAGCGCCATGGCGTGGGACATCCGATCCACTGTGCGCTGCTCGGCGTTCGCGCGCCTGGCCAGGACCAGATATCCGACCACTACGGCCTGGTCGCGGACCTTCGCTACTGAGCGGGCGACCGCCGAGGTTGGCCAGGCCCTCTTCGACAGGACCCGCCCTATGTAAGCAGCCCTATGTAAGCAGGACGACGTCGCGGATCCGGCCGTTGAGGTTGGTCACGTCTGCCGCCCGTTGCCGCGCCGCAGCCGTTTGATCTGTCCCGGATCCAGATCATGAGCCTGAGGATCGTAACGCCGCCATAGCCCGCCTGCAGGAACGATGTGTCCGCCCGCTTCTGCTGGTCCAGCATTGCCTCGAGCAAAGGCTGAGGTCCCGGCGGAGCCCGTGCTCGCTGTCTCCAGGGTCCTGCATCATTTCTTCCTCCGGCCGGGTGGAGGGACAGCATCCGGCCGCCGATGAACGCCTTTACGAGGGACGGCCATCGGGAACTACCGGGTGTGACGCCTCCTCGTGGTCCGCCGCCGCATCCACAGAGCGCCTAGGAAGAAGGCGACGAGGAGCACGCCAATGCCGGTGAACAGCAGGTAAAACAGGCCCTTCACGACCAGGCCCAGGACACCCAGCGCCATCGCCACGATCACCAGCAGCAGAAAGAAGACAAGCATCCGATCCTCCGCTCACCACCAGCGTCCGGTTCGCGTCGGACCCTGTTCTGCCACAAGTCTGGCGGTCAAGCTCGCTTCTGGACAGATCCCAGGTCGGAGGCGTTATCCGAACGGAACCAACTTCGTCCCAGAACACACGTAACTCTCACAACCAGGATCGTCGTGGGCCCCCAGGGCAGTTGACGAAGTGCATGTGCTGGTCATCCGGAGCTGCGGTCTGGCTCGCAAACTGACTGTACGGACGGTATCTGGCGGCCGGAATACCGTCAGGTGCCGCTTGACGTTTTACGCCCCGTCTCCGG
>Ga0335081_10015893_pt1 | contig 12179 bp, 10 predicted proteins | sample Lox_Sample_35_FD_206713 | JGI IMG/M metagenome (GOLD analysis project Ga0335081, IMG submission 206713) | Soil microbial communities from Loxahatchee National Wildlife Refuge, Florida, United States - Lox_Sample_3.5 | ecosystem: Environmental > Terrestrial > Soil > Wetlands | place: USA... | reverse complement strand
CCACAACGTGGGATATACGGTACAAGATATTCCGCCGGCTTCAGCCGGTTACAGAGAGGCACTCGCCATGCCGAAGACTCGCCGCCTTGCAGGGCGGTTTTTTTCTGTCCTGATCTCCATCGCCTTTGCTCTATTGCTGCCCCGTCCCGCGCTCGCCCAGGGAGGTCCTACATTGTGTCAGATCGTCGACACGGTGTACCGCGCGGATGGTACTCCCGCGCAGGGCGATGTCGTCATCCTGTGGAACGCCTTCACCACGGCGGGCGGACAGCCCGTCGCTGCCGGGAATCTGACCGTACAGCTGGGGGCGCAGGGCCAGTTCAGCGCCGGTCTCGCGCCCAACAGCGGCGCCACGCCCGCCGGCAGCTATTACCGCGTCACCTACAAGCTCAACGATGGCTCGACCAGTTCGGAATACTGGAGCGTTCCCAACACCCAGACCACGACGATCGGCGCGATTCGCGCCACGCTGGCTCCGGCGAATATGGCGGCGCAGTATCTTACCCGCGAGTTTGCCGACTCCCACTACATGAACCTGACCGATCCGCAGACGGTGGCGGGCGTGAAGACCTTCAGCAGCTCGCCCTCGGTTCCCGCGCCGCAGAATCCTAACGACGCAGCGAACAAGGCCTACGTCGATGCCAATGGCGGTGGCGGCGGAAACTTCTCGTCGCCTCCGCCCATCGGCGATGTCACCCCCAACACCGGCAACTTCACCACCCTGACGGTGCAGACCACCAACGGCGTCCCCAATCCTTCGAACTATCCGCAATCCGATCCTTGCGCCAAGATCAACGCCGCCATCGGCGCGCTGCCCGCCAGCGGCGGCACCGTCGACGCCCGCGGCTTCACTCCCGGCCAGATCTGCAACGCTACTCTGCAAATCACCAAGCCCGTCGACCTGCTGTTCGGCGCGGGCCTCTGGACCTTCAACGCGAATCCCGGCATCAGCGTCAGCGCTCCTAACGTGGTCATTGAATGTCCCGCTGCCACTTCGCTCCAGACCTCCAGCACCACGCTGACCTCGGGCACAAACGCGCCGCTGATTGCCAACTTGGCCGACGCCCAGCTCAACAATGGCAACTACCACACTGCCGATGGCACTCAGGTCCTGAATTGCACCCTCGATGGCAACAACACCGGCACCTTCGGCATCTTCGCTCCCGCCGTCTATTCCATGAAGATCCGCGGTGTGCACGCCCGCGCCTTCACCGGCGCCAATATTCTTGCCATCGGTGGCCAGGGCGATCTGTACGACACCGTCTCCGACTCCAGCGCCGGTGACGGCGTCGTGTGGGGTGCCGACGGCCGCATCTCCGGCATGTCGCGCTCCGACAACAATGCCGCCGACGGTTGGCATATCGTCTCCAGCGGCAATGTGATGGATGCTCCCACAGCGTGGGATAACAAGCTCTACGGACTTCACCTGGATGGCAACCAGGGCGGCGACTGGGCCGCCAATCGCAGTTACCTCGAGCCCAAGATCATCCTGCCCACCTCGAACAATCCCGGCGCCTACGCCTATTACACGCAGCAGGTCGGGACCACCGCCGCCAATCGCCCGGCGCCGTTCTGCCAGAGCGTCGGCTGCGTCACCCGCGATGGCGGCGTCCTGTGGATCAATGTCGGCAACGCCAACCTCTACGGCTTGGGCGCTTCCGAGTTCTCCATCAGCTTCGAGAACATCAACTCTCCCGATGTCTCGCAATCCAACTCCGGCAACAACTCCGGCGATTGGGATAACATCTTCATCGAAGGCACCCCTGCTCAGCCCGCGACGCAGATTTCGCTGTTGGGTGCAAAGCCGCACCAGGCAGGCGTTCCCAGCTATCCCACCCACGGCGTTCACCTCAAGTACGTGGCAGCCTCTTCGGTGAAGGATGTTCAGTGGTCCGGCAGCGCTTCGGCCTCTCAGCCGCAGCCCGATCTCGGCGGCATGGCGGTGGAAGACTCTTCCCTCCTGGAGATTGACGACCTCAACTGCAATCAGTCGTACGGCCCGTGCCTGTCCTTCCTTGGCAGCCTCGATGTCATCGCCTCCAAGATTGTCTCCTTCGATGGCGGCGCCGCGTCCGGTCCGGCTTCCAATGTTGTGCTCGCCGACAGCGCCTCCCACGACATTCTGCTCGACGGCGTCGAGGCCGACGACAATCGCGATACGCCCCTACAACGTGGGATAGCCAACAGCGGCTCCCACATTGTGGTAAAGAACGAGAAATATGGCAGCCTGGCCGCCGGCGACAACGGCGTCTCCAGTTATGAATCGCTGGGCGGCGGCACTGACAGCCTCTCCTACGGCGTCCCCGGCTCGGCTGGCTTCCAATGGAACGTTGGCGGCGCTCCCGTGGCAACCTTCAGCGGTACTGGCCTGAACGCCCCCGTGGCCTCCGCCGGTGATCTCACCACAGCCAACTTCCCGGTGATGGATCTGCGCAACTATGGCCTGAAAGGCGATGGCCTGCTGCTCCACAACTGCAGCATCACCGCGGGCCTCGCCGTCGTCACCTGCCCCGGGTCGGCTTTCACCGCCAACGATGTCGGCAAGGGCGGGTTCTTCGAAGGCGCGGGCGCGGCCGGCGCGTATCTCAACACCACCATCGCCAGCTATCAGTCGCCCACCCAGGTCACTCTGGCCGCTCCCGCCTCCACCACGGTTGCCGGCGGCTCCTTCTGGTACGGCACCGACAATACCGCTGCATGGTGCGCCGCCATGAACTGCACCAGCACCGCCACGCCCAACCAGCTCTACTCGCCGCAGCCGGGGCGCACCGTTTTGCTGCCCCGCGGAACCTACTTCATCACCGGCACGGCTTACACCCGCAACAATGACAACCTGATCGGCGCCGGCCAGGCCGCAACCCAGGTGTTGCTTTTCAATTCCACCAACAGCATGAGCGTTCTGTGCCTGGGCTCCAATGCCAGCGCCGGGACCAACACCTGTACCGTCGACGCCGGCACGCAGAACCTCGATGTGGAAGGCATTCTCTGGGGCACCCCGGAAAATGGCAGCCAGATCTGCATCAATCCCCTCAACTACTCCGGCTTCGAGATCAAGAACAACTGGTTCGAGTGCGGCGTTGCGGTCTCCATTCTCGGCAACATCGGTAGCGTCATCGGCAACACCTTCGATGCCAGCACCGCCAACGGAATCAAGGTCAAGGGCGACGGCGAGGACTACGGCAACAATCCTTCGCACTCCATCCTCATCGCCGACAACCAATTCTTCGCCAACAAATACGCGTCCATTCAGGTGGACGGCGCCAGCGGCGTGCAGATCCACGGCAACAACATTCTCTACGCCAAACAATTCAGCGTGCTCGTGGCCAGCCCCGAGAACTACACCACCTATCGCCTCAACATCAGCGGCAACAACTTCGCCACCTCCACCGGCTTCTGGAATCCCACCGAGAACCACATCTACGTCACCACCCCGCTGGTGCGCTCGGTCATCGCCAACAATACCTTCGGCATCACCCGCGATGCCGACATTCTGCTCGGCAACTCTGGCATTGTGGGACTCGACATCAGCTCCAACAAATTCTATGGAGGCCAGCTCACTTGCGGCGGAGCCTGCACCGCCTCGCTGCAAGTCTTCAACGCCGGCGCCGGCCTCACCGTGCGCGGCAATCAGTGGGACTCGCCCGGAAACTATGCTGCCGACTTCGCGACTCCGGCCTATCTTTCCGGCAACTACTGCACCAATCCTTTCGCCGTCGTCGGCCTGCCGGCGCACGACTACGACAAGGCGTGCTTCCGCTTCGCCGCGCCAACCGCGGCGAACTCCGTTGCCAGGGACAACATTACCGACTCCGCCTCCGTCGCCGCCGTCGCCATTCGCGGCGGTGCGATTCCCGCCGCCACCAGCGGCAACCGTTCCAACTGGTCGACCGCCGATGTCTACTTCGACACCAACCTGAGCTCTATCGCCTCCGCCAATGAGCGCGTCTACAACGACACTGGCAACTATTCGGTCTTTACCACAATGTCAGACCCAGCGACCGGCAATGCCATGTTCGCCGGCGATCTCTCCATGCGCGACATTCCCGGCCACGAATACTTCGTCAGCAAATACCCCGGCTTTCAGGCTGCCATTAACGCCGCCTACAACAATGGCTCGGTGCTGGGCACGGTGATCGACGATCGCACTTCGCCCTACACCGGCCCCGGCTTCATCCTCTACGATTCGGTCACCCTGAAGCTCGCTCCCACCACGTACACCATCAACGCCACTGTCACCTACAACAACGGCAACAACAACGTCACCGCCGGGATCATCTCTTCACCGGGCTCGCGTCTCATCGGTGCCGGCACCTCCACCAATCACGGCACCATCCTGCAGCCCGCGAACGGCCTGAACGCCGACCTCATCGCCACCTCCACCGTCGGCACCGGCACAGCCACGCCGCAATGGTGGCACTGGGGCCAGATCGGCAATCTCCGCATCGTGGGCAACGGCGCCAATCAGACCGCCGGTGACTGCCTCAAGGTCGAGAACATGGGCGAGGTCGCCAGCGTTCACGATGTCGAGTTCTCCGCCTGCTACAACCACAACTTCGAGAACATCGGCTATGCTGCCACACAGTCAGACATCGCCAACATCACCAGCAACCGCGCAGTGAACGGCTCCGGCGTGGCGTTCACCAACCTGTCCGGCGTCGCGGTGCTCAACGGCGTCAGCGGCGACTGCAACCAGACATCGCTCATCGCCGCCAATTTCAATGCCGCCGGCACGCTGACGATCCACGGCCTGAAGGCGGAGGCCGAGAGCTCCATCTGCAACCCGGCGGTGCAGGATCCGGTGATCTATACCACAACGTCAGACAGCACGGTCCTGGCCTCAGTCAAGGTCGACGGCGGTTATGCCTTCGGGACCACGCAGCAGAATTTCCTCAAGAGCACCGGACCGGGCGCCATCCAGTATGAACAGGAAAACTTCTACCTCAGCGGCTACACCAACCTCCTGAACGACACAGTGCGCGGCCAGGTCATCGCCAACGTCGCCACCACCACCAAACAGCCGGTCTTCTACCTCAGCAACGGTATCGTCTTCGGCAACCAGGCCTTCACCTTCCAGCCGAATACCTTCATGCAGGGCAATCCCAACGGCACGCCCACGGAGATGCTGGGCGCCGGCAGCGACAGCTCCACCGACATCGCTGCCATCGGCGACGGCGATGGTACCAAGTACTTCAACGGCGGTCTGAAGTTTGGCACGTTCAACCGCACCCAGTTCGGCCAGACGCCGGAATATCAGGCGCGCATGGGATGGCGCTGGGTCAGCTCTGGGCACTACGACGACACTACCTGGACCTTCGTTCCCATCACGGCAACCGGTGACTCCAGCACGCGCTGGATCGGCGATCCCAACGCTCGCTGGCCCGAGGTCTACGCTGCCGACATCAACTCCACCACCGCTACCGTGGGGACGTTGAATGTCACCACCTGCAATGGCTGCGGCGGCTCGGGTGGCGGATCGCCGAGCGGTCCGGCCGGCGGCGATCTCAGCGGCAACTATCCCAATCCGACCGTGTCGAAGATCAACGGCCAGGCTCCGGCCACGGTCGCGACCTCCGGCAGCTATAACGACCTGAGCAACAAGCCGGTGATCCCGGTGCAGGGCTCCCACATTGTGGCAGGCGGCCTGCAGGGCAATACCGCGCAGCTTACCGGCAACAGCTCCGATCAAACGGTCTACAGCGCCAGCTTGCCGGCGGGCACCTTTGCCACGGGACAGGGCGTCAAGTGTTCCGCTCGCTGGACGCACTCCACCACCAGCACCGCCGTCACCTACAAGTGGACGCTGGGATCCACCGCCGTTGCCTACAGCTCGCTCACCAGCGGCTCGCAAAACTTCGCCAGCGATATCGAGATCTATACCGTCTCTTCGCTGTCATCGCAGATCATCAACGTCAGTCCCATCATCGGAGGCACCACCATCCTCGCCGGGCCAAGCAATAACAACTCCGGCGCGGAAAACCTTGCCAACGCCTCCACCATCAAGTTCACCTTCAACATGCCCAACTCCGACTGGATCAAAGGTTCCACCTTCTACTGCCAAACCATCCAGTAGGGCGAACATTTTCTTATCCGACAACGTGGGACTACCAGCCCACCGATATGGACAACTGCTATGTCCAAGAAACGCACAAAAAACTCGAGCAGGAAATCTGCGCCCGTTACTACGCACAAATCTGAACTCACAAAGAAGGAGCTCGAACCCGTCCCCGATCCCGAGCCGAAACTTGAACCTCTCGACCAGCCATGCACCAAGCCGGAGAGACCCAGCGTCAAGGACCTCGCCAGCGTCGACTTTCTGAAGTGGTGCGGCAGCCGCCTGGACGAAAAACCTCCGCAGACTCGCCGCATCGATCCTCACGGTTTGTCGCTGGAATGCAGCACCTGGCGCGAATACCTGTTGTGGGGGCTGTTGAAGATCCGCAACAAGCGTGGTCGTCTGCAGAGCTTGTCGCTCAACCGCGCCCAGCTGGATCTGCAACGCCGCAGCACCAGCCGCAATATCGTGCTCAAGGCTCGCCAGCTTGGCATCACCACCTATGTAGCGGCGCGCTTCTTCCTCAACTGCATCAGCCGCGAGGGCACGCTGTGCGTGCAGGTCGCGCATGACCAGCGTTCGGCCGAGGAAATCTTTCGCATCGTGCACCGGTTCCTGGATAACCTGCCGGAACCGTTGCGCAAGGGCGCGCTCGTAACGTCGCGCGCCAATGTCCGCCAGATCGTGTTTCCTCTGTTCGATAGCGAATATCGCGTGGAAACCGCGGCGGATGATTCCGTTCAGCAAGCCTGGCTCGGCGAGTACAAGATCGCCAGCGACTACCTACCCGTCGCCGACGTCCTCCCGGCCGATGCGGTGCAAGTATCGGCTCCATCGCGCAACGCCAACTTCACCGCCATCGTTCGCGAAGTGGAAGTGCAAGTCGTCTCGCTCGCCGGCGATCGCTCGCAATACGACATCAAGTTCGCCAACGACGCAGCCGAGCCGCTGGCCTTCAAGTTCGACCTGGTCACCCTGCCCGCGCCGGTCACGACCATCTACGACACCGGCACGCCTTCGTCCTCGCTCTACATCGACTCGTTGACGGCGGCCCAGGTCACCAACGTCATCGCCACCGAGATCACGATCGATGCCGGCGTCGCGCCACCTGCGGGCGGCGGCATCGAGGTGCGGCGCTCCGACGGCGGCTGGGGCACCGGCGACAGCGGCAATCTTGCCGGTCGCTTCACCACTCAAACTTTCACTCTGCCGCGCCTCGCGCGCGTGCAGGGCTATTATCTGCGGCAGTATGACGGATCGACGCCGGCTAAATACTCGCGTTATTCCATGCTGCTGCACGTGGACTATCCCTTATGAGCACATGTATCGGTCCTTGCACTCTCACTGATTTCGAACAAAAAGTTCTGTCCGATCTTTCCGAACTCAAGGCGCACATGCGTTGGATCATTGGCGAAGGCGGCCAGGGCAAAATCCAGGAACTGGAGGAGCGCGTTGGCCAACACGAAGCCTACCTGCAGCGCTTCACCGGCATCGCGACCGCCCTCGCCAGCATCCTGACCTTCTTCCACCTCGCGATCGACTATCTGCGCCTCCGGCATTAATGCATTGCTCACCACACAGACACGAGCTGCACAAATAATCGCTGCGGCGCCATCGTCCGTCGAACCCTATGAAATTGATTGCTTCGCCTTCTTCGTGTTCTCCGTGGCGAAAATGATTCCAGGAAACTCTGCTTCTGTGTCTCTGCGGTGAATGGCACCTCCCCGGTCGCACGCGGCGTCACAATCTCAGATATCCTCTACTTGAACCAGCATGAAACCACTTGCCTCCTTCGCGATTCTGGCGCTTGCACTCTCCCTGACCGCGGCAGCGCAGCCGCCGCAGGACGCGTCTCCCGCCACGCCTGCGCAGAAGGAGAGCAACGCCGCCAGCGCCACCGAGGACACCAGCGGCACCACGGGCGATCAGATCAGCCACCCCGCTGGCGCGAAAGGTTCGACTCTGATCGGCTGCCTCGCCGGCCCGGACAAGAACGGCAAGTACATGCTGCGCAGCATGTCGCATCGCCTGGGCGTCGAGATTGTCGGCTCCGACGATCTCAAGAAAGATTCCGGCAGCAAGGTGAAGCTGACCGGCGTGTGGCAACCGCTCGATCCCTTGCAGCAACCTACGCCACAAAGGCCCGGCCATGCGCCGGCGGCGGAGACGCACCGCTTCCAGGCCACCCAAGTCGAGGTGATGGAAAAGATTTGCAAGCCGCCGAGCGAAACCACTCCCGTCAGCAAGAACAAGGCGCAGAAGCCCACCGTTTATAACGCGCCCAGCAACAACCCTCCCAATCCCAAGTAGCTCGAATTTCCGCCGCCAGAGATCTTTCTCCTGATCCCTGGCAGCGTGGTCACGAGTTGATCAGCGTCGGGGCAAGAGGTAAGAGAGATTTTGAGTGTCATCCGACCGAGCCCGCCGCGACGGGCGACTGGAGGGACCTGCTGCTGGTCGACCTGCTCAGAACTCTTTCTTCGAATCCACCAGGATCGTCACCGGCCCGCTGTTCACCAGCTCCACTTGCATCATCTCCTGAAAGCGTCCCGTCTCGCAGCGCAATCCCAACTGCCGCACGCGCTCCACAAAATACTCGTACAGCTCGCGCGCCCGCTCCGGACGCGCCGCCGCGTCAAACGACGGCCGCTTGCCTCGCCGCACATCTCCGAACAGGGTGAACTGCGAGACCGCCAGCACCGCCCCACCCACATCCGACACGCTCAAATTTATCTTCCCCGCATCATCCTCAAAGATCCGCAGCCCGCCAATCTTCTCCGCCAGATAGTCGGCGTCGGCCGCGCTATCATCGTGCCCGACTCCCAACAGCACCAGCAGACCCTTGCCGATCTCGCCCGTCAATTCCTCGCCCACCTTCACCCACGCCCTGGTAACACGCTGCACCACCGCTCGCATGTCAGGGTTGTACAGCAAGCAATTAGCAACTGCAATTAGCAATTGGCAAATCGGGTTACTTCGTGTCAGGACACGACTTCCAGTCGTGCCGGGAAAGCGGCGATTCTAGGGATCGGGGCCTTTAGCCCCGCAAGAAGCTCGGCAGGGCATAGGAATAATGAGAGACTCCGTCGGCGGCCACACCGTTTTTCTCTGCTTCCACTAGCCCGGCCATTCCGCAGCGCGAACGCGCACGGCGAAAAGCGGCCTCTCTGCGTTGACCGTGGCAATCCTCCCCGTTTAGGATGAATCGGTACTCATATCGCTGAGCGCTCTCCGCTCCTGTTGTGTGCATCTGCTGTCCGGGAGGGCCTCGCGCAACTTTACAGGCTCCCTGCCTGCAAGTACACTGTCGGGTTTCCGTCGTGGCCGCGCCCTAGGCCGGCCGCATGACTGGATCCCGGCGGCGACAGGAGAAAGAATCCGATGGCTTCGGTTGAAGAACGGGTGAAGCAGATCATCGTAGAGCAGTTGGGCGTAGACGAAGCGGAAGTCACTCCCAGTGCATCCTTTGTGGACGACCTTGGCGCCGACTCGCTCGACACCGTCGAGCTCGTCATGGCTTTCGAAGAAGCCTTCGAGATCGAAATCCCCGACGAGGACGCGGAGAAGATCCGCACCGTGCAGGACGCGATCACGTATATCGACCAGCACGCCAAGGCCAAAAAGTAGCGGCCCGTCCCCCAGGCCCCCATCCGCGCAAATTACCGTGCGGCCAAAGCCCGCTTCGCTGCGGGACGCGAGTGTCTCGCCCGCCCCTGGTGGGCCGAAAGGTTGGCTGAGCTCATGGCATCTGTTGACGAACGCGTTAAGCAAATCATCGTGGAGCAACTGGGCGTCGACGAGGGTGAGGTCACGCCCAACGCCTCTTTTGTCGACGACCTCGGCGCCGACTCCCTCGACACCGTCGAGCTCGTGATGGCGTTCGAAGAAGCTTTCGAGATCGAGATCCCCGACGAGGACGCGGAGAAGATCCGCACCGTCAAGGACGCCATCGACTACATCAACTCGCACGCGAAAGGATCGAAGTAGTTTGGACCGTCGCGTCGTCGTCACCGGCATCGGACTCATCTGCGCCGTCGGCAACAATGTCGCAGACGTTTGGCAGGCATTGCTGGCCGGCAAGAGCGGCGTGGAGCGCATCACCAGCTTCGACGTCTCCGCCTTCGCTTGTCAGATCGCCGCCGAAGTGAAGAACTTCGACCCGCTCCAGTTGCTGGACAAGAAGGAAGCCCGCAAGATGGCGCGCTTTATACATCTGGCCATCGCCGCCAGCGATGAAGCGCTGCGCATGGCCAACTACAAAGTCGAAAACGAAGAGATGGCCGAACGCACCGGGGTCAACATCGGCTCCGGCATCGGCGGGTTCGACATCATCGAGCGCGAGCACTCCAACCTGCTCAACGGCGGCCCGCGCAAGATCTCGCCCTTCTTCATTCCCGCGGCCATCGTCAATCTCGCCGCCGGGCAGGTCAGCATCCGCAACAAGGCCAAAGGGCCGAACGAGGCCACCTGCACCGCCTGCACGACCAGTGCGCACTCCATCGGCGATGCCGCGCGCGTCATCAAGTATGGCGATGCCGATGTCATGATTGCCGGCGGGACCGAAGCGGCCATCACGCCCATGGGCGTTGGCGGATTCGCGGCCATGCGCGCGCTCTCCACCCGCAATGACGATCCGCATCGCGCCAGCCGTCCCTGGGACAAGGACCGCGACGGCTTCGTGATTGGCGAAGGTGCGGGCATCCTGATTCTGGAAGAGTTGGAGTTCGCCAAGAAGCGCGGCGCCAACATCATCGCCGAGGTCGTTGGCTACGGCATGAGCGCCGACGCCAACCACATCACGCAACCGGCTCCCGAGGGCGAAGGCGGCTACCGCGTCATGCGCAATGCCCTGCGCGATGCCAAGCTCACGCCCGAGCACGTCGGCTACGTCAACGCACATGGCACTTCGACTCCGCTCGGCGACGAACTGGAAGCTACCGCCATCAAGCGCGCCTTCGGCGATCATGCTTACAAGATGCTGGTCAGCTCCACCAAGTCGATGACCGGACATCTGCTGGGCGGCGCGGGCGGACTGGAAGCCGCCATCACCGTGCTGGCACTGCGCGATCAGGTCGTGCCGCCCACCATCAACCTCGACCATCCCGACGAAGGCTGCGACCTCGACTTTGTCGCCCACACCGCCCGCAAGGTCCAGATGGACTACGCCATGTCCAACTCCTTCGGCTTCGGCGGAACCAACGGCTGCCTCGTCTTCAAACGCTGGACCGAATAGCGGGGCGTATCTGGCCGCCTTTGAGATCGTAAAGCGAGCCTTCAGGCTCGCGTCCCACACTTCAACTTATGTTGTTTTTCATCCCGAGCGAGCGCGAAGGAGCATAGCGACCGAGCGCGAGTCGAGGGACCTGCTGTCCTACTCCCGCGCGAACATCTCCACCAGAACCGCCGACACCTCCGTCGCCGTCCGCACCGATATCCTCCCCAATTTCCGCACCAGTCGTTGACGATCGACGGCGCGAAGCTGGTCCAGCGCCACCTGACCGCGCTTTCCCTGGAAAGCCACAGCGACACGCGTTGGATACCGCCGCTGCACCGTCGTCATGGGGGCCACGATCGCGGTTCGCAAGGGCTCATTCATTTCGTCCGGCGAGACAACGAGACAAGGTCGCGTCTTCTGGATCTCCGCTCCTGACGCGGGATCCAGCGTTACCAGCCAAACCTCGTCCAAACGGGGTAGCGTGGCTACCATTTCCATTCCTCGCGATCAAAGCGGTTGGCGGAAACATCCTTCAGCAGCAGTTCGTCTTCAGCGGAAGCGCCGGCCCGACGAAATCTTTCGCCCCAATCTTGCCTGCGCTGCCGCGGTGATGAGATCACCACGCAGTTGTTCTCGATCCGCAACTCCACGGTATCTCCCAGCCCGCATTCCTCAATAATTGGTTTAGGAATACGGATTCCCCGCGAGTTCCCCACCCGTACCAACTCCGCCTTCATATCTCCTCCGTGATTACATTGTAACCACATAGGGCGAACTCTGCGAATGCTTGCTCCCCTACCATTACGATTCACCATCCATACATCCCGATCCACGCCCCCTCCACTACCCACCAACCCCCGCCTTCGGAGTATCATGACCTTTCCGCGCTGATTTCCGCGGCGCGCCCGAGAC
>Ga0335081_10015892_pt1 | contig 12181 bp, 7 predicted proteins | sample Lox_Sample_35_FD_206713 | JGI IMG/M metagenome (GOLD analysis project Ga0335081, IMG submission 206713) | Soil microbial communities from Loxahatchee National Wildlife Refuge, Florida, United States - Lox_Sample_3.5 | ecosystem: Environmental > Terrestrial > Soil > Wetlands | place: USA: Florida... | reverse complement strand
TGGACCTTTACGTTCTCCGCCGACAGTCGTTTTGTTGCCGCGTCGTCACTCCATCCCGGTAAGAAAATCAGCATCTTCGACATCGAGAATGGCAAGATGCTTACTTCATTCGGAAAGAACCTTGCACACTCCATGGCCTTCAGTCCGGATGGCAGAACGCTGGCATCGGGATATTGGGAAGTTGTGACACTGTGGGATGCTGTCTCGGGAAAGCGACTGGAAGTCCTGCGTGGTTTTGACCGCTACATAAATGCAATGTCGTTCAGTCCCGATGGCACGTTGCTCGCAACCGGCAATGATTTAGGCAAGCTTCAGCTGTGGGATCTGCGCAGCGGAGCCATGCTGCACTCCATCAACCTCGAAGGCGGAGACGTATCCAACCCGGCATTCAGCTCTAATGGCCGTCTCATTGCGGTCGGCGTCTACGGCACAGGAACGGTTTGGATGATTGATGTTCGAAGCGGAAAACTTGTTGATAGTTACAAAGTTTCCGATCTGGGCTGCGGTTCTGTCGCCTTTAGCCCCGACGGTCGCTATCTGATTACGCCGTCAACCGGGGGTTTGATCAAATGGCCCTACGACCGCGGCGGAACGATCCGGATCTTTGAAATAGCAAGTCCATAACTGGCTCGTTAGGGTCCCAGCAGACTCCACACACATGGATTTCGCTCGTACGAAGGGCCAAAGTTTGTCGCTTACTCTGGCATAACGATGACTTCATCCTTCGGCATCGCATCCAGCGTTGCCTTATCAATCTCCAAATGCGCCAACACCAACTCCGGTGGCGTGTGCCTCAGCCATTCCGACAAGGCCAGATCCTGATAAAAACTGCTCTTGAACATCTCCAGAAACTTCAGATCGGTCGTGCCGGTGTTCTGCACATAATGCGGCAGCGTTTTTTGCACATACCCAACATCTCCCGCCTGAAAATCCATCGTGCGGGCACGCCCGCCAGTTGCGAACACGGTCATCCTGCCGCTGCCACTGATGTAGTACTGCCACTCATCCGCGTTCGGATGCCAATGCAGTTCCCGAATTCCTCCGGGCCGGACGGTAACGATGGCGGCAGCAATCGTCGTCGAAACTTTGAACGAGCTCGAATCGACGATCGTGACTTCGCCGCCCTGTGTGCGCTTTGCGACCTTCATCTGCGACTTGCGGAACGCGAAATCCTGAGCCGACAGGCCTCGTGAGCCCGCGATTGCCTTCTGATCATCGGACAAGGCGCCAGGCACCGCCGCCTGAAAAATAAATTTTTCACGACGGACCATTTTCTCCATCGCTTGCGGACTCACTCCAAAATTCGCCGCCAGCACATCGTGTGGAGTGTGCGCCATCCAGTCCGTCAGCAGCACGGTCTCATATTCGGAGAAATTGCCATCGTCAAACACAAGCAGGAATTCACACCCGTCGGGATTCAGGCCCTGAATCGAATGCGGGATGCCCGTCGGGAAATACCAGAGATCGCCTTCCGTGACGTCCGTGACAAATCCCTTGCCCTCGGCATCGAGCCCGGTAATGCGCGCGCTACCGTACAGCATGATTGCCCATTCGGCAGCCGTGTGCCAGTGCAGTTCGCGTACGCCGCCCGCGGTCAACCTCATATCCACGCCGGCGATCGACTTCGAAACTGGAAGCTCGCGCACGGTCACTTCGCGCGACCATCCACCCTGCTGCATCCGCTTATGAGAAATCCCGAACGGAAATTTAAAGGTCTGCACTCCACCCGCATCCGAAGAGGGCGGCAAAAAAGAGTCCGGGTTTTGCGCATCGATCGCCGGATTCCCCGGCCCAGGAGCGCTTGTGCTGCGATCGCTTTTCGTCGGATAGGGTTTCTGTTCCTGCCCCGAGACGTCCGTCGATTTGAGCATTCCGGCAGCCGCGAGCGCCGCCGATCCCGCGCCAAGAAACCCGCGCCGCGAAACATTCTTTTTCCCCACATCGTTGCTCATGAGCCACTCCCCACACGAATACGGATGTTCCCCACTTTTCGAGAACGTCAGTGTACACCGCAGACTGCGCGCCCCAAGGGAACTGACAAGCAGCAGCGACACCTTTGCAGTTGCGCCGGCCCGACAAGATGAGGTTCTGTTGGTCGACCGATTGACGTATCATCCTTCGGACTGGCCGCTTCGAAATCATGGCAATATCGCCGGAATGCACATTCGAATATGTCGCTGAAATACCCGACCACGCGGGCGTGAATTTCTCGTGCGATGCATCATCACGGTTCCCGGAAAATGACGGGCATCGAACTCTTCCCCGTCTGGTAGGACCGACGCCGCGCTTGCATGTGGAAGACGCCGGCCCCACTCCCAATCCGGGCCCGCGTTCGCCCGCCACCCGGCGCAGTCGCCTCAGGCTAGTTGCTTCTGACCCGCGAAACGCTACGGTCGCGGAAAGCTCTTTTATCCTGGACCAGGGCGTCATCTCGGCTCTTCGCCCGCGAGACCTTCTGCACATGGTAAGAACCGGTTGCGGAGGCACCGGCGTCTCGGTGATTCGTTCCGATCAGTTAATCTTCGCCGCGGGAGCGATCACGCAGGTACCGCTGGGGTGCGACTTTGCAGCGCGCATCCCGATCGATCTAGTGCGCCAGGCCAAAGATGTTTTTCGGACGCGAGACACGACATTCGAATTCGCGGAGTATCCCATCGAAATTCGGGCATCGAGCGCGATACACATCCTGTATCGGGGACGAATTGAGTTGGATTGTTTTGCCGTGTGGGTTCTTCACGGACACTACAGGGGGCTGCCCGGCGTTGATGAGTGCTTGTCGGTCGCTCGCAAGGGTTCTTGCCCAGTTGTGGACGCTAACGCATCGGCGCTGTTCCTGGACTCGGAGACTTCGGAATGGAACCAGTGGTAAGTGACCCAATCAGACGATTCCGCGCAACACCTCGCGAAAATTCAATGAGTGTAAAAGGGATTTTCTCCAAAAGTGAAGTATCCGCTCAAAACCCTCCGACGTACTAATCTTGACTGAAATCCGGAGTCGCCAACAGGATTTGCTTTCGCCTCCTTCCGAGCGTACGCTGAACTTGTCAACTACACACCTCTCCGCCGCGCCCTCTAGGGCGTCGGTCTCTTGTGCGATTGATGTATTTCGACGCAGGAGGCCGATTATGGCGACTGGCAGACTACACTCACTGAACGAACTACCGCAGGCGACCGTAACCCTCGCGATGAAGTGCGAGCAGTGGTTGCGCAATGCGGGAGCGCAGAAAAGACGAGCGGCGAAAATGCGGGAAACGGCGCAGGATATGCGTTATCGTGCCCTGGAGATGAAGAAACTTCCGCGTCTCGTTTTACCCTGAGTGGGGCAGCTCCGATGCCAAGAGGCGAAGTTTAGCCATGGGCTGTCGAAAGCAGGCAATACCCTCAACTCCCATTCACTTACCTAAGCGACGCCATCAGCCGTTATTGATGCCCAGCGTTTGGATCGGCGACGAAACAGGTTCAAATTTCGTAGGCGGATAAAGCCTGAAGGCGAGGACATCCCACGTCACCAACATCGGAAGCGCGTAGAAGGAAACAACGAAGATCAGAAAGGACCACGGCCAACCGCGGAGCTTTGCCGTGACGATAGCGATGATCCCGCATACCCCAAAACGCAGCCACAAATAACCACGCCGCCGAACGGGCTTAATGTACTTGGAACAATAGGGACAATTGAATGGTACGGATCGTATCGTCTCGGCGGTCAGAATACCCTTGCACTCTGGGCACTCGCCGATTCGATCGAATGCTGTCGACAGAGCCATAGAGAAGTCGTACTCAATCTACCCCGAATCGAATCAGGTTTCTAGTACGCGGTTTAAATCAGCCGATCGCACTCCAATTCCGGCCACACCCATGACTGGAATCGCCCTGCTGAAGGAATCAACGGAGCCCGGCTCTCGATCTCGAGGCAACTTCCGGTGCGGCTATCAAGGTCAGAGCCGCGAAGCGCGAAAGAATACAGCCCACGTCTGCCCTGAGCGTCGAAGCAGCGCAAGCCGTGGGCGTGGAAGAGAGAAAGCCCCGCAGGGGCGAAAGAATCGCCTCTAGCAAAAAACACCCATCGCGCATCAATCCCCGCGCACCGACGTTCACCGGTGCGCGGGGCAATTCGACACGTTCTTAGTGGTCGGAGCCAAATGCGTGCACGAAGTTCCGCCCGTTAGGTGTGCCCAGGCCCGTAGCCGGGTCCCATCCCGGTCCGGTCCCGAGCGTGGAGTCAAGGCCAAATCCAATCACAAACCAACGTGTGGAGAACGGGCTGTTGTAGAGCGCGCTGGTGAACGATGGCAGGTTATACAGCGGCGCTGCCAGTTCCGACGCCCGAACCGGGTTCGTTCCGAACGGATCCTGGATCGTCCCCGTAACGTTATGCGGCGAGCTAAAGTTCCAGACATCGGTGATCGCCCCGGGCGGCATGCGATACAGACGCGGAGCCGCCTGCCCGAGCGGACGGTGTGCATGCTGCGTTGCAATCGCCCACAGCGCGGAGAACATCGGGCACGAGGCGCTCGTTCCGCCGATTACGTCGATCCCAAGATCGTTCTGCGCGTCCACGCTGAAGATGATCTCAACCCCGGTATACGGATCCGCCACCCACGAAATGTCCGGGGTCAGACGGCGGCTTCCGGGAAGGCCATCCTGGAAGCGCGGCTTCGGATACGTATCGCTCGCGCCGCCCGTGGCGCCGAATACGAAGCCCTCGTTGTTGGGCACATCGAGTGGCGGGTTCCCCAGCGCAGCTGTGTCCGCGATCTCGGTGAGGTTGGTACCCCAGCTCGTCTGCCACGCGATGTGTTTCTGGGAGTCGAGCGCGACGCTCACTCCTCCGATTCCGGTCGCATAAGGTGAGCTAGCAGGCCAGCCGGTGGAAGTGTAAAGCCCGCCCAGTTGACTGGCGTTATCGCCATAGTCGCCTGTGCTGAACTGAATCGACTGTCCGGCCGCGCCAACCGCTTTCAGAATATTATCGGCAGCGTTGTAGAACTCCGAGTCGCCGGCGATCCCAATATCAAATCCGCTCCAGCTGTTGGAGATCGATACCACTCCAGGTACCGAAGCCGCCGTGATGATTCCACCGAACAAGTCGTTGAACGAGTTCGTCGGAGTTACCACCAGAACGATTTTCGCGCCTGGCGCGATCGAATGGACCCATTCCACATCGAGAGTCGTTTCACTTGCCCAGCTGGCCTGAGGATCGGTGGAGAAATTGGACTCGGTCGGGGTGCCAATGATCGTCAGGTCCGCTTGCGGAAGTCCCATGAATTGCGAGAACGCCGCCAGGTCGTACGCGATCGTGGTCGAACCGTAAGCGTCGACGATGGCAACGGTCGTGCCTTTTCCAGTCAGACCCTCGTGATACAGAGAAGTGAGATTGTAAGCCGTTTGAATGTCACTCGGCTGGTAGCCGCAAGGCGAGGCGTTGGGCGGCCCGCTGTTAATGTCTGCACCGTAACGGTTCCCCTGGTACGTCGCGGTGATCCCGTTCGTAGGATCAGAGAAATTCAGCGTGGTTGGCGGATAGAGACACTGCGCCGAGAAGTACAGCCCATTCGATCCGGCATTGAGCGGAGATGGCTGTGCGCGCATACCCTCGGCCTCGGCCTGACGGCTAATGCTCCCATAACCTTGTTTGCCGGCACGACGCGCCACTTGCGGCTCCGGAGCCATGTCCGACAGCCCGCCCACCGCCGAGACCAGCGATACTAGTTCCGCTGGCAGAGTCGCTCTGCGCTTGCTGGCCCGGAACGTCCGGCCAGCCAAGTCGTATTGATGCAACTCCACGTTAAACTCGCTTTGTACCCGCTCCACTGTGGCGGTGGCTTTCACAAACAGATTGTCCTGACCGATGCCGTTCACTGTGAATCCCTGGGCCTTCAGGAATTCCGCCACCCTGGCAGCTTCTGCCGGAGCGGGGTCGTGCTGCGCCCGGACTTGTTCACTCGAAAGATATCCAACCTTGCCTGCCTGTTGCGCCGCCACCAGGGCATCCAGCCCCTGCTGGTCGTGCATTTTCATCCACAACGTGATCTCAATGCGGTTTGCGGAATTCACCGGGCCGAGGTCCGTCGCTTTGGACAAAAGCGACTGGCCAGCCGCGGTAATCGCGGTTAATGCAGACAGAATAAGAAGAAGTGGCACTCGCGCGGATTTCATGTTTAGTCCTTTCTTTTCCTGGCACGTGGGCAAAAGTGTTCCTGTCTTTTAGAGCCAAAATTCAGTTGAGACTGGCTTGCGACTCGCGATGTTCTTGGAAAGACCGAGCAGGTTTGATCTGTCATTTGAAACCGAACAGCAGAAGTCAGGGGAAACCTATATAACATTGTCGGCACGTTGAGTGTCAAGAAAAAACACCCGAAAACCCGCGACAGACGGGCATTTCCGCCAATTGGCCGAGATTGTCGGGATCACATGGCAAATGCGAAGTCCGGTCTCCGGACGGAGAAGGGCGGTACGCTGCTAAGGGATTGGTCTGCCCGAAGCACAAACGACAAACTCGAAGGAATACAAGAGAACAGAATTCAGTCCGCTGCCTCCTCTATCGAGTTCACCTTGCAAATGTAAGCGAAGTCCACAAGCCGGCGTGACGTTCGCCCTTATGCCAAAAATCAACATGAGCAGATTCTTGCCGAAGCGAAAGCCGTGTGGGCTAGTATCGCTCAAAAGCAGCTAAGTCGTTGCGGTTCAATATGTTGCACCTACGCTATTGAGCCAAGGCCCCGATGCTTTTTTCGAGTCCTGCCCTCTTTCGGGATTCAGGCTCAAGCTCCAATCGCGACGCTTACGAAGTTACAGCGAGCAGGTCAGCAGGGTTTCCTTCGTGTCACCTCGTGCCCTTAGTGATTAGCGCCTTTAACGCCCCTAGCAACTACGGCGTAAACGTCTACGGTCGAATCGTAGGCTTAGACGTGCAATTAAGAAGACATTGCACCCAATCGAAATGAGTTCAGCTCAACTCGATTAGATTTTGCCTGACGCCTGACGCCGAAAGCCGCTCTAGTGTGTACTGGTGGCGGGGGAAGGCACTCTGGAAGAAGAATCACTCGCAGCGCGAGACGTAGCCTCCGAGGGTTGGAGATCGCGGCCGAAGGCCGAATAACTAACGGCCGCAACCATCACGCTCCACGTGGAGAAGATGAGCCATCCCATATCCGAGAAGAGCCAATCGCGCATTTGAGCAAGTCCTCCGCGCGCGGAGCTGGCTGGAAGCCCGCCCCGCGGGGCAGAAAAGAACTCTCCGTTCCAGGCGGGAGAGTTCAACCGTTTGAACTACTCCTCGGGAGGAGCAGGAGGCTTCTGACCCATGCGCTGTTGCATGCGCGCTTCATGGTCGGCCTCCATCTGCTTCAACTGCGCCTTCTGATCTGTCGTCAGGAGCTGATAGATCTGGTTGTGAGTGCGAGTTTCCTGCACGGTCATCTGCGCCTGGAGTTGAGCCTTCTGCAACGCCAGGGCCTGAACTTTCGCTTCATCGAAGTTGCCTTCGACATACTGACGAAGCTGCTGGTCGATCTGGCGCATCTGTTGGTGCATCGGCTTCATCGCGGGATGCTCTTTCTGCATGACGGCCTTCATCTGGGTCTTCTGGTCATCGGTTAGATTGAGCTTCGTCGCCATGAAGTGGAGATGATCTTCCATGCCCATCCCCATGCCCATTCCGTGGCCGTGCATGGGTGGCGGCGGAGGAGTGTCTTCTGCGGTCTGGGACTTGGCAATGGTTGAGCCCAGAAGAACAGCTAACGCCGCGATCATGAGGCGGAAACGAATCGATTTCATGGTTGCTCCTGTTCGATCCGGAATAGTCCGGCATCTGCGTACACTGATAGGAACACGGATGAAGGAGAAAAAGCGGTAAAAAGTCGGTCAACCGGAGTAAAGTTTTGTAACCGGGATTCTTTCAGGAAAGATGGCAGCGAGTGTTTACGACGCAGCCCGCGGGCGGGAAGCGGCACGATTCCGGGAGCTAGGGTTGACAATTCTTTACCACTCAGAGGTTTGCACAAGTGCACAATTAAACTGCAATGGATCGCATTCTCATAATCGATGATGACGTAGAGCTTTGCCACTTGGTCGGCGAATATCTCCGCGCGGAGGGCTTCACGATCGAGTGCGTGCACGACGGCGAAAGCGGGCTGAAGAAAGCCACCGAGGGAGAGTATCTGCTGGTGGTTCTTGATGTGATGTTGCCGGGCATCAATGGATTTGAGGTGCTGCGGCGGATTCGCGCGACGTCGCGCCTGCCCGTTCTGCTGCTGACCGCGCGCGGGGAAGACGTAGACCGGATTGTGGGCTTGGAAATTGGCGCGGATGACTATCTGCCAAAGCCGTTTAACCCGCGCGAATTGGTGGCACGCATCCGCGCGGTTTTGCGGCGCACCCACGGCGACGGCGGAGCTCCCGCCGCACCGGAAACCGTGATGGTCGGCGATGTTGAATTGGATCCGGCAACGCGTTCGGTACGTCTGGCGGGGAAGCCGGTGGATCTTACTTCGGTGGAATTTAACCTGCTCGAAGTGTTGCTTCGCGAGGCCGGCCGTGTGGTGCCGCGCGAGCGCCTGGTGAACGCCGTGCTCAGTCGAAAATTTTCTCCATTTGACCGCAGTATCGACATGCACGTCAGTAAGGTGCGCAAGAAGTTGGGCGACACGGATAACGACGAGCACATCAAAACCGTGCGCGGTGTGGGGTATATTTTTGCGCGGCCCCGGGAAAAGGCGAAAGCGTAGGCGGCAGTTCTCAGGATGGTTGGCGACGGGATTTCCCCCCTGCGTGAAGTTTTGAGTTCAACCTATGAAGAGTTTGTTTCTGCGAATTTTTCTCTCGTTCTGGGTAGCGCTGGCGCTGTGCGTGGTGCTGGCGATCCTGGTGACAATTGTCTTTCGGCCGCGCACTTCCACTTGGGAAGCGCTGCGCACTACGGTGTTGAATGATGCCGTTGGTGCTTACGAGGATGGAGGGGTGGGCGGACTTCGGGATTATTTCGAAAATCTTGACCACAACCAACACGTGCGGGCCTATCTGTTTGACGAACGAGGGAACGAACTTTCCGGACGTGGAGCTCCGGATTGGGCGATGCGTGTCGCGGTGGGCGGCCCGCGCATCCCGCACGATGGTTTCATTTTCCCGGCCCCGCCTGTGCAGCGCGATTCCCGCGCCTCCTCAGACGGAAAGCATCGCTACACGGTTGTGTTGGGATTGCCTCCCGGTCCGCGTGTGTTCATCGGGCCACGCGGATTTCCTTTTACGGGGTTGATTATCGGAGTAATCACTTCGGGGCTGGTCTGTTACTTGTTGTCATGGTATCTGACCAAGCCGATCGTGCGCCTGCGGACGGTTGCGCGGCAGTTGGCGGCCGGGAATCTGAAAGCCCGAACGGGAGCGCCGGCGAGTATCAGCAACGACGAAGTTGCGGGATTGATGCGTGACTTCGACGCCATGGCAGAACGGTTGGAGACGCTGCTGAAAGCGCAATCCCGTTTGCTCAACGACGTCTCGCATGAATTGCGCTCTCCTCTAGCGCGGCTGAATGTGGCATTGGGACTTGCCCGTCAACGTGCGGGAGTAGAAAGTGCCGATATGCTCGACCGCATCGAACTGGAAGCCAGCCGGCTGAATGAATTGATCGGGAGAATTCTGACGCTAGCCCGTTTGGAAGACGGAGAGCAGCGAGTGCAGCAGACGCCGGTACCACTGGATGACATCGTGATCAGCGTGACCGAAGATGCGGAATTCGAAGCGCAGGCACGGCACTGTCATGTGCGGATCGCAATTCCGGAAGGCAACTGGGAGGTCAGCGGCAATGCCTCGTTGCTGCACAGCGCAGTGGAGAACGTGGTCCGCAATGCAATCCGGTACACGCAAGAGGGCAGTTCGGTGGATGTGGAACTGACACGCGCTCTGAACTCCGCGACACAGGAGGCGGTGGTCCGCGTGAGCGACGCCGGATCCGGCGTGCCGGACGAGGCTTTGGCGAAACTGTTCGAGCCTTTTTACAGGCTCGACGATGCGCGCGGACGACAGACGGGCGGAGTTGGACTGGGCTTGGCCATCACGGAGCGGGCCGTCCGGTTCCATGGAGGCAAAGTCACTGCTTCCAACCGCAACGGCGGTGGGCTTGTGGTGGAGATTCGGCTGCCTTTGATCGCGGGGGGAGAAATGCAGCCGGAGCGCAGTGCAGACGTTGCCGCAGTGCAGGCTTGACAAGCGTCAGGCGTGGGATGCGACTTGATGCATTTCCGCTGCTCCGGGCGCAATGACTGAATCAGCCCCATTCAGCATCCTTCCGGTCTCTTTCGCCGAGTCCAACAAAGGTTCAGATTCTGTGACCGACACATAATTCAGTTCTCGAGCGATCAGGATTTGGGTTTCCAGCTCTAACAACGAGCCTCTTGCCTGAAGGTGGAAATGCGATCGATCACGATCGGCCAATCACCCCTTTCTGCGATGTTGCTTGGAACTGACACGGCCGCTCTCCGCATTTGACTGACGAGACCGTACATTTCCTCTCTCGGCAGACGCTCCGTCAGCCGATAGACTGCGAGAACCATCTTCATTGGCGTTACCAGCACTTCAGGTCACCATACGACGTACTTGTCATCTGACTCACCTCGCATTTGCATGTTTTCAATGTGTTCAGGTGAGACGCAAAGGCAGATGTCACAATCCTCGAACTGTTCCTGTGGAAAAACCTTCTGCCCCGAACCAACGAGACTTTCCATAGGACGGGGAAGACAGCTGCGGTCGAAGGCCTCCTGACACCTGACGCCTTAGCGCAGGCAACTCCTCAAAGCAGTTAGGGTTCCAATCACTCGTGGCGGGGGAGATTGCTCTTCCCGCCCATTCCTGATACACAAGTAGATTGAGTTTTTCCCGTAAAGCAGAGTGTAGAGGCCCGGGCGGCGGGCCCCGGGCGCGTGCGCTCGCGCAAATCACAGTAGATTTGGAGACGAACGAGAGAATGTCGAAACGATTGTGGCTGCTCGGGTTGGTAGGCTTGATTTTGGTCGGACTGCTGCTGGCTTGTGGGAGCAATTACAACTCTTCGTCGAACGGGCTGGTGCTGGTGGGGAGCCAGGGGTCGGCGGTCATCCAGACGTACAGCTTCGATCTCAATAGCGGGCACGTTTCGCCGATTGGCAATTCGACGAACGATACGGGGAATCAGAGTTGTATCTTGAATGGCATACCCGGATCGATGGTGATGCAGCCGGGTGGCGCATACGCTTATGTGATCATGAATTCGACGACCTTGTGCCCTAATTCGAATCCAACTGGAATAGCAACCTTTCAGATCAAATCAGATGGAACAGTTGCGCAGATCGGGAACCTGGTTAGCCTGAACCCAGGTGGCGGTCTTCCGGTCAATCCGTCCGGACTGTCGACTGATGCCGCGGGGAAGTTTCTGTTTGTTGCGAATCGCAGAACTTCAGGCACTGTAAATCAGTCCTCTGTAGAGGTTGCTGGATCGATTTCGGTTCTGGCAATTGGGAGTGGCGGAAGTTTGACCGAAGTGTCCGGTTCACCGTTTTTTACTCCCGTCACTTCTCTGGCGCCGAACCTTGCGGACATCACCAGTGTCGCGGCCAGTCCCACCGTTTTCCCTGGAACCGGATTGAACGGCACGGTGAATGCTAGCTGTTCCGTGGGCAGCAACCCTCCAACATCGCAGTTTTTGTATGCGGTCGATTCCGTCAACTACATGGTGTGGGAATTTTCGGTGGATACGAGTTCGGGAGTACTGGGCAATCCTCCCGGTCAGAATATGGTCCCGGGGTTCTCCACCGATGCGGTCCCAGCTGGCGTGGCAGTCGATCCGTGCGACCGGTTTGTGTACGTCACCGGTAGTCTTCATAACAAGATCAGTGCCTACACCATCTGCACGCAGGCTGTAGCGCAGGGCCCGTGTTTTAACGCGGACGGAAGCCTGGTGGAGGTTTCCGGCTCTCCGTTCGCGATGTCGGGAAGCGTCAGCGATGCTGGTCCGATCGTGGTGGATCCTTTCGGAAACTTCGTTTACGTGGTGGGTTCGCTGTCGAATACGGTTTCTGGATTCAAGATCAGTTCGGTTTCAGGGAGTTTGTCGGCTTTGAGTCCAGCCACTGTGGCCACGGGCGCAGGACCCAAGTCGATCGTCATTCGTCCGGATGACAACTGGATGTTTGTGACCAATTACGGCACGATC
>Ga0335081_10015891_pt1 | contig 12181 bp, 10 predicted proteins | sample Lox_Sample_35_FD_206713 | JGI IMG/M metagenome (GOLD analysis project Ga0335081, IMG submission 206713) | Soil microbial communities from Loxahatchee National Wildlife Refuge, Florida, United States - Lox_Sample_3.5 | ecosystem: Environmental > Terrestrial > Soil > Wetlands | place: USA... | reverse complement strand
GCCGCTTACCTTGGGATCTCTCGCAGTTCTTGTGTGTGTGTTTTGCCTCTTGTAATATCAGATAAAAAGGTTCTAAAATCTGTGTAGTCCGAAAGGTCCGAGCGGGGCAAGGAAGCCGCGGTTGTGACCACGAAGTATCTTCTACGAAACGCTCGCCGGGCGGGAGCTGACTCCCCATTCCACCTCTATCATGGGCCGGCAGGCGTGTTCGGGCCGTATCCACGCAGAAAGTCCGACCGGAGGGGAGCATGAGCACCTGCCCGGTGACGCTGGAGATGCTTCCCCAGCATCCCGACGGAAGGGAGATTCTAACCTGCCTGCAGTGCGGGGTCTGCGCGGGCACTTGCCCCTACGGCGACGTGATGGAGTACCCGCCGCGCCGCATGATCGCGATGATGCGAGCCGGAATGTTGGAGAAGGTGTTCACCAGCGACAGCCTGCTCGCCTGCGTGGCTTGCTACGCATGCATGGCGAAGTGTCCGAGGGGCATCCGGCTTACCGAGATCCTGCTGCCCCTCATGAAAGAGCAGGCCCTGACGCACCTGCCGGAGCTGCCGCGCGAACTGCAGCGGGCACTGCAAAACACGCTGCGCTACGGAAACCCAATGGGCGAGCCATCTCGCAAGCGTGCCGCCTGGGTGAAGACCGCCGGAGTGCCGATCCGAATTCTTTCCGAGGACCGCAAACCTGCCGACACGCTCTGGTTCGTCGAATGCTACACCTCCTACTATCCGCGCGGGCAGGACAACAGCCGTGCGACCGCCAGGATCTTCCATCGGCTCGGAATCGATTTCGCGATCCTGGGGAACGAGGAGAAGTGCGCCGGCGAGTGCGGGCGCCTTACCTGGGAGCCCGGCCTGTTCGAGACGCTCATGGACTACAACATGGCCGTCTTCCAGAAGTATCAGTTCAACCGCGTCGTCACCTCCTGCCCGCACGCTCACAATGCATTCAAGAACCGCTATCCGGCCCTGGGTTTCAATTGGGGCCTCGAACATGTAACGCCGTTCCTGGCGAGGCACCTCGACCGGCTCGAGCCCCTGCTCACCAAAAAGCTGCCGTACTCGGTGACCTATCACGACTCCTGCTGCCTGGGCCGGCAGAACGAATTCTACGAAGCGCCCAGGCAGCTTCTGCGAGCCATCCCCGGAATGAAACTGGTCGAGATGGTGCACAACCGCGTCAACGCGATCTGCTGCGGCGGCGGGGGCGGGGGCATGTGGCTCGATACCTACTTCAAGGCGAAAGGATATGAACGCCTGTCCGAGCGGCGCGTCAAGGAGGCTGCCGCTACCGGAGCAGACGTTCTGGCGGTCTCCTGCCCCTACGAGGTTTCTCGTTTTGAGGACGCCCTCAAGGTGCTCGGACTGGACAAGCGCATGATGGTCCGGGATGTGACCGAACTCCTGGCTGAAGCAATGGAGGAATAAGAAATGCACGTTCTTGTTCTCTTGAAGATGGTGCCCGACGTGGTGGAGGATCTCGAGATTGCTTCCGACCGGCGGGCGCTCGACCTGGACTCTCTACGCATGATCCTGAGCGAACCGGACGACCATGCGCTCGAGCAGGCGCTCCTGCTGAAGGAACGCCTCGGCGCGGTCGTGACGGTGCTCGCCCTGGATGCCCCCGAAGTGGACGACGCCCTCTTCACGGCGGCGGCTAAAGGCGCGGACCGTGTGATCAAAATAGTCGGAATGGATGCCGGCGCCACCACCCGGCAGGCCGCCCGGTGTTTCTCGCAAGTCATCGCGGACGATACCGGAATCGTGCCGGTGGACTTGATCCTCACCGGGGTGCAGGCCATCGACGACCTGGACGGTCTGGTCGCTCCCCTGGTGGCGGACGCGCTCCACATGCCTTTCCTGGGGATCATTACCGGTATCACTCTGGATGCCTCCGGGACAACCGCTCACGTCATCAAAGAGTTCCCTGGAGGTGTTCGGGGCGAGTTCGAAATCCAGCTTCCGGCGGTTCTCGGAATTCAGGCGGCGGAGAGACCGCCGCGCTATGTTCCCGTTGCCAAGGTGCGGGCGGCCATGAAATCCGTGGCGATCGAGTGCGCTCAGGTGCCCGCCCTGGCCGATGGCGGCTGGCCGGCGGTCAACGTTGTGGAGATGAAACACAACGAGCCTCCGGCTCACGCAAAGATGCTGGATGGAACGCCGGACCAAGTGTCGGACAGGGTCTGCGGAATCCTGGCCGAGCGCGCCATTTTCTGAGGAGGTGTCGCATGACTGGAACCATTTGCGTCCTGGCCGAACAATGGAACGGACAAATCTCCGAAGTTACGTATGAAGCCCTGGCGCTGGGCCGGGAGGTCGCCGGCCAGCTTGGCGTGCCGCTCACGGCCATCTTGACCGGCTCCCATTCGCGCGAATTGGCTGCGGCTCTGGGGGCCGCCGATGCGGTGGTCTATGTCGATCACCCGCTGCTCGCCGAGGTCATTCCGCAAACGTGCGCGGATGCGCTGGTGCAGGTTCTGACCGGGAGTCGCCCACGTGCCTTGCTGGTCCCGCTCACCAACATCAGCCTGGGAATCGGCACCCTCATCGGCAGCCGGATGGGTGTGCCGGTCGTGAACTTCTGCACCGACATCAAAGTGGTCGATGGCAAACTGGCGGCCCGCTGCGTACTGTATGGGGGAAAGATCGAGGCCATGGCCGATGCCGAGGCAGTTCCGGGACTGGAGCCCGCGGTATTCGGAATCTGGCCCGGCGCCCGGCCGTCGGACCGCGGCCGAATCGCGCGGCCGGTCCCGGTGACCGACGCGGCGGTGGTTCTGGAGGGCACGCGAGCCATCCGCCTCTCGAAATACATCCAACCGGAGGCGGGTGACGTGGACCTGACCAGGCAAGAGGTCCTGGTAGCGGTCGGGCGCGGCATTCAGGATCGCGCAAATCTCGAAATGGCTGAGGAGTTGGCCAAATCCCTGGGCGGCGCGGTTTGCGGCTCCCGTCCAGTGATCGATCAAGGCTGGCTGCCGCTCTCACGGCAGGTGGGCAAATCGGGCCTGACGGTCAAGCCGAAGCTCTACATCGCCCTGGGAATCAGCGGTGCACCCGAGCATGTAGAAGGGATGAAGGACTCCAAGCTGATCATCGCAGTAAACAGCGATCCCCGCGCTCCCATTTTCAACGTGGCTCATTACGGGATCTTGGGGGACGTGCTGGAAACGCTTCCGGCGCTGACCGCCGCCGTCGAAGCGCGAAAGACCATTGCCCATCATGCGTGACGCCCTGTATCTCTGGATCCTCACCGTGGCTGCCTTCGGCCTCTTTGGGCGCGGCGTGTACCGCTACCTCGAGGTTCTCGCTTCCGCCCGCCCAGAGAGCCGTTTCGACCGAGTGGGAGAACGGATCAAGCGCTTGCTCGTGCACGTTTTCGGACAGCCGCGCCTCATTGAGGAACCGATCATCGGTTTCACTCACCTGGCGATTTTCTGGGCTTTTGTCGTTTTCGCCACGGGCTTCTTCTGGAACCTGGTCCGCGGCCTGTTCCCGTTCCTTCCGATCCCCTTCGCGGACCAGGTTCCGTTCATGCGCCTTGCTCTGGAGGCGTTCGGGGTACTTGGCCTGCTCGCGTTGGGCGTGGCTGCGGCGCGGCGCTATATCTTCCCTCCGGACCGGCTGGAGCAATCGAGAGATGCTGCGATCATCCTCAGCCTGATCGGCATTGTGCTGCTTTCCTCGCTTGCCGGCCAATGGTTTGGCTGGCGTGCGATGTGGTGGCTCCACATGATCACGGTGCTGGGGTTCCTGGCGTATCTGCCATACTCCAAGCATCTCCACCTGTTGGCGGCGCCCTTCGGCGTTTTCTTCGGATCGCTCCGCCGCGGGACCGTGCCTGCGTCCTCACCGGGCGCCTCGCGCCGCGAGGAGTTCACGTGGCGGCAACTCTTCAGCGGGCTGGCCTGCGCCGAGTGCGGCCGCTGCGACCGGGCGTGTCCCAGTTTCCAGGGTGGCTTTCCTCTTTCCCCCAAGATGCTGATGCACCACATGAAGGAGCTTGTTCGGGGGAGTGCGGATGGTCAGGTTGATACCAGGTTCGTGGGCGAAGTTGTCAAGCGAGAGGAGATTTGGGCGTGTACCACGTGTCTGGCTTGTATGGAACGATGCCCGGTGATGAACGAGCACGTTCCGGTTCTCATCGAAATGCGCCGCCACCTGGTCGGGGAGGGTGACATGGACAAGTCCCTTCAGGAGGCCTTGAAGAATCTGAACCGGTACGGTAATTCCCTTGGAGCGCCGCCGCGGGCCCGCGCGAAGTGGACCCAGCAGCTCGATTTTCCAATCAAAGACGCCCGCAGGGAACCGGTTCAATACCTGTGGTTCGTTGGCGACTATGCGTCGTACGATCCACGCGTGAACTCTGCAACCTGCGCCGCTGCCCGCGTCTTCCACCAGGCGGGGTTGGACTTCGGCATTCTGGGCGACAGCGAGCAGAATTCCGGCAACGATGTCCGGCTGGCGGGCGAAGAGGGCCTCTACGAAAGCCTGCAGGAGAAAAACCTGAGGGCTTTCGGCAAGGCACATTTCCAGGAGATCATCACCACCGATCCGCACAGCTTCCAGGTGTTGAAGCACGAGTATCCGGCTACCAATGGCGCGCGGTTGGTCCGGCATCACACGCAACTCTTCAGCGACCTGATCCTGCAGGACCAGTTGCCGCTGCGGAGGAAGCTCAGAATGAAGGTCACCTACCATGACCCCTGCTACCTGGGGCGCTACAACGCGATCTTCAATGCTCCGCGCCGTGTCCTCGCCGCGCTGGGGCTCGAGGTGATTGAGATGCCGCGCAACCGCACCTACTCGGTCTGCTGCGGCGGGGGAGGCGGGCGCATCTGGATGGAAGATCCACCGGTGTTTCGGGAGCGTCCCGCGGTTTCGCGCATCAGAGAGGCGGCAGCACTCTCCAACGTACAGACCTTGGTAGTCGCTTGCCCGAAAGATCTCGTCATGTTCAAGGACGCGATCAAGACGGCTGGCCTCGAGGGCCGCCTGGAAGTGAAGGAGATTTCGGAACTGGTGGTGCAAGCCATGGGGTAGCAGCACCCAACGCGAGAATCGGCATTTATGTATGCCATTGCGGCAGCAACATTGCAGCCACGATTGACGTTGACGCCTTGACTCGATATGCCGCCGGCCTGCCGGATGTCGTGGTGGCCAGAGAGTACAAGTACCTGTGCTCGGATCCCGGACAGGAACTGATCCGCCAGGACATCCGCGACCACAACCTGGACCGGATCATCGTGGCGGCCTGCTCGCCGCACTTGCACGAGCACACCTTCCGCCAGGCCGTCGGCCAGGCGGGCCTCAATCCGTACTTCTTTCACATGGTGAACCTGCGCGAGCACGATGCTTGGGTGCATACCGACAAGGCCGCGGCTACGGCCAAGGCCATGGACTTGGTCCGCGCCGCCGGGCGGCGTGTGAAGTGGCATGAACCGCTCGGCCCCCGGCAGGTGCCGATCCACCCGGATGTACTGGTGGTGGGGGGCGGAATTGCCGGCATCGATGCCGCGCTGACCATGGCCAACGCCGGCAAGCACGTCTACCTGGTCGAGCGCGAGGCGACCATCGGCGGCCACATGGCGCAGTTTGACAAGACGTTTCCAACGCTCGATTGCGCCGCTTGCATTCTGACACCCAAAATGACCGCCGTGAGGTCGCACCGGAATATCACGCTCTGGACGTGGTCCGAAGTTCAGAAGGTGGAAGGCTACGTGGGCAATTTTTCGGTGACGGTCCGCCGCAAGCCGCGCTATGTCCTGGAGGATCTTTGTGTGGGCTGCCTGGAATGCATCCAGGCCTGCGTCTACAAGCAGGCCAAAGTGCCGGACGCATTCAATCTCGGATTGGGCAAGCGCAAACCGATCTACATCCCCTTCCCCCAAGCCGTCCCGCAGGTGGTGGTAATCGACCCGGAGACGTGCATCGAATTCAAGAGCGGCAAATGCAGGAAGACGTGCGTTGAGGTGTGCGCGGAGCGGCACGCCATCGACTTCCAGCAGAAAGAGGAGATCCAGACCATTCAGGTCGGCACCATCGTCCTGGCGACCGGGTTCGAGGTCTTCGATGCTACCAGGATCCCCTACTACGGGTACGGTCTCTATCCCAATGTGTACACCGCGCTCGAGATCGAACGCCTGGTAAACGCCTCCGGACCAACCGGCGGCGACATCGTCATGCGGGATGGCCGCAAGCCGGAGACGGTGGGCATCGTGCACTGTGTGGGCAGCCGCGACGAGCACACCAACCGCTATTGCTCCCGGGTCTGCTGCATGTACTCCTTGAAGCTCGCGCACCTGATCAAAGAAAAAACCGGGGCCGAGGTGTACAGCTTCTACATCGATATCCGTGCGCCCGGCAAAGCCTTCGAGGAGTTTTACAACCGCGTCGCCGAGGAAGGAGTCGTCTTTGTGCGGGGCAAGGTGGCCGACATCTATCCTTCGGATGGCGGCCGCCGCCTGATTCTTCAGGTGGAGGACACGCTCCTCAGCATGGTCCGCAAGATCCCCGTTGACATGGTGGTCCTGTCAACCGGGCTCGAGCCCCGCCCGGATGCCGATGAGGTGCGGCGGCTCTTCAACATCGGCTGCTCCCGCGAGGGCTTCTTCCTCGAACGGCATCCCAAGCTCGCTCCTGTCAGCACCTTCGCGGACGGAATCTTCGTGGCCGGATGTTGTCAGGCTCCCAAAGACATACCGGACACAGTGGCACAGTCGGGTGCGGCGGCTGCCCAGGCCCTGGCGTTGATCGATGCCGGCATGGTCGATCTCGAGCCGAATACTGCTCATGTCGTCGAAGGGGCTTGTTCGGGCTGCAAGACATGCATTCCTCTGTGCCCTTACCAGGCCATCTCGTTTGCGGAGGAGAAGCGGGCCCTTATCAATGAGGTGCTCTGCAAAGGCTGCGGCACGTGCGTGGCGGCGTGCCCGTCCGGCTCGATCCGGCAAAACCTGTTCGAAGACCAGCAGATCTTCGAGGAAATCGAGGGGGTCCTCGCTTATGCCTGAGGCCTTTGAACCGAAGATCGTCGCCTTCTTCTGTAACTGGTGCACGTACCTGGCAGCGGACCTGGCAGGGACGTCGCGCATGAAGTATGCACCCAACGCGAGGATAGTTCGCGTGATGTGCTCCGGCCGAGTCGATCCTCAGTTCGTATTGGAGGCGTTCGCGAAGGGCGCCGATGGGGTTCTGATCGGCGGCTGTCACCCCGGCGACTGCCACTACCAGGAAGGCAACTACAAGGCCTTGCGCCGCTGCGTGCTGCTTCGCCGGCTGCTGCACCAGATGGGCATCGAGGACGAGCGGTTTCGGTTGGAATGGATCTCCGCCGCCGAAGGCGAACGCGTGAAGGCGGTGGTCAACGACATGGTCGAGAAGTTGCGCGCCCTGGGGCCGCGAGTGCCGCTCAGGCACGAGGAGGTGGCATGAAGCCCAAGGTCGCGTTCTACTGGTGCGCATCGTGCGGCGGATGCGATGAGGCGATCATAGACCTGGACGAGACGCTCCTGGATCTCTTGAGTTCCGTAGAGATCGTTTTTTGGCCGGCCGCCATGGATTTCAAGCTGAAAGACCTCCAGGGCATGGCGAATGGCTCGATTCTGGTCAGCTTCATCAACGGCGCTATCCGGAACAGCGATCAGCGCGAGATGGCGGAGTTGCTGCGGGCCAGGTCGCGCATGGTAGTGGCGTTCGGAAGCTGCGCGCAGTTGGGAGGCATTCCCGGGCTGGCAAACCTGTCCGGCGCCAAGAGCATCTTCGCGGAGGTCTATCCCGGCGGCGTCACTCCCCGGTCATTTCACCAGGAGAATGGACACGCGCTTCGCTTACCGGACTTTTTCGACAACGTGTCGGCCCTCGGCTCGGTCGTCGATGTCGACTACTACGTTCCGGGCTGTCCCCCAACTCCGAGCATCATTCGCGAAGCGATCAATCGGCTGATGGGAGCAGAACTGCCTCCCAAAGGTACCGTGCTGGCGCCCGACAAGGCGCTGTGCGAGACGTGCCCTCGGAAAGATACGCGTCCCGAGAAGTTGCTGGTCCGCGAGTTTAAACGCACGCACCAGATCCTTCCAGACCAGCAAACATGCCTGCTGGCGCAGGGCCTGGTCTGCCTGGGACCGGGGACACGCGCGGGCTGCGAGGCCAAATGTATCGACGGGAACATGCCTTGCACCGGCTGCTTCGGTCCCACCAGCCGCGTGCGCGACTTCGGCGCCAAGGCGCTTTCCGCCGTGGCGTCCGTGGCCGATTGCAACGAAGAGGCTCTCACGGAAGAGGTGATGAATGGCGTGCCGGACCCGGCCGGCACCTTCTATCGATATAGCCTGCCATCCTCCTTACTGACCCCGCAGCATATGGAGTAGGCACCATGGAAAGCAGTCGCAGGATCACAATCGAGCCAGTTACGCGGCTCGAAGGCCACGGCCGAATCGAGATATTCCTGAACGAGCAAGGCCAGGTTGACCATGCCTATTTCCAGGTCCCGGAGTTGCGGGGCTTTGAGAAGTTCGCGCAGGGCCGGCCGGCCGAAGAGATGCCGCAAATCACCTCCCGCATCTGCGGCGTCTGCCCTATGGCCCACCACATGGCCTCGACAAAGGCACTCGACGCACTCTACCAGGTAACACCTCCTCCGGCGGCCCGGAAGATCCGCGAATTGGTCTACTCCGCATTCTTCGTTGAGGACCACGCACTGCATTTCTACTTTCTCGGCGGTCCGGATTTTGTGGTTGGCCCGGATGTTCCGGCTTCGGAACGCAACGTTCTGGGCGTCATCGCAAAAGTGGGGATGGAAACCGGGCAGCGAGTGATCGGCATGCGGCGAAAGCTCCGCGGGGTCGTGGCGATGGCCGCGGGTAAGGCGATTCACCCGGTCTTCGGCCTGCCGGGCGGAGTGGCCAAGCCGCTCTCACAGCAGGTTGTCTCGCAATTCCGCGAGGTGGCGGACGAAGCGGTGGACTTCGCATGCTTTACCCTGGATCTCTTCGAGAAGGTGGTGCTCGGAAACTCGGGCTATCTTGACCTCATCCTCTCCGACCCTTTTACTCACAGGACCTACTACATGGGTTTGGTGGATGAGAACAATCACGTCAACTTCTACGACGGCGCCGTACGGGTCGTGGCCCCGAACCATCATGAGTGGGCCAGATTTCAGGCCTCCGATATCTCAGACTACGTCGCGGAACGCGCCGAACCGTGGACCTACATGAAGTTCTGCTACCTCAAGGACGTCGGCTGGAAGGGGTTCACCGAGGGCGAGGAGAGCGGCGTATATGCGGTGGCTCCCCTGGCGCGGCTGAACGTCGCCGAAGGGATGGCCACGCCGCTGGCCTACAACGCCTACCTCAAGTTCCATGGGACCCTGGGCGGCAGGCCAGTCCACCACACGCTTGCCAACCATTGGGCCCGCATCGTGGAGATGGTTTACGCCGCCGAGCGGATGAAGCAACTCGCCAACGAACCCGAAGTGGCCGACCCCATCGTGAGAACGCTGCCGGCGGCAACTCCGCGGGAGGGAATCGGAGTCGTCGAGGCGCCCCGCGGGACCCTGTTCCACCACTATCGGACCGATGAACGCGGCATCATCACCGGCGCCAACCTGATCGTCGCCACGCAAAACAATGCGGCGAGGATCGCTATGAGCGTCGAGAAGGCCGCGAAAAAGCTGATCAGCGGGGGCAACGTGCCGGATAGTGTGCTGAATATGGTGGAGATGGCGTTTCGGGCGTATGATCCCTGCCTGGGCTGCGCTACCCACTCCCTTCCCGGCGGCATGCCGCTGGCGATTCATGTGCGCGACAGGCGCGGCGAGCCTTTGCTGATTCTGCGGCGCGGAGCTGATGGAAGGGTCAGCAGGGAGTGATTCGCCTTCTGGGCTTGGGAAACGAGATTCTGGCGGACGATGCCTTCGGCATTCTGGTCGCCCACGAAGTGGAGCGGCTGATGCCCGGCGAGATCGAGGTGGTGTGTTCTTCGGCCGCAGGCTTTGACTTGCTGGACGAACTGTTGGGCGCGTCGCATCTTTTGATCGTGGATACGATCCTGACCGGCGCCGCGAGACCCGGCACGATTCACGTCTTCCCCACCAATCCGGCACACCAGGCTCATGGCGTCGGACCACATTTCCTCGGTTTGTTCGAGGTGCTCGCGTTGGGCAGGGAATTGCAGCTCGACGTACCACGGGAAGTTGTCGTGATCGCGGTCGAGGCATCGGATTGCACCTCCATCGGCGCCGCGATACAACCGGAGGTGCGCGCCGCGATCCCCGAGGCTATCGATGCGATTCAGCAGACGATCGCGAAATGGCGGCGAACTGAGCGCCCGCACTAGCTGCCGAAGTGGCGTGGCTCCGCAAAGTCCGGAGTCGACGTGGCTTTGCGAGTTATGCCGTTCGCCGTGCTTCGAGCAGGGCGCGCTTCACCGCTGTCCTTGCGAGTTGGACCTTGTACCGGTTCTGCGAGAGAGGCGTAGCGTCCGCCAGGGCGACCCTGCCCGCCTGTTCGGCGACCTCCTCATTCAGCGTTTTGCCCTTGAGGAAATCGTCGGCTGCATTGGCGGCCCACGGTGTGGGCGCAACATGTCCCAGCACGACGCGGGCGCCGTCGACGGTATCGCCCTTCAGTACCAGCCACACGGATGCCGTTGCCAGCGGCCAGTCCAATGCCTGCTTCTGCCGCACCTCGCAGGTCGTATTCCGCGCTCCTCCGGCAGGCGGTACGACGATCTCGGTGACGATCTCGCCAGGTTGGAGCGCGGTTTCCCGCTCTGCCGGCTTGGTGGGGGTCACGAAGAATTTTGCCGCTTCCACTTCCCGTCTTCCATTGGAAGAGGCCAGCCGGACCTTCGCCTCCAGGGCGATCAGCGGCGGCCCGAGGCTGGACGCGCTCACAAAGTATGCCGGGCCGGCGTTGCCCAGGATCGCGTGATACTGGTTTTCGCCGTCAGGAACCAGGCTGCGCCCGCCCTTATCGCGGGCCAGCACGCCGAATCCCGACCGGAAATACCAGCAGCGGGGCCGCTGGCAGAGGTCGCCCGCGACTGTCCCCAAATTGCGAATCTGCGGGCTGGCGACGCCTTCGGCGGCAGTGAACAATGCTGGATATTCGGTGCGGACCAATGGGCTCGAGATCAATTCGTCGAAGGTGACGGTAGCCCCGATTCGCAGGCCCTCGGCGCTTTTCCGGATTCCCCCGAGTTCCTTAATTCCCTTGATGTTGACTACGCGTTCGGGAGTGACAACCTGGTCCTTCATCAGCGACAGCAGGTCCGTCCCGCCGGCCAGAATCTCGGTACGGCCCCATTCGCCGCCAAGCAGCGGAAGCACCTCCTTCAAGGTCGTGGGGCTGGCATATTCGAACGGTTGCATCAGGCGTTCCTCCCTTCCAGAGCCGCCAGGACCCGGCCGGGGGTCATGGGGACGCGCGGAACTCGCACGCCGATTGCGTTCGCGACGGCGTTGGCGATCGCCGCGATTCCGGGAATCACCGGCGGCTCTCCGAGTCCGACCACGCCCCGCTTATCGTGCTCCGGCCGGATGTCCAGCACCGGCACGATGTCGCCAAAATCCGGGTTCGCCGTGAGCTTGTAGAATTCCAGGTTTGGATTCAACACCCGCCCTGTGATCTCATCGATGATGCGCTCTTCAAACAGCGCTCCACCGATCGCCATGGTGCAGGCGCCGAAAATCTGGCTTTCGGCGGTCTTCGGGTTGATCACCATGCCGCAGTCGTGCACGGCAATGAGGCGGTTCACTTTGACGATGCCCGTCTCCACGTCTACCGATACATCGGCTACCTGCACACCGCCCACGCCGCCGGTGTTCAATCCGCCGGGATTGCGAGGATTGTTCTCGCCCATCTCGGTGATGGTTTTGGTTCCGAGCTTTCGGCAGGCCTCTTTCCAGCTCAGTCGCTTCCCACCCTCTTTGACGCGGATCTCCCCGTCGATGGCTTCCAGCCGGTCGGGGGTCGCGTCCAGCGAAGGAGCGACAGCTTCGAAGAGCTTGGCGAGGGCGTTCATGGTGGACTTGCGCGCCGCCGAGGAGGTTCCGCCGACTGTGGTCGAGCCGCCCGACGCGTCGCCCGTGGGATAGCGGTTGTCGCCCACTCGCAGGTCAATGGCGCTCATTGGCAAGCCGAGCGTCTCCGAGGCCACCATGGTGATGATGGTGCGGG
>Ga0335081_10015889_pt1 | contig 12182 bp, 10 predicted proteins | sample Lox_Sample_35_FD_206713 | JGI IMG/M metagenome (GOLD analysis project Ga0335081, IMG submission 206713) | Soil microbial communities from Loxahatchee National Wildlife Refuge, Florida, United States - Lox_Sample_3.5 | ecosystem: Environmental > Terrestrial > Soil > Wetlands | place: USA... | reverse complement strand
GTAGCCGCCGTTGGCGGTGACGGTGATCTTGGGGCGATAGCCGGACAGCGCTTGCGGCACGTTCTCGTCGGTGGCGCGCAACGCGGCGCGCTGGGCATTGAGCGACGGATTGTTCTGATAGGCCTGCGCCAATGCCCACGCCAGGGTATCGGCAACGGCCGGCGCGACGCCGATGCCCCAAACCCATAATATTGCGCACGCCACAATGCCCGCTGCAGCGGGATAGAAGTGTCGCACACCGCCCGTCCTGGTCACGGCTCGTAAATCCAATGCGCGCCGAATCCTGCCGACGCGGCGTGCGCGGCGGCAGGATTCGTGCTTGCTTGCAGCGATGGACGCCGATCAAACACCAACGTGACGTCAGCCGTGATGCCACATCGCTTCGAAGTGATTCTGCGTCGCCGCAAGCTGGGCATGATCGCCGACGCTATCGTCTTGATGATCGTTGCCGGCGACGTTCGGCGGGCCGCCATTATCATTGCCGCGGCCATGATCGCCGTTGCCTGCGTCGCCCTTTGGAGCGACAGAGAGGCCGGTCGACCCGGATGCCGCGCCCGCGACGGGGATCGTGCCCTGCGCGATGCCGGCTACCGACGTAGCGCCAGCTACCGTCGTGGCAGTGTCGACGTAAGTTCCGCCTCCGATCGGGATATTGTTGCCCGATACGTCGGCCGCATCGGCAACAAAACCTTGTCCGGCTGCCTGGATTTCGGCTTGATCGGCAGCCAAGGCCGCGCCCGTGTCTCCTTTGGCGATGCCCTGTAGGCCCTGGATTGCGGCCTTGCTGTCGGCAAGCAGCGTGCCGGATTGCAGTTCGTTGTCGAACCGCGCGCCGAATACCCCGCCCTGGCTGGTCGCGAAGGACGCGCCGAATTTCTCATAGTTCTGTATTTCCGTGACCAGTGCTCCCAACTCGCCGGGCGTCGTGTTGTTGCGCTCAGCAACGTTGTCGAGTTGATTATTGATGGTATTGCCTTCGGCGAGGAACTGAGCCCAGAAGTTGGTCTGCGCCTGGTTGTCCTGAAAATGCAGGATGGTGCCCTCCAGGTACGAAGGAAGCTCGGCAAAGCCGCCGACTGCACCTGGATTTCCATTGCCTCCCGCCGCAGCATTCAACGCCGGATCGTTCTGAATGATATCGATGATATCGAGCAGATTATCGTTGGTCGCACGAGCGGCAACGTTGGGGTTTGTGGCGTATTCCGCGTCGAAGCTGTTGGCTTGAAGGTTGATCTGATCCAACACGGTTTGCAGATGAATTGTTGTAAGCGCCGCGACACTGCCGGTTTCGCCGGCAGCGGATTCCATCGCCGCCACCGCGTTCGGGCTGTTGAGCAAGTGTGTTAAGCCGGTCGCGATCGTCTTCATGTCCGCGTTGAATTCAGCAAGATTCGAATGGTTCAGTCCGCCAACCGCGAGATCGGCGGCAGCGTTGAAGACATTGCCGATCTGCGCCAGAGTTGCGCCCTGGCTGGTCGCCGCTGAAAGTGCGACCGCGTTATCCGATCCAGTAGGCAGACTCTCGAAGCCGACATTGTCGGCGCCCGTACCGCTCGGAAACGGGTTGGCGCCAAGAGCGGTCGATAACGCAGCGTCACCGTTGATCTCGCTGAGAATTGACGTCTGTGTAGTATGAATCAGCTCCTGGGCGGTCGTTGCGTTGTGCGAATTGCCCACCGAAAGCGGCGCTTCGGTCAGTAGCGTCTGAAGTTGCCCCTGAACTTGGGTCAGAACCTGCGTATCCGTGGCGGACAGGGCGTAGGCGGTCCCGCCCACGGTAACGCCGCTTGGATTGGCAAGTGCTGCATTGATGTCGTTCAGAACGGCATGGATGTCGGTGGTGTAGAGTCCAAGATAGGCCTGCTGATTGCTGCTGTCGGCCGGCGTGCTCCACAAGCCGCCGTCGAGCAGGCGCGTCGAGTCGTTGAACACAACACCAGCTTGAACGAGATCGGTCGAAAGACCAAGCGCATCGTCTCTCACGGTCGTTGGTAACGTACTCATTGGTCTGTCCTCTGTTTGAACCCCCCAACCTTTATCCGAACCAGCAAACGTGGCTGCAGCAAGGAGTCTTGACGGCAACGTTCGCTTGGCACGAATCCATCACGGCTCGTTGAACATGCGATGAAACTGATCGGTGATCGGCTTGAACAGGTATCCCATCATCGTGCGGCTGCCGGTCTGCAGAAAAACCTCGACCGGCATCCCCGACACCAGAGTCAAACCGTCGAGGTGATGACGTTCGCCGTTGGGCAGATCGATTCTGACCGTATAGAAGCCGGCGTTGGTCTGCTGGTCGTGACTGAGGTCGGCGGAGACATATGTCACGGTGCCTTTTGCCTGTGGCATTGTCTGCCGATCAAGCGTGGAGAATCGGGCATTTGCCGGCTGGCCGATCCGAACCTGATCAATTTCATTCGGCGGAAGTCGGGCTTCGATCTCAAGATCATCGGAATCCGGAACAATCTCCATGATGACGTCGCCCGGTCGAACGACTCCGCCGATCGTATGTATGGCCAATTGGTGAATGACACCGGCCGTTGGCGCCCGAATGTCGATCCTGCGCAACTGGTCCTTCGCGGCCACGTTGCGCTCGGTCAATTCCGCTTCCTTGTCCTGCGATTCGCGCAAATCCTTCATTACGTCCGCGCGGAAGTTCTGGTCGATTTGTACGATCTGCAGCTGCGCTTGTCCGATTTTGGACTTGGTCTCCGCAATTGTGGCCGTCAGTTGCGCCCGCTCGCCTTCAAGCCGCGCCGACTCGCGCTGTAGTGTCGTCATTCGCGTCAGCGGCACCAAACCTTTGGCAAAGAGCTCCTGAACGCCGCCGAGTTCCTTCGCAATCAGATCAATCTGGGACAATTTCGATTTGATCTCGGCCTCCAGGCCGTCGATCTGCTTTTCGAATTGAAGAATGTTGCTTTGGTACAGCTCTTTCTTGCCCTCACGTTCGTTGGCCCGTGCATTGAAAAGCGACGTCTCCGATGCGATCAACTGAGCGACCGCCGCATCCTTCATCCGCTCGGCCAGCTGTTTGGGGAGTTGAATCTCGCTCAGTCCATCCCGCTCGCCAATAAGCCTAGCGATGCGGGCGCTGACTTGATCGAGCTGATTGGCGATCACCTGGTGACTGGCCTGGGCCTGTGTTTCATCGAGGCGGGCAAGCAACGTCCCGGAGGCTATATGCATGCCGTCGCGGACCGCGATTTCCGCGATTACGCCGCCGGTCGGATGCTGTATCTTCTTCACGCTCGACTGCACGACGAGAGTGCCCGGCAACACCACGGCAGCGGACAACGGGACCAGCGTGGCCCAGCTTCCCGCCACCGCCACGCTCGTGATGAGGACTCGGGATGCCGCTTTGAGCTCGTCGTCATGCCTTCCGAGCACGCGATCTACGAAATCGAAGCAAGCGTCGTCGCGCCGACCCGTGCCAGTCAAAAACCATTTTAGTTGACGCTGCAGCGCTTGCAGATGATCGCGGATGGACGCAACGAGCTTGCTCGGTCGAACGTCAGCGGCATTTGCGAACGGCCGCTCATCGCTTTTTACCCCGGAGATCGGCTGCTGCAACAGATCGCGGTCAAACTGATCGAGTCGTTCAACGGCGCGCGGAAACTGGTGCCGAACGCCTTGCGGGCCGCTGCTCGGCGCATGGCGCGACGGGTCCGTTTCGTGCCGACGCTTGCGTCGATCGCGATCGAGAATCTGCTTTACGCTGCGCAGCTCCAGGATAAGCGCCTCGCCCTGGAATTGGCCGGTTGCGCCACGGCCTGCAGAACGGCGGAGGTCAGCCACGCTCATAATGGCGCACTCCTCGACATTTGAGGCGCAGTGCCCTTTGTTGTGTCGATCTTGAACTGTGCCGGCGCTTTCATGTTCGCCGCGCGGGCGACGCGGGCGAACAGTTCCTCCCGTGGACCGAATGCCACCATGCGGCCCTCGCGCAACACCATCGCGACGTTGAGCGCTGAAATGGCCTCAGGGCGATGTGACACCAGGACGACGATGCTTGCATTGCGTCGTAGCGCTTCAATCGCCTTTATCAATGCTACTTCGCCATCATGATCGAGGTTGGCATTGGGCTCGTCGAGTACGACCAGGAAAGGATCGCCGAACACCGCACGAGCAAGTCCGATGCGCTGGCGCTGGCCGGCCGAAAGGCACGAGCCGCGTTCTCCCACTCGGGTGGCATAGCCTTCGGACAAGGCCAAAATCATTTCGTGTGCGCCGGCGAGCCGCGTCGCGCCGATAATTGCTTCAGATCCCGCGTTCTGATCGAACCGCGCGATATTTTCCGCTACGGTGCCGTCAAACAGCGCCACGTCCTGAGGCAAATAACCGACGTATCGCCCGAGGTTGTCTGGATTCCAGTTGCCCAGCGCCGCGCCGTCGAGGCGCACGACGCCTTCGCTTGTGGGCCAAGTTCCGGTGAGCGCCCGAACGAGCGACGACTTTCCGGCCGCACTCGCGCCGAGCAAAGCCATGCCCATCCCCGCGGTGAGCTTGAACGAAATATTGGACAAGACGACCCGATTACTTCCGGGAATCGCCACCGTAATGTTTTCGACCGACAGGCTTTGACTTGGACGCGGCAGCTCCACAGCAATACTGGGTGCGGGCGTGGCCGCTCCGAGGATCTCGCGGAGGCGCTCTATTCCCTGGCGTGCGGCAACGAGCTGCTTCCAGTTTGCCAGAGCGATCTCGATCGGCGCCAGAGCACGGCCCATCATGATGGATGACGCGATCATGACGCCGCCGGAGGCCTGCTCGATGATGACGAGATAGGCGCCAAGGCCCAGAATGGACGACTGCAGAATGTAGCGCACGATCTTGGCGACCGCGCCGATATTGGCGTAAACGTCGGTGACTTTGAAATTTTCGTTCAAATAGCGCTCGTTGGCCTCAACCCATCGCGCGGTGAAGCGGCCAGTCATGCCAAGCGCGCGGATAACCTCGGCGTTTTGGTGCGTTGCGTCGGCCAGCACCTGTCTCTGGGCGCTGCTGTCCATCGAGAACTTCGCCGCCGCCCTCGATCTGCGCTCGGTCACCACGGTCAGAGCGATGATCACCGCGGCGCCAAGCATTGCGACGAGGCCAATCGCAGGATGGAATATGAAAAGTGCGACCAGGAAAATCGGTGTCCACGGTATGTCGAGAAACGCCGTCGGACCCAGCCCCGACAGGAACAGCCGTATCTGATCGAGGTCACGCAACGGCTGCTGCGCAACCAATGCCTTGGCGCCCCGCAAGGGCAGCGTTGCGATGGCCAGATAGATTTGCCTCTGCAAGGCGACATCGAAAAGCGTGCCGATCCGCGACAACATGCGCGCACGCGCAGCTTCGAAATAGGCCTGGAAAAGATAGGCGATGAGGACCATCGCCGAGAGCCCCAGCAATGTCGCAACGTTGCGGCTGGGAAGCACGCGGTCGTATACTTGCAACATAAAGAGAGAACCGGACAACATGAGCAGGTTGATGACGCCGCTGAACACAGCGACGGCGCCGAGGCGGCGCGCACTCGACCGCAATTCGAGCGCCACAAGGTCATCCGGCACGGTACCCGACATACTTACTCACCGTTGATTTTATTAGGTACAAAACTCCTTCAGTGAGAGCTGCCTCATCGACGCGGCGCGTAAATCGTTCACTTCGAAACGCGACGGAAGTTCGGCCGAAATTCGGCGCAACGAACTATCGTGTGACGCACGCCCCACAGAGCGGCACCGTGGATTGGAACCGCGGCGAATTTTTCCCGGCGCGGCCGTCGAAAGTCATCGTCGCCGAAAAATTGAAAGCCAAAAAATTTCGACGCAATTCCAAAATTCGCTGGCCGTACCGTGCGCCATCAAACTACCTACGAATGATCACACATTTATCGCGACGGTCGCCCAATTCAGTCAGGGTCGGCCCAAATGCTGGGCGAGCGTTTCGGGGCACCGTTGAGCGATGCCGGCACTATTTCGATTTTGGCTAGCGGGAGGGAACAATGGCGGCAGCGGGACACCATCTTCGCTTGGTCGATTGCGCTAGCCACGGTTTGCGCGAGCAATAGCTGCGGCGATGATTTGTACGGACCAATCGTCACCGCGGGCGTCTTTCCATCGCGCTAAATGGCGACCGCGATTTTGGGGGACTTAATCTGCGAGATTTTTGCCGCTGGGGTGCACAGTGGGGCGCAAAGGATCCGCTAAGAAGAGCGATTACGGCACTGTCATCCTTCATTGGCTCCTGGTCGGGGCGCTTGCGATCGCGACCACGACCGGACTGAGAATTGCGGGCGAGGCGCCGGGCCGCCGCTGGATCAGCATCTTCGATGTCCTGCTTCCCAGGGCCGCGGTATGGACCGAGCATCTCCAATCCGCCGTCTTGCTCATCGCGATCAGCATCGCATACCTCGTCTACGCGCGGCGCAGTCGCCTCGGACAGCGCGTCCGACTCGATAGGGTCCGGCTGCGAGGCTTGCTGGGTCGCTCCTATGCACGATGGGGCGCCATCAATGTCGTTCTCTATTGGCTGTTCTTCTTCGCGCTGTTGTCGCAGCTGGTGACGGGAACGCTGCTGTATTTCGGTCGCGCCGACAACTTCATGGTCCAGATGCATTGGATCGGCATGTGGTTGATTCTCGGTTATGTCGTTCCTCACATTTGCGCGCAATGGTACTACGGCGGTGCGCCACAGCTGCTGCGCATTTTTCGCCCGGCACGGCTCAATGCACCGCCGCCGCAATTGGATTTGGCAGACGCGCTGGCGCTGCTCGACGAACAGATGGCGCAGTCGACGGCGTTCCGGCAGCGAGCTTACGCCACGGCATTTGCGGAAGTCCCGGTGCCCGCTGGTCTCGATCAACCCCGTGAACGGGCATTCCAGCGTCCAAGTTCGGCTGCGGCCGACGGCTTCGGCCGCGACTCCATTGGCAACAGCGGCGCGCCCGATTCGGCGTTCAGTCATTTTCCGGGACGCTTCAATGCGTTCCTTGTGGCTTGTGCCATGGCAGGTCTGGCCGTGATCGTCATGCTCGCAGCCGAAAGACAAATCGTCGACAGGCTCTCCATCTATCGCATCGACAGTGTCGACGCTCCCGTCGTCGATGGCGAGACGTCGGATCCGATTTGGCGAAAAATTCCGCCGCTCTACGTGCTCACGGAAAATGGCGGAAATTTCCAGGGCAGCGGCGAAACCACGATCTCTATTCAAGCCGTGCACGATGGATTGCACGCCTATTTTCTGTTCATGTGGGATGACCCGACCCGGTCATTGAAGCAGTTGCCCCTCAGAAAGACCACGCGAGGATGGCAGCTGCTACACGACGGATATGAGGTGGGCGATGAACACGCCTACAACGAGGATAAATTCTCGGTCCTGCTGACCGGCGCGGACTCTACGCTTGCCGGTGACGTGACTTTTCACGCCGGAACCGCGTCGGTGGCCGGCGAGCCGCGCACGCTTTCGGGCCGCGGACTGCATTACACGATGCCGGGCGGAAAATTGGCCGATGTCTGGGAGTGGAAGGCGACCAGCACGAATGCGTCGCGGTTCTGCGATGACGACCATTTCGGTCCGCCAGCCAAAGCCACGCCGGCGGAGGTCGCGGGGCTATCGCCGTATCGAGGCGGCTTTGCGCCTGATCCGGGGTCGGCAAACTATGGCGACAATTTCACACCAGGCCCGGCGAACAGCTATACTGAGGGAGTCATTCCGCGACGCTTGCCAAAAGATCTCGGCAAAACGACCGCGGCGCTCGGCCGAGTCGATCTCGATCCCCACCAAGGCGAGAGCGAGGCTGCGCGATGGTTCATGTCCGAGGAAGAATCTTCAGCGTATTCGCCTGAAAGCGATCGGCTTGTTCCCGATGGCGCCATCCTTCCGGGGGTCATCGTCGCGGGCGAATATTCGGGTGACCGCGCTGACGTAAGATGTGCGGGACGCTGGGCCGCTGGACGCTGGGCGCTCGAAGTGACGCGCCGCCTCAACACCGACAGTCCTTACGACGTGCCGATCGCAATTGGCACCTTCATGCGCGTCGCGGCATTCGATCACGCTCAGATTCGGCACACCCGACACGTTCGGCCGATCCGCATCGAGGTGGAGTGATGTCGAAACTCTGCAAGGTCATGATCAACGGCGAACCCATCTTCGCAAACCGCGGCGATTTGCTGCTCGACGCCGCGCTGATGAATGGGATCGAATTGCCCCACGACTGCCGGGCCGGATATTGTGGTACTTGCCAGGTGCGAGTCGTGGCCGGCCGCTGTCTTACAACTCCAACCGAAAATGCCGACACCGTTTGCGCCTGCCAGACACGCGTGATCTCGGATCTGCGCGTTGTCGTCGAAAAGGTTCCCGAGCAAACGGAAGCGTCCGGCAACATTGTCGATCTGATCGACGTCGCGCCCGACGTCTGGGAAATCTGCGTCGAGAGCTCGCAACCCGTGAAGTACCGGCCGGGCCAATATCTGTCGGTGCGGTTTCGCGGCTTTCCTGCGCGCCACTACAGCCCCACGGTGCCGCTCGATTGGCCTAGCAATCCGGACCTGATGCGCTTTCATGTCCGTGAGATCCCAAAGGGGCGGGTGTCGGCGGCACTTGGGCGCAAGATCAGGAAGGGTCATCGCGTCAGGCTCAAGGGTCCGTTCGGCGCCGCCTATTTTCGACCCAAACATCGCGGACGTCTCGTCCTGCTATCGAGCGGCACTGGCTTCGCACCGATCTGGGCGATTGCGGAGGCGGCCATTAAGGAGAAACCGGATCGCGAAGTGGTGCTCATTGCCGGAGCCCGGGAGGTGCAGTCGCTGTACATGATTCCGGCATTGTGCCGATTGGCATTGTTTCCGCACGTCACGATCATCCCAACCGCGCAGCAGCGCCAGAGCATTTCGCCGGCGGTCCGGCAAGGACAGCCGACCGAGTACTTGCCGCCGCTCTCGGCCAGCGACGTCATCTATGCCGCAGGGGCACCCGGCGTGGTTCGGATGACGGCACAAATCGCTGCCGCTGCCGGCACGCCATGCTTTACCGACCCGTTCTTGCCGGCTGCGCAAGACGGCTCCCGTAAGACGCTCGTGTCACAAGCCGCGAAGTGGTTTGTGGCTCCCGCTTAACATCCGCCAGCAAGTGACGTTGGACTTAGCCCCACATTGGATGGAGGCCGTTGTGCAATGCAGCGTCCCTCGGCCTTTGCGTTGGAGGTCATCGGCTTGGGCAGCGTGACCGTGATGCCGGCCTTGTCGCATTCAACGATCTGCTCGCCACTGGCGTAGCCACGGTCGGCGATGACATCGAGATTGCTGACTTCCAGGGTTGCCTTGGTCTGCTTGGCCATACAGGCAAGCTGGGCCCGGTCGCTCCCGACGTTGGTCACCTCATGCGTGATGATCAGATGGTGTTCGGTATCGACCGCGACCTGAACATTGTAGCGGACAACGCCTGACCCTCGGCCACTCGTCGCCATCGAACGCGAATCAGGATCGGTCAGCGATATCTGCTGATCCGGCGCCGCCAGCATCCGTGCCTTGAGCCCTTGCAAGCGCTGCGCCTCCTCCTTCAGCTTCGCAATCTTCTCCTTGAGCCGGGTTGTCTTGGTCTCGCGCACCTCCGACGGCTCCTGCCGACCGGCGCTGTCGAGTTGGTCGAGATAGCGCGCGACGCTCTCTTTGGAGTGTCGAACAAGGCTCCGCGTAGCGTCTCCAAAATTTGGGAACAATTCAAAAGGTTATTGGAGACTTCGGGCCATATTGCGTCTCGCTTTTCGGAATCGGGAGCACGGAGCCTGGGAAGTACACGCAAAGACGCCCGCAAATGCGGCCTCTTTCTCGTTGTATCGGCGTCGGTAGGTGGAGACCGTACTGGTTGGCTGACGACGCAGTGTAGTGCGAACCGGTCTCCCGCCGGACGCCTACGGTGATCGGATTACGCTCATGATTGTTGTCCAGCAGCTTCTCTTGCTCGCACATGGCACGAAAAGAGTCGCGGTCGAAATCTTTCCTGCCTTGTCCGTGCAGCTTTCCGATTAGATCGTCATAAAAGAAGCTCGCTTCTGACGAGGGAACGCGGATGAGCCCGACCGCGGCAAACCTGTCGTTGAGCCGGTCGCGGAACTCCTCACCGGAATCGAGCCGGAGCGTCACGCCGAGAGTTCGAGCGACAAGATGTAAGGCGCCATCGTCAATTCCGAGATGGTCGCGCCAAAGCTTTCGGACAGAACCTGCCACTGCATCAGAATGAGGCGGCTCAACGGGTCACCGCGACGCAAGCGCCAGTTGGTAACCAGCTTAAAGCGCGCGCCTAGGCCATCGGGTGCAAACTGTTGTTGCGCGTCGCGGGCCCGTTGAAGGAAGGAAAAGGTTTGCGCGTTGGAAAAGTTCGGATCGGCAAGATCGGTGTAGCCGAATTCGTCGGGACGCACATGCCATTTGCATTGCAAATGATCTCGCACGATGTAATGTCCGGTATGATCCTGCGGCCCGGCGCGCTCCGGCGTATTCGATCAGCACATCGTCAAACGCCTTGGGTCCGGTTTCGTAAGCGACACGCGTGACAGCGCTCCTGGCGTCGAGAAGCAGCGCGGCATAGAGCCAAAATAATCGGCCCTGAAAATCGTCTCCTTGTCTGCGCGCCACAATCGCCTGGGTCATGTTCTTGTCGTCAGCTTGTTGGAAAATACCGGCCCATGATTTCGCGCCAAAGGGCCAGGGACTCACCGGTCTTGCCCTGAGTGTCGAGCCGCATGGCAAGCGAGGCATTTTTCTCGGCCATACGCAGAGCGCTGACGGCCTTCTGAACCAAATCCGGCGTCATCTGGTCGGATACGGGCGGCCCGAGTCCCGCCGGATCCTACCAGGGACCGGATAGAACCGCTGGGACGGCGGCAAAAAAACGCTGGACTTCTCGAGGATAAGTTGTGAATGGCGCATCAACAAGATCGTGCGCCATGACCTCGATGAGAAAGGACGGTTTGATCGGGTTGCCTGCCGAGCGATTCCAGCGCTTCAGCATCTTGACGAGCGGTACCCATTTTCCGTCGAGTTTTTTGTTGGTTGCGGTCGATTTTTCGGCGTGCACGTCGGGATCGGTCTTGATCCACTTTCCGAGAACACGGTCGGGAATTTCATAGCAATCGGAAAGCTCGAAGGCTGGCACCGCGTCGATCGACAAGACCTTGCCTTCCTCGTCTTTGGTATTCTTCTCGAACTCGACCGTCGCGCACCGGCGACCCGGGTCAACGGCATCCTTGCCGTATTTGGCGACGAGGCATTCGCGAAACGCATCCAAGACCTCGCTCGGCGCCTTGCCAGTTTCGTTACCATGCGCACCAGTCCGAAATCACAATGGGAATGTATTCGAGCGACTACGAGGCCACATACCGCGGAGCGAAAGTAAGACTAAAGGAACATATTGGGTTCGGAACGAGTACCGAACCACGGCGCACCATACGGGTGGCATTTTTCTTTCACGAGGAAGATCGAAAAGTCGTTGTGGGCTACATTGGACAGCACCAGACAACGCGCAGATCCAACTAGGCTCGCTCAAGTGGTTGGCGGCCGATAGCAATGACCGTTCCGCGCTTCGGGTGGGATGTTGCCGCTTTCGCTAGCTCAAGCAGACGTCTTTGCAAATCCAGCCGTCAAAACAGGATGCAGGGTTCCGGAATCTCTTCGCAAAACTACAGACCACTGGAGAAATCAGATCTGCGGAGGACTCTCTTTAGCGTCCTCGCCAGTACGGAGATACAGAGGCCAACGCGAAGACTGGCTCCGAGAGGCCTACCAGAGAACGACTTCGAGACAGACTCGCGGTGCGAGCGAGATTCGAACCAACGATACGGTTACATCAACCGGTCTCAGCGCATCCAAACCAAGTCTCCTTAGGCAAATTTAGGATATTGAAAAATCGGTGCAGGAGACTGGAGGCTAAAAGCGGCACTGCAATTGGTGAGAAGCCGAGGCGATCCTTGCTGAGCCCGTTGGGCCGCTCGGTAACGAGCGGAAATGTCGGCACTTTTCCAATGGTCGGGCATCGGGCCTCGGAGACCGTACTGGCTGGCTGGCGACGCAGTCTAGGTCACATACCCATAAAGGGGATTCCGTTTTTTAGCGAACAGTGATTCAAGCTTCCAAAGGCTGGAGGTTTGGATGGCCCGGTTTGATCTGACGGATTTCGAGTGGTCTGTAATAGCGCGGTTG
>Ga0335081_10015888_pt1 | contig 12182 bp, 10 predicted proteins | sample Lox_Sample_35_FD_206713 | JGI IMG/M metagenome (GOLD analysis project Ga0335081, IMG submission 206713) | Soil microbial communities from Loxahatchee National Wildlife Refuge, Florida, United States - Lox_Sample_3.5 | ecosystem: Environmental > Terrestrial > Soil > Wetlands | place: USA... | reverse complement strand
CTCAAACGCCGTGGTAGCAGTGCCCACCCGGCCCAGTTCCTCCCCAAGCTCGTTGTGATCCGGGTGATATGCGAGCGGGATGTAGGTGAGGAAGCCGCCGGTTTGGTCCTGAAGCGCCCGCAACGCCGCCAGGTGCTCGATCCGATCGTCCGCCGTCTCCACGTGCCCGTAGAGCATCGTGCAGTTCGTAGGAATGCCGAGGCCATGGGCTTCCCGGTGGACGGCAAGCCACTCCTCGCCGGTGAGCTTGCGCTCGGCAATCGTGGCCCGCACGGCCGTCGAGAATACTTCGGCTCCGCCCCCCGGCAGACTGGTGAGGCCGGCCCCCTTGAGCGCCTGAAGGACCTCGCGAACGCTGGTCTTCTCGATGCGTGCGAGGTGCGCGATCTCCACGGCGGTGAGCGCCTTGATGTGCACGCTCGGGAATCTCTCCTTGAGCCCGCGGACCAGGTCCGTGTAGTAGGAAAGACGCAACTTGGGGTGCAAGCCACCCACGATGTGGAATTCGCGGGTCGGGCCGCCACGGGCCTGCTCCGCCTCGGCGAAGACTTCTTCCAGAGTGCGCGTGTAGGCTCCATCCTCCCTGGGCAGGCGGGCAAAGGAGCAGAAGACGCAGGTGTTGCGCAGAACGCAGACGTTCGTGGGATTGATGTGCTGATTGGCGCTGAAGAAGACCCGATCACCGTTGCGCTGGTAGTTGGCGTACTCGGCGAGCCGACCGAGCCCGATGAGGTCGCTCGTGGCGTAGAGCGCGCGCGCATCTTCGGCGCCGAGACGCTCTCCATTCAGCACGCGGGCCGCGACAGGCCTGAGCGCGGAATCGCGCAGCTGATTGGGGTCAAGGGTACACGACATCGTATGTCCTTGCCGGAAATATACTTACTGACGGCAACGAGAATCTAGCTCCCCCACGGCCCGCCGGGCCAGCCCCCACTCTAGAAGGCCTCGGTCGCCCCCAGGCTCAGCCCGCTGGACCCGAAGCTGCTCAGCGTGTAGTCGACGCGGACGTTCAGCGGATCCGCGGGATTGACGTTGAACCGAAGCCCTGCACCGTAGGTGGCCTTCCATTCATCGAACGGGCCGTGCCCAGGCGAGCCGAACACGTTGCCGGTGGCCCCAAATACCACGTAGCCAAAGCGTCCCGCGAGGTGGCCACGATAGTCGACCTGCAACACCGTCTCGTGCCGGTCACGAAAGCGACCCAGGTAGATGCCCCGCATGAGAAGCTGTGTAACATCGCCACCCAGCATCGCCATCGACTGGATCGGAACGTCGGGTGAGTTGAATTGGGCGAAGGCCGCGACCGCGATGACGTCCCGCGCGTAGCGGATGGGAAGATAGGCTCGGGCATCGAGGGTGAGGGAGGAGTAGCCGAAGTCTCCGCCCAACATCCCGGGATATGTCAGGGCGTCCACCAGCACGTAGCGTCCCCGGGTGGGTGTCGTAATGGAATTGCGGGTATCCAGCTGGAGGGTGGCCCCGATCCCCGAACTGACCCCGCCGCGTCCCCCCGGAAGGGTCGGGGAGATCCGCGCGGGGAATTGCCACTCAATGCTAGAGTAAGAGCTCAACCGATAATGCAATCCGGCGGAGAGCGCCCCCCGGACCGCCCGGAGCACCATCGCGTCCGTCAGGATGAAGTGCGCCTGCATCAGGTTCGTGTCGGCCGCGGTCGTTGTCGGTCCAATGCCATAGTAAAAAACCGGAAAGTACCCCAGAGAAACCGTCAAGCCGGCCCACCAGCGATTGCGAGGGGAATAGACGCTCCCCGCGACGGTGGTGGTCCATTGCCCCCGCGTCGTGTAGGTCACGTTCTCCGCGACGTAGGAGGAGCGGGTGGCCGTGTCTCTCCCTGCCCCAGGCCACTTGAACTGGTATCCGCCCCCAATGCCGAACTGCACCCTCGTCTGAGGCGTATAGCTCACGTAGGGCACCACGAGCAGTCGGTTGCGGTAGGGCGGCGGCGGGGAGCTATCCGCACCATCGGGAGTCTGCGCGCGAGGGCCCCCCGTGAGAGCCATCAGGAATCCGGCCGTCAAATACGGTGCGCGCATGCTCAGGGACTCCCGCCCATGGCACCGGCCGTGGCCTGACCCGTATCGGCGGTAGTCAGGAAGGACGGCGGGCGTCGGTGCCGTGTCGCCTGCTCGAAAGCGAATGCCAAGCCGATTATCAGCGGCTCGCTCCAGGCGGAACCGAAGAAGGACAAACCTACCGGGAGACCGAAAGCGAAACCGGCCGGGACCGTGATGTGCGGATACCCAGCGACTGCGGCCGGGGTTGTGACCGAGCCCGTGAAGTGGTCGCCGTTGACCAAATCGATCGGCCAAGCGGGGTTACCGGTGGGAGCCACCAGCGCATCGAGGCGATGCTTCGAGATGACGGCGTCGATCCCCTCGGTGCGCCACAGCTTCCGGCAACGGGCCTTGGCCCGTCGGTAGGCCAGATCCGTGAGCGGCCCCCTGGCCTCTGCCTTGATAAACGTCTCCTGCCCGAAGAACGGCATCACCCGGGCGCGCTCCCGCTCGTTGAAGGCGATCACGTCGGCCAGTGTGCTAACCGGCGCCTCCGGGCCCAGGGCCGCCAGGTAGGCATTGAGGCCCGCTTTGAACTCGTACTGGAGAACCACGGTCTCCGCGTCCCCGTTGTCGTCAGCGTGCGGCAGGTCCGCGGGATCGATCAGGGTGGCGCCGAGGCGCCGAAGGACGTCCAGTGCCTCACCAAAGAGGCGATCGGTCTCGTCATTGTACCCCGAGAACACCTTCCGGGGTACACCCAGCCGTTTCCCGCTCAGCGCATTCGGATTGAGGAACCTGGTGTAGTCGACCCCGGGCCCGACCCGTATCGCGGCGGTGCTGGGGTCCCTCGGATCGGCCCCAACGATTGCCGACAGGAGAATGGCGGCGTCCTCGACGCTGGTGCAGAGCGGACCTGCTGTGTCCTGACTGCTTGATATCGGGATGATACCGCTTCGACTCACCAGGCCGACGGTAGGCTTGAGACCTACCAGGCCGGTCACGGATGCGGGACAGGTAATGGAGCCGTCGGTCTCGGTCCCGATCCCCGCGGGGGCATAGCCGGCTGCTACACCGCCGGCGGTGCCGGAGCTCGACCCGCACGGGGTCCGGTCCAGCACATACGGGTTCTTCCCCTGCCCTCCACGACTGCACCAGCCGCTTGAGGAGCGTGGGGAGCGGAAGTTGGCCCACTCGCTCATGCTCGTCTTGGCAAGGAGAATGGCCCCCCCCGACCGCAGGCGCTCGGCAAGGAACGCGTCGCTGGGAGCCCGGGACCCGGCGAGAGCAAGGGAACCAGCGCTGGTCGACATCTGGTCGGCGGTGTCCACGTTGTCCTTGAGGAGGATGGGGATTCCATGCAGGGCCCCCCGCCTCTGTCCCCCTCGGAGCTCGCCGTCGAGTCGATCCGCGATCTCGAGGGCCTGCGGGTTGGTCTCCAGAATATGACGGAGCTCGGGCCCGTGCCGATCAAGGTCGTGGATCCGGGTGAGGCAGGCTTCCACCAGCGAGCGGGCAGTCCAACGCCCGTCGTCAAGGCCGGTGCGGAGCTCCCGCAGCGAGAGCCCGTCAAAGTGGCCATGCCTAGATGGCTGTGTTGAAAAGAGGCGCAGCTTGTGACTTGGATCACGCCCTCCTGGAATGGCGCTCGCCACCCCCAGGCTGGCGACGGCGAGGAACTCCCGGCGTGAAACCGAATCATGTACCGAGGTGCGCAGATCACGGTCCATTGTCGATCCGTGGCTAAGGTTTGTGTTGGAGTCGGCTCGCGTCGAGGGGGTTGAGCTCAAGTGACTTGTGAAGCTAGTCATGAGATCAAGTCTAAGACCAGTAACGATATGCAAGAATGCATATAATCTGATTTCGAGGCAGCGCCCAGAAATGCATAATCCGGCAAACGCAGCGTTGAAAAGCCTCCAGCGGTCCCCAAAATCGGGACGGGAATGATGTATCGTGTCCGGTTGGGCGGCGGCGAGGTCGCGGTGTTCAAAAACGCCGAGGAGCTCGCCAGAGCGGTCGGATCAGGGATGGTGGGCCCGGACGCTCAGGTTTTCCACAGTGCCAGGGGCTGCTGGATCCCGGTGCACGTCCACCCGGATTATCCCCCGGCTGCATCGCGAGGAACCGAGCTGCCGGGGGCCGAGAACCTCCGCGACCCGGGCCGCGAGCCCCGCCCTCTAAGCCGTCAGGTCCACGCTTGGCAGGCGTCCCTGGCTGAAGACCATCCGTCCCAGGACTGGGGGAGCCTCGGAATCGACATCTCCAAGGGGTGGCTAGGGCCGGGTCTTGTCATTGCGGCGGCCCTGGGCACGGTTCTCCTGATGGCGCTGGGGAGCCGCTCCCTGAAACGGAGCCTGCTAGCCCGCGCGGGCGAGGCCCCTCCTTCGGCTCTGGAAACCACCTCTGGTATGACCTCTGCTCCGATCCAGAGGGCATTGTCTGGGGCGCCTGCCCCCGCCGGCCCCCAAGGGGATGTCCCCACCCTTCAGGCTCGGGCTCAAGCGGAGAGCTATTTCGAGGCGTACGCCGACGCCTGGGCAAGGATGGACCGGGAACTCGCGTTGGCCGAATTCCGGGACGTATTCGCCGTGGGCCGGTTTGCAGCCCCAGAGAGCGTGCGCGCCGGCCGGCAGCTGATCGAGGCTGCCCGCAGGGCGGTGCGCCACTACCAGGATAGGGAGACCGTGCTCGAGCAATCCTACCGCCCAGCCCCCCGGGAATCGCTCCGCGAGCGCGCCGACGGGGCGGAGGCAGCCCGCGCCCTGCTCTCGGATGCTGACAGCCTGTTCGGACTTATGGGTTCGCAGGAAGGTCGATACGTGTACGACCGCGGGTCCGTGGCCTTTGACAATGCCGAGGCGGCACGGCGGTACGCCGTGCTGCGCCGGTCCATCATCTCCACTGTCGAGAGCTGGCGCGACTCATCAATGGTCCCGGAGACGATCACCCTGCCCCGTCTGTTGCGCGACTGGGGGCACGGCGAGCCGCCGCAAGTTCATGAATGAGATTAAGCGTCCTCGCGGCCATCCCGTGCCAACGGTATACTGATCGGCGATGATCCACATACGCCTGGCCTCCGGCCAAGAGTACCTCTTCCGGTCCGTCGAGGAGCTCGCTCACGGGATTCAGAGCGGGCTCGTCTCCGAGACCGCGGAGATTTATCACGGCAAGGCCCAGCAGTGGCTCCCCATCGCGGTTCACCCCGTGTTCGAGCGGGCGTCGACTCAGGCTGCCCACACGGTGACGATGACCGAGCAGGAGCGGCTGGACTTTGCCGCATCGCCGGAGAAGGTCCAGGGTGGGACGGTTCCCATCTATCAGATGCTGTCCAAGAGTGGCGTCGAACTCGCGGAGCGTCGCCGTCCGAAGTGGATCGGCCCGGCGGCCGGCGTGGCCGGCGGATTAGGCCTGGTAGCCTGCCTGGCTTGGATTCTGATGCCGAGCGGCATCCCTGATCCCATGGGCGATAGCCCCCTGGCGACCGCACGCCAGATGACGAGCCTCGGGACGGCGAGCCCGTTTGCGACCCTCAGCGTGCACTCCTGGGATGACTCGCCGGCGAATCTTGCGATCCGACTGGCCCGAACCACCGACAGTCTCTCACACCGGCTGGCCCGCAAGGCACGCGACCTGGGCCTCCGTGACCTCCTGGATACAGACCGCCTGTCCGCCGAGGAGCGGGTCCGCGGCACGCTGCAGTCCCTTTTCGCGTTCGAGCCCGTGATTGCCGCCCACCGGCAGGCGGAGCGGGGAGTGCTGGCGGCCTATCAAGACTCGGCGGCCATGCTAGAGCGTACTGGCGCGTGGACCCCGACCGACCTCGAGGAATGGCGCGTCCGCTCGCGTAGCGCAGAATCGCCGGGGGTCGTGGCCCGGGAGGATTCCCTGATCAATGCGCTCGAAGGCCTCTACACACTCTTGCTGAATCAGCAAGGCTCATTTGCCCTGACCGCCCAGGAGGCCCGTTTTCAGGCGCTGGCGGCCGGCGACCAGTACGACGCCCTGTCGGCGATGATTGTGCATCTCACGGACGCCACGCCCCACACGGTGGAGCCGGCATCCCCCACGCTCGCGCTGCTGCTCTCGCTGGCGGGGGACGGCCAGCTCCCGCGGCGTGTCAACGATTAGAATCGCCTCAGGTCTCTATCATCGGCAGTGCCGCAATGGGCTGTGCCTTCCTCCCGCTGCGCTCCATCGGCTTCTGCAGTTCGCTCTGGTGATGGTCGAGGATCCGCCACAGATCCAGGCAGCGTTCGGCGAGCTCGGCCGCGGCCATCGCCAGAGCCCCGCTCTCCCGCACCTGGCGGACATTGGTTTCCATGTCCTCGGCATCCCACCCCCGCGAGTGGGCAATGAAGGGGAACTGTGGAAAGAAGAACCCCAACTCCCCCCAGAAGGTCAGCATCTGGCCCGCCACCGCCTGAACGTTGTCCTGTCCGCCCGTGATGATGAATCCGGCGACTTTCCGGTTGATCAGGCAGCGGTTGTGAATCGTGATCTGATTCTGGATGCAGTTCAGTCGTTCCGCCATGCGATAATACAGTGAGGAGGCCTGGCCCCATCGAATCGGGGTGGCAATGAGTACGACGTCACCCCACTGGACCAGCCCCTCGTAGACGGGCGTCAGCATGTCCGATGGATCGCGTTCGGTAATAGCGCAGGGCCAAGTACATGCGTGCGCGGCCTTGGAATAATTGCCTTCGCAAGCCCGGAACTGGAGCTCCCGGAGGCGGACCAGCCTGGTCTCGGCCCCGAGCTCCCGGGCCTGGGCCAAGCTCGCGTCAAGCAGGTAATCGGAGGTCGAGAACCGGGGGTTGGCGTCGTCCATCCCCGTGGTAGACAGGCCCAGCAGACGGGGGGGCGCCCCCGGGGGCCTGGGGTGAATGACAGTGAGGGGATGTGCTGCGTGGCGGACCAAGCGTCGCGGAGTCACCGGCTCCGAGTCGAGGTACACACCATCGGCTCGCTCTTCGACCCGAAAGACCGGGATCGCCTCTTCCTCGTAGCCCGCGGGTCCCTTGCCGGTGATCAGGCTGTATTCCCAGGCGTGCCACGGACACATGACAAACTCGCCATGGACCCTCCCCTCAACGAGGGGGCCGCCCCGATGGTTGCAGCGATTGGCAATGGCCCGGAACTGTCCCTCGTGCAGGAAGACCGCGATCTGCTGGCGATCGAGCTTGACGGCAAGGGGAGCCTGCCGCGCCACCTCCTCCCGAGTGCCCAAGCGGTGCCATGCCCCCATATCACCCTCCCCGGCTTGGGCCGGCTGTCCGGCTCGACGGCGCCAGCTCGAGCGGTCCGGTCAGGCTGTGAACGGCCGGACCGCGAGCGTCACGTTATGCCCCCCGAAGCCAAAGGAGTTCGAGAGAGCAGTAGTCACCTGACGCTCCACCATGCGATTGGGCGCGCAGTCAAGATCACATTCGGGATCAGGCGTGGTCTGGTTGATGGTCGGGGGAATCTTCCCGGTGCGGACCGCCAGCAGCGACACGATGAACTCGAGCGCACCCGCGCCGCCCAGCAGGTGGCCGGTCATCGACTTGGTGGAAGCAAAGATCAGCTTCCTGGCGTGGCTACCGAAAACAGTCTTCACGGCGCGGGTTTCCGCCACATCCCCCTGGGGAGTAGAGGTCCCGTGAGCGTTGACATAGCCGACGTCGGTAGCGGCGATCCCACCGTCCTCGAGGCAGGCGCGCATGGCGCGCGCCGCCCCATTGCCATCGTCGGGCGGGCTGGTAATGTGATAGGCGTCCCCACTCATGCCGTAGCCAACGATCTCGCCCAGAATCGTGGCGCCGCGCCTGGTGGCATGCTCCAGGCTTTCGAGGACGACGACGGCGCCACCATCACCCAGCACAAACCCGTCACGGTCCTTGTCGAACGGGCGGCTGGCCTGTTCCGGAGCGTCGTTTCGCCGTGACAGGGCTTTCATATTGTCAAAGGCGGCGACTGTCAGGCCGGTGATGGCCGCCTCGGCGCCTCCCGCCACCATCGCGACGGCCGACCCGTACCGGATCATCTTGTAGCACTCCCCGATGGCGTGTGCCGAGGATGCACAGGCCGACACCGTCGCGAAGTTCGGCCCCCGGAGGCCGTAGCGGATGGAAACGAGTCCAGCCGCGATGTCGGGGATGTACATCGGTACGAAGAAGGGAGAGACTCGTTCGGGGCCCTTGAGGATGTACGCGGCGCAGTTCTCCTCGTAGGTCTGCATGCCCCCGATCCCGCTGCCGATGACGACGCCGGTCCGGTCCGGGTCCGGAAACCTGCCCTCGAGCCCGGCCTGCGTCACGGCCTGATGGGCGGCCCCGAGCGCGAACTGCGCAAAGAGGTCGTATCGGCGGGCTTCCTTGCGATCCATGTACTGAAGCGGGTTGAAGCCCTTGACCTCGCAGGCGAAGCGGACCCCGAGTCGCGTGGGATCGAACTTGGTGATCGGCCCGGCGCCCGACCGCCCCGCGAGCAGGGCGTCCCAGGTCGACTCGACATCGGGGCCGAGCGGCGTGACCAGCCCGGCACCGGTGACGACAACGCGCTGCACCAAGTTACTTCCCGAGCTTTTCGTGCAGGTACTTCAGGGCGTCTCCGACCGTCCGGAGCTTTTCCGCTTCCTCGTCGGGAATATCGATGTCGAATTCCTTCTCGAATGCCATGACGAGCTCGACGGTGTCGAGGCTGTCCGCGCCGAGATCCTCCATGAAGCTGGCCTCGTTCGTGAGCTTCTCGCGCTCGACGCCGAGCTCCTCGACGATGATGTCCTTGACCCGGTCTTCAACGTTGCTCATGACGTTCCTCGAGAGGGGGTGAGAGTTCGACCCGTCAGATGGCGAGTCCGCCATCCACGACGAGTACCTGTCCGGTAATGTACCGCGCGAAGTCGGAGGCAAGAAAGAGCACCGCGCCGGCCACGTCCTCCGGCCGCCCGAACCGGCCCAGTGCGATGCTGCCCAACATGGCCGCCCGGGCCTCCTCGGGCAAGGCACTGGTCATGTCCGTCTCGATGAAGCCCGGCGCCACCGCGTTGACCAGGAGCCCACGGCTCCCATACTCCTTGGCGACCGATTTCGTAAAGGCAATCAGGCCCGCCTTGCTCGCGGCGTAGTTGGCTTGGCCCTTGTTCCCCGCCAGACCCACCACGCTCGCAATGTTGATGATGCGACCGCCCTTTCGCTTCATCATCCCCTTGAGCACGGCCTTGGTAGTATGAAAGGCTCCCTTGAGGTTGGCGGCGAGGACCTCGTCCCACTCGCGCTCCGACATCCGGAGCAAGAGGTTGTCCCGGGTAATCCCCGCATTGTTGACCAGGATATCCACGGGCCCCGCCTCCTGCTCGGCCCGCGCGATCGCCGCCTCCACCTGAGCCCCGTCGGTCACATCACAGCCGATGCCGACCGCTCCCGCGCCTAATTCGCGGGCCGCGGCCTCGGCCCGAGCCGCTTCTCGACCGACGATGGCGACCCTTGCTCCCGCCTCGAGCAGCGCCGCGGCCACCGCCCGCCCGATCCCGCGCGTGGCCCCGGTGACGAACGCGCCTCGTCCGCTCAGGTCAATCACGCGCACAGAAACCTCTCCAGCTCGTCGGCGGTGCCGAGGGGGAGGGTGGCTGCCCTCGGCACCACGCGCTTCGCCAGGCCGCTCAGGACGCCTCCCGGCCCCAACTCCACATAGGTGGCCTCCGGGGCGAGCTCCGCCGCGCGGCGCATTCCCTCTACCCAACGCACTGGCGCGGTCAGCTGCTCCACCAGCAGTCGCCTGGCCCGGGCTGCGGTGCGGACAACTTCTGCTGTGGCGTTGGCCACGACCGGAACCCGAGGCTCCTCGAACGGCGCGGCGGTGATGGCCTCCTCCAGCCCGGGAACCGCGGGCGCCATCAGTGGCGAGTGGAACGCGCCACTTACCTTGAGCGGGACCACCCGCTTGGCCCCCGCCGCCTTACAGCCCTGACCGGCACGCTCGACGGCCGGTGGGTCGCCCGAAATGACCGTCTGGTCCGGTGCGTTGAGGTTCGCCCCCACCACCACTTCTGTTGCGCTCGAGGCCTCTCGGCAGGCCTCCAGGACCTGTTCGGTCGCCAGTCCCAGGACCGCGGCCATCGAGCCAGGCCGCCGGGTTCCGGCCTCGTGCATGAGTTCCCCGCGGCGGCGCACCAGTTGAGCCGCCTGCTCCGGCGTGAGCGCCCCGGCAGTCACGTACGCGCTGTACTCGCCGAGGCTGTGGCCGAGGGCGACAGCCGCGGACCCACCGAGCCGGTCGCGGACCACCGCCCAGACGGCGGCCGTGTGCGCCAAGATCGCGGGCTGCGTGTTGTGCGTCTGGGTCAGATCGCCCTCCGGGCCTTCCCACATGATGCGGGTCAACGCGACACCGAGGGCCTCGTCGATGCGGTCAAAGCACTCCCGGGCGGCCGGATAGCGGTCCGCAAGGTCCTTCCCCATCCCCACTTTCTGCGCACCCTGCCCAGGGCAGAGCAGGACCGTCACCATCGGAGGACCGCCGAGCCCCATGTGAATCCCGCCCCGAACGCGACCAGAAGCACAACCATGCCCGGTCGCAGCCGGCCGGAGGCTTCGGCCTCGGCCAATGCCATGGGGATGGAAGCGGCCGACGTGTTGCCATACCGGTCCACAGTCACGACCACCTTCTCCGGGGGAATGCCGGCGTGCTTGGCGGTCGCATCGATGATGCGGATGTTCGCCTGATGCGGCACGAGGAGGTCCACCTGGTCCGACCTGATTCCGGCGCGACGAATGGCTTCATCGCAGGCCTCGGCCATGGTGAGGACGGCGTGCTTGAAGACCTCCCGTCCCGCCATCTTCATGTAGTGACTCCGCTCCTGGAGGATCCGCTCGCTGATCGGATCCGCGGCGCCACCGCTCGGGATGTACAGCAGCTCAGCCAGTCGGCCGTCGGACTTGATGAACGACGAGAGCAACCCTCGCCCGCCCGGGCTTCCGGCGGCTAACACCGCCGCGCCGACACCGTCTCCGAACAGAATCGCGGTCGACCGGTCTTCCTGGTCGGTGATGCAGGTCAGCTTCTCCCCGCCGATGATCAAGGCGTTTCGCACCTGCCCGCTGGCGATCAGCCCCTCTCCGATCGTCAGCCCGTAAATGAACCCGGAGCAGGCGGCGGCGATGTCAAACGCCGCCGCCCGCTCGGCCCCGAGCTCCGCCTGCAGGTAGCAGGCGGTGGAGGGCAGCGGATGATCGGGCGTGGCGGTGGCGACGATGACGGCATCAAGATCGGCAGCGGCGATACCAGCGCGTTGCAGCGCGGTCATCGATGCGTGCTGAGCCATCGTTGCGACGGTCTCGTCGGGGCCGGCGAAACGCCGTTCCCGGATTCCGGTCCGCTCCACGATCCATTGGTCCGAGGTCTCGAGGCGCGCCTCGAAGTCCCGGTTGGTGACCACCTGGGCGGGCACAAAGGCGCCCAGGCCGGCGATATGGGCAAGGGGCCGCTGCATCAGGCCTGGGACTCCGAATCCCGCCGCGCGAAGTGGGCCGCGATATGCGCGCTCAGGTTTCCGGTAACCGCCTGGCCGGCGACCCGAATGGCGTTCTTGAACGCGTTCGGGGTCGAGGAACCGTGGCAGATGACCGCGACGCCCTTCACTCCGAGCAGCGGCGCACCCCCATATTCGGCGTAGTCGAGCAGTTTGAAGATCCGCTGGATCTCCGGCATCTGCAGCACGGTCGGGGCCTCCTTCTTGACCAGCCGAACGATGAGCCGCGCCACGGACTCGTAGAATTTCAGTACGATATTGCCAACGAACCCATCGGCCACGACTACGTCAACCATTCCATACTTGTGATGCCCGGCGACGATGTCGCGCCCCTCGATGTTCCCCACGTAGTGGAGTCCGCTCGCCTGCCGCAGAAGCGCGTGTGCCTCCTTGGTGGCCGCGTTTCCCTTCTCGTCCTCTTCGCCGACGTTCAACAGCCCGATCTTGGGGTTGGATCGGCCCAGGACATCCTGCATGTAGATCGTGCCTAGCCAAGCAAATCCGACCAGCTCCCGCGGTGAGCAGTCGACCGTAGCCCCGGCATCCAGAACCAGGACGGGCTGATCGGAGGTGGGAAAGAGCGTCGCGACGGTGGCGCGCTCGACCCCGTCGTGGAGGCCGAGCAGCAGGGTCGCGCCAACCAGGACCGCGCCGGTGTT
>Ga0335081_10015887_pt1 | contig 12182 bp, 7 predicted proteins | sample Lox_Sample_35_FD_206713 | JGI IMG/M metagenome (GOLD analysis project Ga0335081, IMG submission 206713) | Soil microbial communities from Loxahatchee National Wildlife Refuge, Florida, United States - Lox_Sample_3.5 | ecosystem: Environmental > Terrestrial > Soil > Wetlands | place: USA: Florida... | reverse complement strand
CGAGCGCGGTCCACGATCCATTTGAGCACGCGCATGTTCTCGCGGTAGCCGGGCCACAGGAACTTCCCGTCAGCGCCCTTGCGGAACCAGTTGACGTGAAAAATTCTCGGCGTAACGCTGAGCGATCTCGGCATTTTGAGCCAATGGCGGAAATAATCGCCCATGTGGTAGCCGCAGAACGGCAGCATGGCCATGGGATCGCGGCGCACTTTGCCGACGGTTCCCACCGCCGCGGCAGTCATTTCCGAGCCCATGGTTGCGCCGATGTAAACGCCGGAACTCCAATTGAACGCCTGATAAACGAGAGGAATCGTGCTGGCCCGCCTGCCGCCGAAAATAATCGCGCTGATGGGCACGCCATTCGGATCTTCCCACGCGGGATCGATCGTCGGGCACTGCGAAGCGGGTGCGGTGAAGCGCGCATTCGGATGCGCAGCCTTCGCTCCCGTTTCTTTGGCGATCTTCGGCGTCCATTTCTTTCCCTGCCAGTCCAGGCATTCCTCCGGAGGCTCCTCCGTCATTCCTTCCCACCAAACGCCGCCTTCCGGAGTGAGCGCCACGTTCGTGAAGATGGTGTTTCGCGAAAGTGTCGCCATCGCGTTCGGATTAGTGGCCGATGAAGTTCCCGGCGCGACGCCAAAAAATCCAGCCTCTGGATTGATGGCGTGCAGAACGCCATCCGCTCCCGGGCGTATCCAGGCGATGTCATCGCCGACGGTCCAAATCTTCCAGCCCTCGAAACCCTTTGGCGGAATCATCATCGAGAAATTCGTTTTGCCGCACGCGCTCGGAAACGCCGCCGCCACGTAGGTCTTCTCGCCCTTGGGATCCTCGACGCCGAGGATCAACATGTGTTCCGCCAGCCATCCTTCGTCGCGCGCGATGTTGGAGGCGATGCGCAGCGCGAAGCATTTCTTCCCAAGCAGCGCGTTTCCGCCATATCCCGAACCAAAAGACCAGATCTCGCGCGTCTCCGGGAAATGAACGATGTATTTCTCCGCATTGCAGGGCCACGGCACATCCTTTTGACCCGGCACAAGCGGCGCGCCGACAGAATGTACGCACGGCACCACGCGACCTTCATCCTTATCGATCTCGCGGAACACAGGCACGCCGATCCGCGCCATGATTCGCATGTTGACCACCACATACGGCGAATCCGTCAGCTCCACTCCGATCCGCGACATCGGCCCGCCGACCGGCCCCATGCTGAACGCCAGCACGTACATCGTTCTCCCGCGCATGGCCCCGTCGAATAAGCCTTTCAGCTTCCGGCGCATCTCGTAGGGATCGACCCAGTTGTTGGTCGGCCCCGCACTGTCTTTCGAGAGCGAACAAATAAATGTCCGGTCTTCCACGCGCGCCACGTCGCCCGGATCCGATCGCGAATAGAAACAACCCGGCCACAGCTTCTGATTCAACTTGGTAAAAGTGCCGGACGACACCATCTGCGCGCACAGCAGGTCGTATTCTTCGCGCGAGCCATCCACCCAGTGAATCGCATCCGGTTTGGTCAGCTCGGCAATTTTCTCGACCCATCTTACGAGATGGTCATTTGTGGTCAGCGGAATGGAAGTGTTTTGAATGCTCATGAGATATGAAATCCACGCCGCTTGGATTGGCTGCCAATCATGTTGAAGCCCAAACGCAGCGTCCCCACCGGCTAGTCAATTCTACATCAGCGCGAGCGTCTCCGAATAACAGAGCGCGAGTAGCAGTTGGGTAGCGTCGGCGTCCCTGCCGGCATCTTCGGGACTCGCAGAACGCTGGAACTCCAACTGTAACGCGGCGCAACATCGAAAAATAAAACGCTATAGTTCAACGCGATGAGGACGCGCATCCGCGTCGCTCTTGCCGACTCGTGCGCTCGTCGGATGCCGGCAGGGACGCCGGCGCTACTCGGGCAGTTCTGTGAGAAAATTACGAAATGGATCAAGCTTATATTTGCGATGCGGTGAGAACGCCGTTCGGGCGTTATGGTGGGGCGCTTTCTACGATTCGCACCGACGATTTGGCGGCGCTGCCGATTCGTGCGCTTGTCGAGCGCAACGCGAAAGTTGATTGGGCGGCGCTCGATGATGTGATCTACGGCTGCGCGAACCAGGCTGGCGAAGATAATCGCAACGTCGGCCGAATGGCGCTGCTTTTGGCTGGATTGCCGAAAGAAGTGCCCGGCGTGACCGTCAATCGGCTGTGCGGCTCGAGCATGGAAGCGGTCGCAAACGCCGCGCGCGCGATCAAGAGCGGCGAACTGGCGTTCATTCTTGCCGGCGGCATCGAAAGCATGTCGCGAGCGCCATTCGTGGTCGGCAAAGCCGATGCGGCGTTTTCGCGGGCGATAAAACTGGAAGATACCACCATCGGCTGGCGATTTGTGAATCCGGCGATGAAGGCGAAATACGGCACGGACTTGATGCCGGAAACGGCGGAGATTGTGGCCGAAGAATTTCGCGTGGCGCGCGCGGACCAGGATGCGTTTGCGCTGCGCAGCCAGCAGCGCGCTGCCGCGGCGATGCGCAAGGGGCGTCTTGCGAAGGAAATCGTTCCGGTGGCAGTGCCGCAGAAAAAGGGCGATGCCGTTCTCGTTTCACAAGATGAGCAGCCGCGGCCGGACACGAATCTCGAGGCGCTCGCCAAACTCAAAGGGGTGGTGAAGCCGGAGGGCACAGTGACGGCGGGAAATTCCTCGGGAATAAACGATGGGGCCTGCGCGTTACTCATCGCGACCGAGGCAGCAGCGCGCCAGCACGGCCTTCAGCCCAGAGCACGCGTCGTCGCTTCGGCTGCTGCCGGTGTCGCGCCGCGCATCATGGGAATGGGCCCCGCGCCGGCGACGCGCAAAGTTCTCGCGAAGGCGAATCTGAAGCTTGCGGACATGAACGTCATCGAACTGAACGAAGCTTTCGCGTCGCAAGCGCTCGCCGTTCTTCGCGACCTGGGAATTCCAGACGACGCGCCGACCGTCAATCCGAACGGCGGAGCAATCGCCATCGGACATCCTCTGGGAGCCAGCGGCGCGCGATTGGTCACAACGGCGTTGTATCAATTGGAGCAAACAGGCGGGCGGTTCGCGCTGTGCACCATGTGCATAGGCGTAGGCCAGGGTATCGCGGTAATTTTGGAAAGAGTCTGACTTCTCTACAGGCCGCTCTTTTCGCGCGGAACTTCCAAGTAGCCGACGATCACGTCGCGGTCAACCTTCGTCGCGATCACTTCGAGCGGGGCGGTATCCTTCGACACCGCAAACTGCACGACCTCGAACATCGTCTTGTCCTTCAGCTCGATGCAAGAGTCCTGAATCCAAACGCACAGCGTATAGCGGTGATTCCTGATGTTCGTGGCTTTGAGCGTGAGCGTCACCGGTCCGACGGGCTGGCGATTCGATCCGCGGCGCAGCTCGAACGGAATTGCGGAGAGCGAAGTGCGCGCGAGCAATTGATTCAATTGCTCCTGGCTTTTGATCATCGCGTTGTGCTGCGTTCCGACTTGGCCGGTGACTTCCGCGAGACGATCCGTCGTAGCCTGCCATGCTTCCTGGTTCGCGTTCGCGTCGGTCTGCAACGAACCCATTTTCTGCTGCAGTCCGGCGAGCTTCTGAGCTGTGGCGGGATCTGGAGCCGCGGTTGTGGGCGTGTGCTGCGGCGTCGGATTTGAAATTTGATAATGAGGAACGGGCTTCGTGTCCGCCGCTTGAGCGGCAGGCTGAGGAGCCGGAGCCGCCGACGCAGGCGCGGACGCTTTGCGGCCGCGATCCTTCTCCAACTGGTCGATGCGATCTTCGATCATCGAGAGCCGCTGGTCGAGTTGCGCGATCACGCGCGGGTCCGTTCCTGATGCACTTTCAGAATTTTGTATCAACACCTTGTAAGCGATCAGGCCCAGCGCGACCACCGACACTACCAGCAACAATCCCATCACCAATCGCGGCGCAGCGCTTGGCTGTTTGGGCGCACCCGCCACAAACGCTTCCCGGTTAAATTCGATTCCTTCGCTTTTGCGGTCCATAAGATTTACGCTCGCATTCTTGAGTGAATTATTTCATCGGAACTTGAGACGGATAGAGCTGCTTCAAGGTCATCGCGACTTGTTGCGTTTGGTTGGCGAGAAGGCCGACGATTTGCGATCCAGTTTCCAATCGCCCGCCGCGCATTTCCACTTTGTATTCTCCTGGCGGCACGATCAGCAGCATCGGCGCCTTGCCTACGTACGCGCCGTTGATGAAAACTTGCGCGCCGCTGGGCGTCGAACGCAGCAGCAACTTCCCTGCATCCGGGCCGGCGTTCGCTTCCAGCGCTTTGCGATTCACATCCTCGGGCGGAGGTCCGTCGGGCGCAATAATATGCGCCGATTCGGTCGTTGACTTCGGGGGCGAAGCCATCAACGGCGGGAGAAGCTTGACAGCCGGATCTTTGTCGCTGCCCGCGGGCTTCTTATCTTTTTCAACCGTTGCGGCCACGCCTGCCGAATTATTGTTCGAGCCGGCCTGCGCTGAGGCAGCCTGTGCCCGAGCGATCTGCGGCGCAACCGCGAGCACGAAAATCAGGCCGCTCATGCGCATCCATTGCATCAAAGCCCCTCCAAAAATCCTTGGCCCGGCTTCGGGCTCCATTACTCCTAGTTCAACTGCGAGCCGCTTCCTTGCTCAGTGGACAAACCCCGAGACGCTATACAGACTCCTTCCAGACTTTGCAGGTATCCCAGCAGGAGCCGTTCCAAACGCCAGCAATTTCCCTCTGGAAGCAGCCACAGCTCTTTAACGCCGTTCAACTTAGCAAGAACGCAGCGTTATGCAGGAAAAATAGGCAGAAGGGTGACCAAAATCATCCAACTCAGGCTAAGAATTGTGCACAATCGGTGACTTTTGCAAGGCGCCTTGGTTCGTTTTCACCCATTCTCTCTGTGCCGCTGGTCGAGAGTCCAATGGAACGAAGCGTGCTCCATTTCTCATCGTTTCGCCGGGGTGAAGTGTATTTTCACCCTGCTAGACGGCCTTTAGGGAAGGAATACTGAACTTTCGTGGAGTGAAGTGGAATTGCCGTTCGGTCGCTGGAGAGTGCCGTGTCCCCGGAAGGCAGAGACCCTGCCATTATCATGTTTCCTTCGGGTAGCTCAAGAAAGCCCGGAGTCGCCGGTCCAGCGGTTGTGCGCCGGTCTGTGGTGCCTGTGAATATCCCAAGATTTCTAGTTACAAGAGATCGTGCGTCTTCGGGCTGGTGGGACTCGCTCAAAGCGATTTTTGCGCGCGTGCATCCGTCATCTTCGAATACTTACGTCTACCTGTTTCGAACCACCGATGTCGCGCGATTTCAACTGGCCAGCCGGCCTCTGGGCGCCTCATTTCTGGTGCACTGTTCGTTCATCGTGCTGCTGGTTTGCCTGCATCGCGCGTTTCCGCCCAGCGCGTTTGCGTATTCAGACCCAACGCGTGATTACGGGAAAATCTATTACACGGTTCCGCCGCCGGTGGTGAAGAAAACCATGCCGCGCCTGGCGCCGCCGGGCCCGGGCGGCCGTCCGGGTACAGGATTTGTGCCCGACGTTCCTCCGGCTCTCGGCAGCACCGCGAAATATGGCGATCTGACAGTGGTTTCCAAGCCGCTGCATCGGGATAACTTTCACCAGACGATCATCCAGCCGAATTCACCGCCGGATCTGATCATCAAGCAGGATTTGAAAGTTCCGAACATCGTGCTCGGAAATCCGTCCGACAAGCCGAAAGCTGCATTCAAAACGAATGACGCAAAACCGACGCAGGCAACGCGGCAAGTGAGCGCGGATCCCGCACCGACGGTCGCGGCTGTCGCTCCGAAATCGGAACTGACGACTTTTCTTCCTCCGTCCGATTCCACGCCGAAGCTTGCGATTCCCGTGAGTGTTCCTTCCGCGCCGGTGCGCAGCTCGGCGCATGGAGATCCCGGCGCTGCATCAGGCTCAGGCGCAGGATCGCCCGGCGATGCCAATGGACTTCTTGTAATCAGCACGGATCCAGCTCCTCCCGGTTCGCAATTGATTCTCCCTCCCGGAAATCGCTACGGTGAATTTTCGCTCTCGCCCAACGGCGGCGGGCCGGGCTCGCCCGGCGGCGTTGCCAATGGCGTGGTAGGCGGCGGCACTGGCGGGCACGGCAGCGGCGGCGATGGCAGCACCGGACTCGGCTCGGGCGGAAGCGGCGGAGGCGGGGGAAACTCCGGATCCGGAAACGTTTACATCAACGGAAATGGCGATGGCGGCGGTTCGGCTACGCTCAACGGAGGGACTTTCTCCGGCGGCATGGTCTATCCCGTGCCGGTGGTCGCCACGAAATTGCGCAAGAATTCGCTGGTCATTGCAGCGGGCTCCATCGGCGGCGGTGGCTTGGATGTTTATAACGTTCTGCACTGCGGCAAGATCTATACGATTTATCTGCCGATGCCGAACACGAATTGGGCGATGCAGTATTGCCAGAAATCAGACTCGACTGCGCGCCATGTGTCGCAAACTCCTTCTACTGTGATTCATCTCGAGGCGGGCTTGCTGCCGCCCAACATCGAAACTCAATTTGATTTCAAGCGCCTTCCCATCCCGGAAGAACGAGCGCACAAGAACATCGTGCTGAAGGGAACGCTTCGAGAAGACGGCACCGTCGCCGATCTTCAAATCTTCCAGGGCGTGCTGCCGGCGATGGATGAGGCCGCGCGCCTTGCAATGAGCCAATGGAAATTCAAGCCGGTCATGCGCAACGGCAAGCCCGTCTCCGTCGAGATCTTGGTCGGCATCCCCGCAGTCGTATCCGAATAATCTAATTCGTTCGCGCGAATTCTTCGCCGCTTCTCAGAGCTCAATTCACTTTTTCACAGGGCACTGTCTGTGGATTTCGAGGCATTTCGCAGCTAAAAGGCCCGTTTTCAACATGTCTTCAGTTGGTTCCAATCACTCTATAATCGCTTTCAACAGCATCAGATAGCGGGCGTCTCCACAATGAGACAATTCGAAATCCAAGCAAACGGGCCGGAAAATGAGATTATATTGCTGAAATTGACTACTAAATTTCACATCACAATGTGACATCGTCTCCGTTCGAGTACCGCTGCTCATTTTGAGAGACGCATCTAGCTGACAGTTACGGGGTTAGTCTTCTTTCCCTCAGGGTGTCACCAACCGGGCGTCTGGCACCCCACTTGCCATTCTCTACGACAGCCATTCCGCAAAGAGCACGTCCCACCGGGTGGCGAAGGTTTTGCAGAGGCACCGAAATTTATTTCCCGAAAGTACGGCTGTCTGTATAGGGCCCCCTGAGATCGATGAAGGTCCTGTAGGTAATTCGGCCCCTGGGCCAGTTGCGGCTACGCTAGCGCGAGGGAGCGTTCTTGGTGAGTGATCAGACGATTCGTTTGTGTTTCTTGAGTCAAGATTCCAGCCTGGCAGCACTCGTGGGACGAGCTTTGGGAGAAGGTTTTGAGACGCGGACGTCCGATGAACTTCACGGCAATCGGCTAAACGAACTTCGTGAGTGGTGCGACGTAATCCTGATCGATCTGCGCACCACCAACGTGCAAGGTGATTTCGAAATCGGCACACGATTGATGGATGCGATCAGCAAGATCCCTTCGCATCCACCGATGGTGGTTCTCTGCGACGGAGAGAATAGATCACTCCTCGTCGGCGTGATGGAACACGGAGCGTATGACAGCGTCACGAATCCGCCGAACATGATCGAGCTGCGCCTTATCTTGCGCCGCGCGTTCAAGTTTCATTCCGCACAAAAAGAACTCGATCGCTTTCGCGCCGACGCGCGCGGAGCGGGCAGACTGCACGAACTGCTGGGCACTTCGACCGCGATGCAGGAGCTTTTCGCACTGGCGCAGAAGATCGCGCCGTGCGATGTCAACGTGCTGGTCACCGGCGAAACCGGCACCGGTAAGGAATTACTCGCGCGCGCCATTCACCAGATGAGCGGTCGCAACACTCGGCCTCTAGTCGCGTTCTCTTGCGCGAATCTCCCTGAAACGCTCATCGAAGACGAACTTTTCGGTCATGAGAAGGGCGCTTTCACCGGCGCGCTTATGAGCCGGCGAGGCCGTCTCGAAGCTGCCGATCAGGGCACTCTGTTCCTTGATGAAATCGGCGATTTGACACTCGGCCTCCAACCCAAACTCCTGCGCGTGCTGCAAGAGCGCAAATTCGAGCGCCTCGGCAGCAACGCCACGATCAACGTCAATCTCCGCCTGATCTGCGCCACCAATCGCAATCTTGGCGAGATGGTGCAACAGGGCAGGTTCCGCGAAGACCTCTACTACCGCATGAACGTGGTGCAGATGACGTTGCCGCCGCTGCGCGACCGCCGCGACGACATTCCGCTTCTTGCTCATCATTTTCTTCAGGTCTCCTCGCAGCAGTTCAACAAGAAAGTGAAGCGCTTCTCGCAGCCGGCGCTCCACGCTCTCGAGGAATATGCGTGGCCTGGAAATGTTCGCGAGCTCGAGAATGCCGTTCAGCGCGCCGTGGTGCTTTCCGAATCGCAGAGCGTGGACGTCTGGCATCTGCCCGCAGCGATTCGCAGCAATTGTGACGAGCCTACTTTCAGTCGCACTTCGTATGAAGAGGAAGTCCGGCAGTTCAAGCGCCGCCTGCTTCTGCGCACGCTGCGCGAATGCGGCTGGCGCAAGGCTGAGAGCGCCCGCACGCTCGGCGTGGCACGCGGATATCTCCATAGGCTCATCAATCAGCTCGACATCAACCAGCGCGAAGACGAGAGCCACAACGGTAACGGGAATGGCGTGAACGGTACAAATGGCTCGAATGGCGGTGCTGTTCGCGAAAAATTCCCCGCGCCCAAGCAATTGATGTGACGCGGCGGCCCCGTTGCCATGCGACCTGCCTTTTCCATTCCGCAGGAGTCCCGAAGTTTCGGCGGAGCTGAAGCCGTGACTTTCTCCGAAGAGATCTGTCTACCGTATCTTCGCGCGGCGCAGAATCCCGACGGTGGTTGGGGTTTTCGCAGCGGCTCGCAAAGCCGCATCGAGCCGACGGCATGGGCTCTCCTCGCGCTCGATCAAGTTTTCCCGGCAAATGCCGCGAGCGAGGCGATTGCGCGCGGTGTCCGCTTTCTGAGCGATTCGCAGCTTCCCGACGGCTCCTGGCCTGCCGCAGCAGGACAAGGCCAGGGAGCCTGGGTCACTTCTCTGGCGTGCTGGGCTTTCCTCGCGACAAACGAAAACCGCGACGCGCTCACGCGCGGATTGAGCTGGCTCGTGGCGGAACGTCCCGGCGATTCCGGTGCGTGGTGGCGGCTCATCCGCCGTTTGACGGCCCATAAGAAAGTGTCGATGCAGAACGACGCTTATTGGGGCTGGAGCTGGACTTCCGGAACAGCGAGCTGGGTCGAGCCTACTGCATATGCGCTACTTGTCTTGCGCGCATCGCCACTGGATCTCTTGCCGCCACAGGCCGGCGGCCGGCAAAAACTTGCTGAGGGGATGCTCTTCGATCGCATGTGCCCCGGCGGCGGCTGGAATTGCGGGAATCCGATGGTTTACGGCGTTCCCGGCGAACCGCAGGTTAGCACCACTGTCTTGTCGCTGTTGGCGCTTCGCGAGCACGCGGAACGCACCGAAATTCAGCAAAGCCTCGCGTGGCTTGAGAAAAATTGGGGCAGCATTCAAAGCCCCGCATCGCTCGCGCTGACGCAAGTCGCTCTCAACGCATTCGATCGCGGCAATTCAACGTTTTTCGCGGCGATCGAGCGGCTGTACGAGCCCGACGCCATTTCCTGGAACGTGCCAGTGGCTGCTTGGGCCGCGCTGGCCGCCAGCGGCAAGAAATTCTGGCTGCAGCCCAACCGGGCGGACGTAAAGAACTGAATTATGCCGAGACCTTCACCATCGCTATTGCCACCGTTCGCGCGGCCCGAGTCGCGCGTGGCCATTCGCCGCGTCTCGAACTATCAGACCGATCTTTCCAACGTGCTTTTCGAAACGCTCTGCGAATTCGATCTCCCCGTTCGCGGCAAGATCGTTCTGCTCAAGCCGAACCTGGTCGGGCTCGATCCTCTCGGGATGATGAACACGCATCCCGCAGTAATCACCGCGGCTCGCGAGTCGTTTCTGCGACTCGGCGCGACGGAAGTGATGGTCGGTGACGGCCCGGCGATGGATCGCGATACGCAAGCCGTCCTCGAATCCATCCGTTTGCGCGAGTTCGCCGGCCCGCTCTCACGTTTCTTCGTGGATCTCAATGTCGACGATGTGGAGCGCGTGCTGCTGAAAACCCGCGCCTCGCGTCTCCGCGAGCTGTATTTTCCGAAGACGGTTCGCGGCGTCGATTTTCTTGTGTCGCTACCGAAGCTCAAGACGCACCACTGGGCCGGCGTCACGCTCTCGCTGAAAAACATGTTCGGCGTAATTCCAGGGAGCTGCTACGGCTGGCCGAAAAATATTCTTCACTGGGCCGGAATCGATCGCGCCATTCTCGATATCAACGCGGCGGTGCGTCCCGATTTTGCCATCGTGGATGGAATCATCGGAATGGAAGGAAACGGCCCGATCCAAGGCGTCTCGAAGACGGCCGGAGTTCTCATCGCCGGAGACGATCCGGTAGCCGTTGATTCCACCAGCGCGCGAATCATGGGCCTGGCGCCCGAGAAAATCGATCACATCGCGCGCGCCGCGACTCTTCTCGGCCATATCGAGACGCAGAAAATTCGCCAGCTCGGTGAAAGCATTGCGAGCACGCGCACGCCGTTCGCGGTCCTCGAAGCTTTTCGCCACCTGCGGCAAGAGGCGGCGTGAGGAGTTTGGAAGGAAAGCTGCCGTGAATATCGGAGCAGATCGGCTGTGCAGCCTGAAATGTACACGAATTGTGACAGGCGCATCGCACGCGCAATCTCTCGATCTGAGCGCCAGTTAGAGCGGCGAGAAAGCACATGAGCGAATCCGAGGTGACAGTGAACCAGGTATCGGCCACAAACGGAGTCACTCTTCGTTCCACCGCCGAAGCATGTCCGCCGGCGATGACTTTTGAGCAATCCGCCTCCGGCTTCCTGGACCTTCTTCGCCGCCTGTTCTCCTTTCCGGCGATGCTGGGCATGATTCTGGTCGGCGGCGTTTATTTGAACGCTCGCGAATTCATCGTGGATCCGGATTGCTGGTGGCACATCAAAACCGGCCAACTGATCTTAGCCACGCACCACTGGCCGCATGGCGATCCTTACTCCTACACCGTCGCGGGACATCCATGGCTCTCTTACGAATGGGGAGGAGATGTGGTCCTCGCCTTGTTCGCCCGCTGGGGCGGCTTGCGCGGGTTGGAAGCATTTCTGATTCTCGTCGCGGGAGCGACGTTGCTCTCCCTCTACGGGCTCGCGACGATCTGCGCCAAGAATGCCAAGGCGGGGTTCGTTGCCACGATTGTCCTTATTGCGTTGGCTCTTCCCTCATTTTCGTTGCGCCCGCAAATGCTGGGCTACTTGTTCCTGATTCTCACGCTGATTGCCCTCGAGCGCTTCCGCCAGGGCAAGCGCGGCGCGTTGTGGTTTCTTCCCATTCTGTTTCTGGTGTGGGTGAATACTCACGGCTCGTGGATCATCGGCCTGGGCACCGTCGTCGCTTACTGGTTCGCCGGCCTGTTTGAATTTCAACTCGGCGACCTGGAAGTTCGGCGCTGGAGCCAGCCGGACCGTGTGCGCCTCTCTTTTGTATTCCTTCTGAGTTTGTGCGCATTGCCGATCACTCCCTACGGCATCGAGCTTTGCACCTATCCGTTCCAGGTAGCCTCGTCGCTGCCGATTAGCGTGGCCAATATTCTCGAATGGCAGCCCATGCCGTTCCAGATGCCGGGCGGAAAATTCTTCCTCGCCCTGATTCTCGGCTTCATCGTCCTACAGGTGATCTTCCGCTTCGCGTGGCGCTTGGAAACGCTGGCGCTGTTCTTGTTCGGCACTGCCATGGCGGTGATTCACGTACGATTCATTCTGCTCTTCGTCCCGTTCTCCGCGCCGGTTCTGGCTGTAATCCTCGCTCGCTGGGTGCCGGCGTACAATCGCGCCAAAGATCAATTCATCCTGAACGCCGTTCTGATCATCGTCGCAAGCGTGGCGATGATTTATTACTTCCCCTCTCGCGCGATGCTGGAAGACAAAGTCGCCGCGAATTTCCCCGTGGGCGCGGTCGCGTATCTCGATCACCACGATGTACCCGGCCCCCTAC